>Ga0208542_1000216_pt1 | contig 26743 bp, 29 predicted proteins | sample DEB08_DNA_3_FD_185495 | JGI IMG/M metagenome (GOLD analysis project Ga0208542, IMG submission 185495) | Aqueous microbial communities from the Delaware River and Bay under freshwater to marine salinity gradient to study organic matter... | ecosystem: Environmental > Aquatic > Marine > Coastal ... | reverse complement strand
CAGGGCACACGCTTGCGCGTGCGCTACCAATCTCCCGCCGCAGCCGCACAATTCAGCGTCAGGGCTGATTCAATGCGTGGATACACAGAGGATCTAGTCGCGCTTGCGCAGGCATATCCTGACATTCTGGACAAGATCGACCCTGACGCGCTGTCGGCTGAACTTGCTAGGGCGAGGCAGGTTCCGACCGCGATTCTGCGCCCCAGCGAAGAGGTTGAAGAAATTCGCGCCCAAAAACAGCAGAGCCAGCAGATGCAAGAGATGGCCCAGGCGGCGCAGCCAGCGGCTAGTGCAATCAAAGACATTGCACAGGCGCAGGCGATTTCCCAATGAAAACCCTAAAGCAACTAAAAACCCATACGGAGCGGAATTGCCATTCGGTGCTGATTGCCGCTGTAGCCAACCCCTCGGGGAATACTGTCGTTATCGGGCCATTTGCCAACGCAAAGGAGATGGACCGCGCTATTCTGCGCTCGGAGTATCCCGTTAACAAAGTCGAAGGCCCTTATCAGGTGCTGATTCCTTACCCCGAAGGAGCCGTAAAGCCAAAGGCGACTGATGAACTGGCAGCAGTTGGTCAATAAGACCCTCGGCAAAAACCGCTCGTTCCAGGCTGTATTCAAAACCCCGGAGGGGCAAGAAGTGCTGCAACACATCGCTAAGATGGGCTTTGTGTTCCAACCTTCGATGGATACCAGGGGCTTGACAGAGTTCAACGAGGGTCGGCGCAGTCTTGCGCTGGACATCCTCGCGCTCTGCAACAAGGACGAAGCGGCCATACTTGAAATGCTGAAAACCCACCAACAGGAAGAAACCCAATGAGCGACGACAACGACACACCATTTGTTGAGACACTGCCCGAGGAATACCGCGACAATGCGGTGTTCTCGTCCTACAAGGACATGGGTGGGCTTCTCAAAAGCCACGTTGAACTGAACAAAATGCTCGGTAAGCCCCGAGTGGATCTGCCTCAAGACGACTGGAAGGACGAGGACTACGATAAGTTCTACTCTAAACTGGGCAGGCCCGAGAAGGCTGAAGCCTACGCCGAAGGGCTGGAACTGCCCGAAGGCGTGGAGCTTGACCAGGATCAAGTCAAGTGGGCGACTGACCAGTTCCACAAGCTGGGCATCTCCGACAAGGCTGGCAAGCAGCTTCTGAAGGATTACATCACCCGTCAAATTGAGCAGGATCAAGCCACGCAGAGCAGCAAGGCGCAATTTGCCGAAGAGGCGACCGCCGCGCTGAAAGCCGAGTGGGGCGACAACTACGACACTCAGATGGAGTTGGTTAAGGGTATTGCGAGCAAATTTGGTGACGATGCGTTTTTCGAGTTGCTGAATAACCCTGAGTTCGGTAACAACCCCGCCCTTGTGAAGTTCATCGCCAACGTCGGCGAGGAGTTCAAGGAGGATGTCGTTGGAGGTTCATCTGGCGCGCCCTCTGTGAGTCCGCAGGCTCGCGCCAAGTTGCAACTTGAACAGAATCGACAAGACCGTGAAAAGGTGCGACTTTTGACCACGCCGCTTTACAACCTGCGCGAGGACGAGCAAGTTGCGGCAAAGGCGTTGCGAGCCGAGAACGAGAACCTGTATCGCCTCGCCTACAAGGATTAGGGAGCCCCTTCTCCCTTGCCCCGCCTCGGGTTTTCTTTGTTTTTACCGAGGCGGGGCATTTTTGTTGCTTGACCGATTCCTGAATACTTGTTACGCATCATCATATCTGGACAACTTGACACGTCGAGCCCAGTGACAGCGGGGAAAGCCCCGCCTTCCAGCAGCGGAGAAAAGCTGTTATGGGAGAGTCCGCATTTGTGGGTAGCTCAACCGATCCGAAACGATTGCAAGAGAAAGGCTACCTACAATGTCTTCAGAGATTAGCACCTCCTTTAAGCAGTCTTACCACGACATGCTGGAGATCGGCCTGCAACAGCAGGGCTCCCGATTGCGCCCAGCGGTTCGTGTTGAGTCTGTAAATGCGAAGTATGGTTACTTCGACCGGGTCAACAGCGTTTCCGCTGTTGAGAAAACCTCCCGCCACGCGCCCACCCCGCAGATTGACACCCCGCACGTTCGTCGGCGTGTTGATATGCGCGACTTCCACTTTGCCGACATGATCGACAAACAGGATGTCATCCGCGCTACGGCCAACCCTGAATCGGCCTACGTCCAGAATGCGATTTACTCGCTCGGACGCGAGATGGACAATCAAGTCATCTCGGCTGCTTTCGGAACGGCCTATGAGGGCGAGACTGGCGGAACTTCCACCACGTTCCCGACCGCGACCCAACAGATCGCGCACGGTTCGGCTGGAATGACCGTTGAAAAGCTTCGGGCGGCAAAAAAGATCCTCGACTCCAACGAGGTTGGTGATGAGCCCCGCTTCATCGCCTGCACGGCCCAACAGATCGATGATCTGCTGGGCACGACTGAGGTCACTAGCACTGACTACAACTCCGTCAAGGCGTTGGTTCAGGGCGAAGTGAATACGTTCCTCGGCTTCACGTTCATTCGGACTGAGCTGATTGACATTTCGGGCTCTACCCGCTCCTGCATTGCCTGGTCGCGTAGCGGCCTGCTCTTGGGTGTCGGCATCGACATCGAGACGGACATCAGCGTTCGGAATGACATGAGCAACGCCATCCAAGTGTATGCACGCGCCACCTTCGGCGCGACCCGCATGTATGAGGAGAAGGTCGTGGAAATCCAGTGCACCGAATCCTAAACGAGAAAGGACTGACAGATGGCTACTTACAATTCTGAACAGTTGGCCGCTTTTGTCGCCCCGAATTACGGGCCGCAGGAGCGGAATCGTGCGGACGCGCTTCGCCGCGAGTCGTGGACCTACAACACGACCGATGACCCGACCGGCGCAATTGCTGAATTCGACACCATTCGCTTGAAGCTGCTCCCGAAAGGGACGCGCATCTGGGGCGGAAAGTTGTTCTTTGAGGCGATTGGCTCCAACCAGGTCGTTGACTTCGGCCTTGAAGGAGCGGACGGCGACGGCACGTACGACGGGACCAATTCCGATGACCCCGACTTCTTCACCACGGCGCAGGTTGCTGTTGCGGCCGCTGGCGAAGCTGAGTTCGGCGTCTTGCAGGAAGACAATCCCGGCTACGAGTTGGTGAAGGACTGCTACCTGACGATGACCCATGAGGACACCGCCAGCACCAACGCGCCTGCTTCCGACAAGGACATCGACGGTTACGTTGACATTTCGTAACACTCAATCCCCTGCCGGGGCATAACAGCCCCGGCAGGGCTTTTCTATGGCAACTCAAGTCACGATCAGCAATTTGGCCCTGATGAATCTCGGGGCTCCTACCATTACGCGGATCGAGGCTGAGACTGCCTCTGGCCGCGCTGTTCGCGCAGGCTGGGACGTTTGCCTTGAGGCGTTCCTGTGTATGCACCCGTGGACGTTTGCCACGACCAGGACAACGACCTCGCCTACGGCAAACACGCCCAACCACAATTACACCTACGAGCACGCATTTCCATCAGATGCGATTTACGTGTTTCCTCCGGGGCAGGGCACGCAGCCCTACGACGATTACAAGATCGAGGGACGCACCATACTTTCCAACTCTGACACCCTCTACATCCGCTACATCCAGAACGATGTGTCGGTGTCAGACATTCCGCCATTGGCGGCGAACGCACTTGCAATCTACCTCGCTTGGTGGATGTGCATGGCATTGATTCAGGGCAACACTGGGCGCAGGGAGAAGGAGCGCCTTTGGAACGACTTTGAAAAAGCCCTGGCGAAGGCGAGACACGCCGACTCCGGTCAGATTGCCGGACTAAGCGCAACCAGCTTTGCGCTGGAAGATGCCCGCAGTGGCGGCGTTGACACAGTGCGTGGCCTGACCTAATGGGACGCTCACACACACTCCAAACAAACTTCACAGCAGGCGAGCTTTCGCCGCTGCTGCGCGCTCGCGAGGACATCCAGAAGTATTTCAACGGCGCGGAGAAGTTGGAGAACTTCATCGTCAAGCCGCAAGGCGGCGCGTTTCGCCGCTCTGGGACGCAGATGATCCTTGAAACTAAGGACACTGACATCGTCGGTTGGAACTCAAGTTCTGCAAAAGTGAGATTGGTTGAGTTTGAGTTCTCCACGACTCAGGCATACATCCTTGAGTTGGGCAACCTCTACGCCCGCGTTTACAAGCAGAGCGGGGTTGTCACGTCCACGAATGAAACCATCAGCGGAGTGACGCAGGCCAATCCTGCTGTTGTCACTGCGACTGGACACAGCCTGTCCAACGGGGACCATGTCGTAATCAGCGGAATCGTCGGGATGACGGAACTCAACGGGCGCAGGTTTGAGGTTGCTAACAAAACGACTAACACCTTTGAGCTTCTTGGTGAAGATTCGACTAGCCACACCGCCTACTCGTCTGGTGGAGACGCGGACCTTGTCTACGAATTCACAACCCCTTGGGCGACTGCCGATCTTGACGACCTGTATTTCACTCAGAGTGCGGATGTTCTCTATGTTGCACACCCAGATTACGAGCCGAGGAAGATCACGCGAACCGCCGACACCACATGGACAGTGTCTACATTCGATGGCGAAAAGGGGCCGTATCTCAGCATTAACTCTGGGGACACGTCGTTTAGGCTTGCCACACTTTTGACAGTGAGCGGGATTACTCAAGCCAATCCTGCGGTTGTCACAACTTCGTCCGCACACGGCCTTGAAACTGGAGACATCGTCAGGTTATACGATGTCGGCGGCATGACAGAGGTAAATGACGCAGGCTATACGATCACTGTTGTCTCAACCACCACGTTTTCACTGGACGGCATTGACTCCACTGGCTATACCGCATACACCTCTGGAGGAACTGCTGACGTGGGCAAGGTGTCGGATACTGCCACGGTTACTAGCAACAATGACATTTTCGTCTCTGGGGACGTTGACAAATATATTGAGTATTCTAACGGAAATGGAGTGTGGGAACTCGGAAGAATTACAGAATACACAAGCGGAACTGAAGTAACAATTGAGCCGCAGAAAGTGTATGAGCAGCCAGCGGGAACTTATTATTACATAGGTTATGATGGGGGAGTTGGAGGACCGCGTTTGTTGTCGCCATACTCTAACGTTTTTGACTATGATGACGTTGGGCGGCACGCCAGAGCAAATGATATTTCGTCTTCATCAACAGGGTGGTGGAGAATTGACCTTTTAAAAGAAGACGATTCATCATCAACGCGGGCAGGCGGAGTAACTGCGATTACTCTTGCGTCTGGCTACACTATTGGAGAAGACCGATGCACGATTTCCAATAGGAGCATTACTGCAACTCTTATTGCGTCATCTGGGACATTCGCCAGCACAGACGTTGGACGCTGGGTCAGAATGCAATACGGAATTGATTGGGTGGATTGCAAAATCACTGCATACACCGACTCAACGCACGTTACTGTTTCAATTTCGGAAGACACAGAAATCCCGAAAGATCCAGAAAACAACACCAAGCTTCTCAACGATGGGGAAACTGTGTTTTGGCGGCTTGGTGCATGGTCTGACACCACTGGTTGGCCTTCTGTTGTTTCTTTTCATCAGCAGCGTCTGTGGTTTGCCAGCACCAACGACAACCCTGACACCCTGTGGAGTAGCAAAGTAGACGACTACGCCAACTTCCAGCCAACCGATCCAGACGGGACAGTGTTGGACGACTCCGCGATTACCGTCACAATCGCGAGCAACCAGGTAAACGCCATCAAGTGGGTAGAAAGCGGCCCGGTCCTTCTGATCGGGACACTGAGCGGGGAGTATCAGATGCGTGCGGCGAGCACGATCAATGAGCCGCTGACTCCGAGCAACGTTGATGTCAAGACGCAGACAAGCAATGGAACACTGGCAAGCCACATGCCCCAGCGCGTTGGTTCGGCTGTGCTGTTCATCCAGCGGGCGGGGCGTGAGGTGCATGACATGCGCTACTCGTTTGAGGCCGACAGCTTTGTGAGCCGTGACCTAAACATCACGTCGGAGCACATTCTTCGCGATCAAACGCAGGCAAACAGACTGCGTTACCAGAAGAACCCCAATTCCGTAGTGTGGGTACTCACTGAGACTGGCGACCTTATCACCCTGACCTACGAGGCAGACCAGGATATCTATGCGTGGTCAAGGCAGAAGATTGGCGGGACTGGGGTAGTTGAGTCTATCGCGTCCATCCCGTCGTCCGCAGGGACTGAAGATGAGATTTGGATGGTGGTGAAGCGCACCATCAACACGAAGACAGTTCGCTACATTGAGAAGTTGCTGCCCGACTTCAATCCTGCGTCCGCCACTGACAAGGACGAGATGAAGTTTGTGGACTCCATGCTGTCGGGCTCGGCAACATCCACTACGGTTCGCGGGCTTAACCACCTTGAAGGTGAGTCCTTGCAGGTCTTGGTTGACGGGGAGTATGTGGGCGACAAAACCGTGTCGTCCGGGGCAATCACGCTGGATGACACAGGGACGACTGTTATTGCAGGTTTGCAATTTATCAGTAAGGTTAAGAGTATGCCACTTGCGCCACGCGGCGACTGGGGAAGTTCTGGCGGGAGCGTGAAGAGAGTCCCAAAGGGATACATACACGTTCTTAACAGTCTTGGGCATCGTTACGGGGCAAGCGAGTCGGACCTAATTCAGCACGACTACCGGGAAGAAGATGATGACATGGATCAGGCTCCAAACCTCTTCACGGGGTGGAAAGAGTTTAACATTTATGGCGACGACGATTTGGACAACGACCTAGATTATGAGGGTCAGGTTTGGATTCAGCAGCAGCAGCCTCACCCGCTGAACATACTTGCGATGGTCTTGGTGGTGGAGAATTCGGAATGATAACGCTTGAGGCATTGACAACTCAGCATGTGCGGGACTGCTTTCGGAGCGGATTGCTCTTGAAGGAGATTGCCGACAGGCTCGTTGTCATCCCCCCCGGCAAACACGCCGCCCTGCGCAACGGATCGATGCTGGCTATCGGCGGCATCACGCAGGTATGGACAGGGGTTGGCATTGCTTGGCTAACAGTGTTTCCGGCTGCGAAGAAGCACCCTCACGCGCTGATGAATGCCGCCTTTGAGATGCTGCACAATGCAGCCGAGGATCTGCGACTACATCGAGTCCACGCCGAAATCAATGCAAGCGACAAGAAGGCCAAACGGGTGGCGAAGATGCTTGGCTTTGACTACGAATCGACACTAAAGAAATACGGTCCCGACGCGACCGATTACCACATGATGACATGGCAGCTTTAGGTGCATTAGGGGTAGCGGCGATAGCAGCCTCTACAGTATCAACCGGGCTTGGAGTCTATTCTGCCGTGCAGTCTGGGGCTGCACAGAAGGACGCCGCCGAGTTCAACGCTGCCGTTGCGCGCAATGATGCCATCGCGGCGCAGCAGCAGGCCGCGTCTGAGTCCCGCCAGTTGTCACGGCGGAACAGATTGCGTGCCGCCACTAGGCGGGCACGCTTCGCGGCTAGTGGGATCGAGTTGTCCGGTTCTGCCGAGGATGTGATGTTTGACTCTGCGGTCCAGGATGAGCTTGACCGTCAGAACGCCATCTATCGCGGGGAGCTTCGCGCAAGACGTTCCAAGGCCGAGGCTGGATTGCAGGAGGCGATGGGGCGCAACGCAGTGACATCGTCCTACCTAAACGCGGCCGGGACATTTTTCGGCGGCGTCAGCCAGGGGTTGAGCATCGCTTCAAATCCAAGCTTTCGTAGAAGTGGTGGATCTTCGCGAGGCGCAGCAAGCGCGGGCGGGTCATATGTAACTCCCGGAGTAAGTCAATCACAATATTGGGCCTCACCATAATATGCCACCCGTAAGAACATCCACAGCAGCCCCGCTTCAGGTGGCTGGATCAACAGGGCCGAGGGCGTCAGCAGCGTCATTCGCTCCAAGCTTTGCTGGGGCGGCACAGGGGTTGTCACAGGTTCCTGGTGCGCTGGCTGCGGTTGCGGGTGCGCGTAAGACGCGGGAGCGCGAAGCTGCCATGTTTGCACGGGAGGAGGCAATCCAAGCCAAGCTTGAGTCGGATGAAGAGAAGGAGAAGGACGACAAGTTCCGATTCAATATGGCCCTGATTGAGGCGTCCCAGAAGATGGGCGTCTACATGGCGGAGAACCCCAATGTGGGAGTCGCTGAATTCACTGACGAGTTTGAGAACACCGTCAAGATGCACAGCGACACCCTTGGTGAGATGTCGAATGACTTTAAGGTCAACATGGGCAGGATTTACGCCCAGAAGATTCCGGTCATCGCCTCTGCTGCCAGAGGTCGCAAGATCGGTGAGATCATTACGACAGCCGAGAAAACTCTCTCAAAAGTCGCCATCACGAAGGACTTGGACTCCCTTCGCGAGGCATACTACGGGCTTGGGCCAGCATACGCCGAAAGCCTTCGGACATTTGGCTCAGAGGTCGAGCGTTCCAACATGGAAAAGTATGAGTATAACGCTGTGATGACCGCAGTCTCGGACTTCCCCGAGGAGGCGTCATATATGCTGAAGGACAGCAAGTATCTCCCCGCAAACCGGGTTGAGGAACTTGAGGCAGCCATTGGCCGCAGCATTCAGAAAAACAACCAGATTGACGCGGCAGCGTTGGCCGAGAACATCGAGGACGACCTTGCGCGGGCATGGGATGGTGAGCCTTCAGGCAAGATGGTTGTCACAATGGACATGGTTGGCGGGGACAAGGACAAGTATGCTGCCTATGATAAGGAGCGAGAGCGTTATGCGGCTGCGGGGCACATGCTCCGTATGGCAAAAAACTCCCCGGCAGAACTCGCCAAGATTGTAGAGAAGGCGGGGGACACCCTCGACAAGGAGAACGAGGTTGCCAAGATTGCCGCACAAGGGGTGGAGGACAGCCGCATTGGTGCAGTCGGGCTGTTAGACTCGTTCCAGAAGGAGCCGTTGCGATACATCTTTGACACGGCAGACGAATTGCGTGCTGAGATAATCGAGCTTGAGGGCTTGATGGAGCAATACAAGGTTGCCTCGGACGAAGCGAAGCCTGCGATCAACGCGCAGATGCACAGCACCTACCAGGACCTGGATGGCAGGCTGATTCACATGCAGCGCGAGCTTGGGGTTGCGGACGACGACATCAAGCTGCTCCTTGACTCCGAGGCCAAGCAGTCCATCGCAGCCCTGAACTCGATGAAACCACGGGACGGACTGAACGAGTTGCTCAACATAGAGTTCCGGCACGGAGACAAGTATTGGCCCCGTGTGTTCAACCAGTTGGTTGACGAGGGAATGTCTTCGGGAATGTTCATGGCTTACAACTACAAGGATTCCCACGGAATCCGCGAGACGGTCATGGAAGCTATCAGCAATGAAAAGGGATTTGAGCAAAACGACCGTGCCAAGGTGAGGGAGAAAGTTGACAACGACCCGGAACTTGCCGCCTTTGCTCATGTAATGGCCGGTGGTAGCGCGCACTTGAAAAGCGGGATTCTTAGTTTTGTGGAAAGTTTCGCCCTGCAACTCAACAGCAACAATCCCAGCATCACCCATTCCGAAGCGGTTGAGTTGGCTAACCAGTATCTTGTCGATGATCACGCCATCGTTGCCGAGGTGGACGCAAATGATCAGGAGCCCATCCTTGTGTTCAGGGATCAGCGAAACGCCGAAGGCAAGCGCACGGACGACGAGATCGACAACGTCATTGAATTCCTCGACATTGCAACATCGGTCCTTGACCATTCCGTAGTGGACGCGGCAGGGATTGCGCCGGGACTGCCTGAGCAAAGGCTCAGGGAAGACACGCTTGCCGGATCAGTAAGCATCAAGGGCACCTCCCAGATGGAGGCGGTTGAGGCATTCCTGAACGGTGTCGAAAACTACCGCTGGGAGTCTGACGGCCACGGGGTGTATCTCCGGTTGGAAGAACTCCGTGGCGGTGACTCATTCCACTTGCGCGACAAGAAAGGTAAGAAGCTTTACATCGACTTTGACAATCCATTTGGCGGAGGGAAGACCAATTGGCCCACCACCGGCAAGCATAAGGCTGATATAGACAACATTCGCCGGCCATCAATTCCGCTTCCGGGCGTTGACAACGTCCCGTTCTACTGATGATCACCTATAAACCATACTCCCGCAGGGATGTGGGGCAGGTAAGGGAGATCAACGATCTCCCTCTTTCCAGCGTGTTTAACGCTGCTGTTGGGTATGGGCGTGAGTTCCTCCAAGCGCAGAACGCAGTCCAGCGCATGGTTGAGATGGGAGTCGCCAGCGGCAATGTTCTCTCTCCTGACGAAGCCAACGAGAGATACAGTATGCCGGGGCTAGAGTTCAATGAGCCGGTTTTGGAAGGTCAGGCTCAACTCATGCGTAGGCGGAAGGAGTTGGAGAACGCCCGCATGTTCTACCTCCAGAATGCGAAAGGCTTCACTGGCATGTCGGCTGCCTTTGCGGGGCAAGTCATCGGGAGCCAGATGTCGTTCACAGACTTTGGTCTCAACTTTGTCCCTATCGTAGGGCAGGCCAAATACAGGCGCATGGCAGGCATCGCCTCGCGCACCAAGCGCGGGGCTAAGACAATCCGCATGGGCGGGGGACTTGGTCGCCCGGTCGTCCGAGTAAAGAACTCTCCGCTCATCGCCCAACGCGACCGCCTTTCGCTCGAGGAGGGTAGGTCCGTCATCGCCAGGGTGGTCGGCGGAGCAGTCGATGCTTCGGTTGGCAGCCTGATTGCGGAAATCCCAATATACATAGCCAACAGGCAGCAGCAGGCAGAATACGGATTCAACGACATCCTTATCGGTGTCGCTGGATCGGCCATAGTCGGCGGCGGGTTGCGTGGAGCTGGCATCGTGTTTGAGAGGCTGACGGCCCCCACCAAGAGGGAGATGGCTGCCGTTGCGCATGACCAGTTCCTGAACGACGTAGACGTTGACGTTGCCGGTATCGCCAAACTTGACCGTGGCGTTATCGCCGGGGAGATACTGGCTGACGAGGCACGCAGGATGCGCGACATGGCCGAGATCCGCAGGCTTGCCAAGAAGGCGGTCGATGATCAGGAGGCTGAAATCTATGCTGCGGTAGGTGGTGAAGGGCGTTGGTATAATGACATTTTAAGGTCGGAAGCTTACGAAGCCCGCCTTGGAGCCAAGGATGCGGTCGAGGCTCGCAAGGCGAAGATTGCAGCCAAGGTCAGGGCGCGAGTAGAGGCGATTGGCGTCCTTGGTCGCGTCACCAGGGAGCAGGCAATCCAGATAGGCGAGTCTGCGGCAAAGCGCGGAGGCAAAGGGCAGCAGGCAAAAACACTCAAGGCTTTGCTGGAGAGAGCCAAGGGCGGAGATGTGTCGGCAGCCGACAACATTGCCCGCATGTTTTTCCTTGAGCTTGACGAGACATCCAGGAACATCCCAAGCTTGTTCAAGACTGGGGAGGTTTCCCCGAAGTTCACTCCGGCTCAACTCAAAGCAATTGACGAAATCGTTGACCTCCTCCCAGACCGGACCAAGAAGATGATGCAACGCATCTCTGCTGACCGTCTGGACTTTGACTCACGGATTGAGGCAGGCATCCAAGCGAAAGCCGACAGGATTGAGCGGGCGGAATACAAGAGACGCATTGCTGACCTGAAGAGGCAGGATGCTGGCAAGAAAAGCAGATTTAAGAAGCGGGTTGAGAAGGAACGGCTCAAGCGTTACAAGGCTGAGGTCCGCAGACTCCAGACCGAGTATGATGCCCGCACCCAGCAGTTGATTGAGGACACCTACCAGAATAGGTTGCGTGAACTCATAGATGAGCGCGGGCTCTCCAAGAGCGAACCGGGCCAGGAGCCCATCCCGAGGGAGTCCGATGCGGGCGAGGGCGGAATGGATACGACGTTCCACCAGCAGGACGCGACAGAGATTGAGGCGACCATCAAGCGGGACGGGGAACTTACGGCATCTGAGCAGGCTTACCTTGACAACTCCTTTGACTACGAGCCGAAGGCAATCGAGGAAGGATTGCTCTGCATGAGGAAAGGATGACATGCCAAAAAACCGTTGCATAGACAGGGTCGTAAAAGCCTCTGGTGACAAGAAGATCACCAAGCAGCAGGCCGAGGAAATCCTTCGTGAGATTGAAGCTCAGATCCACAAGCGCGAAGGCGTGGAGCCGAAGTTTGCCTCGCTGGAAGCTGCTCAGGCGGCAATGAACGATGTCATTGACAAGCTTGAAGCCAAGAAGGTCATCGACAAACGCCGCAGGTTGAAGGCGATTGCCTCCGACCGGGACTTCTTCAGGCGGGCTGAAGGGTTTGAGAACAAGGCTGACGCCCTATTGTCGTCCATCGGCAAGTTTGGGAGGACAGAGGCAGACGTTCAGGGAGGCAGGAACTCTGTCGAGGGGCACTTCGTTGCCTTAACTGCTGCTTACCAAGGCAGGCTTGAGGCGAGGCTTCACAAAAAGGGGCTTTGGGCAGACTTCAAGAGCAACAGGCTGGAGCGCGAGATAGCCAACGAGATGCAGCAACTCTCCATGGGGGAGAAGGGCAACCCGGGCGTATCCGGCAGCAACGCTGCAAAGAGAATAGCTGCCGAGGTTCACTCCATAATGAGAGACCTTGTCGGCAAGCAGAACGAGAACGGGGCAGACATTAAAATACGAGCCGACTACATCCTGCCGCAGACGCACGATCACACGGTCATCCGGTCCCTAGGGGGAAAGGAGGCAAGTCAGGGATTGTGGAAGAAGGACATTTTGGAAGGCATTGATTCTGAAGCAACCTTCAAGGGCGCAGATGAAGACGCCTTCCTGAACTCTGTCCACGAGGATTTTTACAACAACTTCTTTGACAAGGTCCGCGTTGACGAGTTTGCCGACGGAAAGGTTGACCGTGTCATCCTTCCGAAGGCTGGGCAGCACGGCAGCCTTGCCAAAAAGCTTGGGGCGGAGCGTGTCCTTCACTTCAAGGACGCGGACTCATGGTTCAACTACAACAAGAAGTATGGGAGGCACAAGTTCTTGGCCCAGGCAATCATGGCCGACATCGAGACGCGGGCGCGTAGTATCGCACTGATGTCTGAGTTCACTCATAATCCCGGCGAGGCTTTTGAGCGAAGGCTTCGCGGGCTCATGGCTCTCGTAAAAGACAAGCCTGATTCAGCAAGGCAGCTTGACGCCTTCAAGGGGCGCGAAGGCAGGCAGATCGAGGCAGCATGGAACGAGGCGACTGGAGCCAATGCGTCCGAAGGAACCAACACTTTTAACACCTACATGAACGGGCTCAAGACGTTGCAGTCCGTGTCAAAGCTTGGTGGGGCGGCTCCAGCCTCCCTGCCTGACTTGTTTACAAGTTCGGCAAAGCTTATGGCAACCATGTCCGCTGATGGCAGCGGGTGGGGAAAGGGACTTGAGGCGGCCGTCAGGGTCATCAAGGAAGTCCCTTCCGCCTTTAAGGCTGTATTGGGCAAGGGCTCAGGCGCAGCCTGGGCCCGGGTTAATGGCGTCATGTCTGACTCATTCAGTATGGGAATTGCCGAGCGGTGGGGGTCTACTGTTACCGGGGCGGGTAGGGCAAATGAGATGTTCAAGGCTATAACCAATGCCTTCTTCAAGATCAACCTACTTGGGTGGTGGACTGACACTATTCGGGTAGCGGCGCACAACGCCCATGCCGCCCTGCTTGGTGAGTTCTCAAAGGTTGACTTCAGCAAGCTGCCCGGAGGTATGCGGGCTGACATGGTCGAGGCGGGCATCACGGAACTTGAGTGGGACGCCATGCGTCGCACGGCAATGCAAATCAACGAAGATGGGGCGAGGATGGTTGCCGCCGACACCGTTGGAAGCGGCGACTACTCAGCAGTCCTCAAAGAGAGGGGGCTTACGAACACTCCGGCCAACCTCCAGAAGGTGGCAAACGATGTTGAGTTGAAGACCCGCATCTACATGGACAACCTGCTTGAGCAGTCTGTCCCGACTCCAGGCATGGAGGAGCGGCTTATCATGAGGGGATACAGGCATACGGACGACTACTTCGCTGGAATGCTTGGAGTCCTGCTTCAGTTCAAGACGCACCCAATCACGGTCTACAACAAGATTGTCAGGCGCGCCTACAAGAAGTCGGGTGCAGCAGGGGTAGGAGAATTCCTCGCCAAGGGAGGTAGCGCAAGAAATAACCTGATGATGATGATAGGGCTGACAACAGTCGCGGGTTACTTGTCTGGAGCAGCTAAAGACATCATGCGCGGCAAGACGCCTAAAGACCCAAAGAATGTTAAGACCTGGCTGGACGCCGCCTCAAGGGGCGGCGGGTTAGGCATTTTCGGAGATGTCCTGTTCCGTGAGTATGACAATCACTTGAGCAAGGCTTCATCCGTGTTTGTTGGCCCAACAGTTGGTGGCTTGGTGGACCCGCTAGCGTCGTCTGTTTCGGCGATTGCCCATGACGGAGACGTCGATGCGGCTCAGGCTTCATTGTACAAGGCCGCCAGGGACAACACTCCATTTGCGAACCTGTTCTACATCAAGCCACTGATGGACCAGTTGATCTGGTTCAACATGAATGAGTTCTTCTCGCCGGGGTGGGAGAAGAGATACAAAGCAAGAATGGATGACGCAGGGCAGGAATTTATAGACTTGCCAGTCGTTGGGGAGTTTGGAAACCCGAGCGAATAAAACTGAAACTTCTTGACCATTTTGACAAATGGATCTGAATAGGATAGAGCAATGAGCCTTACAGACACAGACAGACACGCAAGTTACATCGCCAACGGGTCAACGACCGAGTTCTCGTTCCCGCATAAATTCTTGGCGAACGCACACCTACAGGTCTACGACGCGGGCACGTTGCAAACCATCACCACCGATTACACCGTAACAGGGGCCGGGGAGGAAAGCGGCGGGACTGTGACGTTCACGACTGCGCCGACTGATGGCAACACGGTTCTGATTCTAAGGGTCACACCCAACACTCAGCCCACTGACTGGGTTGCCAATGCGCGGTTCAATGCGCAGGACATCGAGGACGACCTGGACCGCAGGGCCATGGTCGTTATTGACAACTACCCGACGATTCAGTCCAACGCAGGAACGCCCGAATCGGTAGTGACAGGCTTTGCGGATCGCGGCGACTTTTGCTACGACTCAACCAACAGCATTCTCTATCATAAGTCTTCGGGCAACGGGACTGATACGGGCTGGGAGAAGGTGACGGATGTTTCGGACCTCGACCTGTCAGACATTAACGATGTCACCCTCACGTCCATCGCCTCCGGTGAGATCCTTGTCTGGGATGGAAGCGGCTGGGTGAACAACACGCTGGCCGAGGCAGGGATTGCCCCGGCTTCGCACACACACGCCGCCACAGATATTACATCAGGGACACTCCCGCCTGCGCGACTTGGGGCAGATTCAATTGACGCCATCACTGAGATTGCCAGCAGCCTAAAGTCGGGCAGCGATGGAACTCTGATTACGGGCACCGCTGGAACCAGCGGGGACTTGTCTCAGTGGGACGCCAACGGTGACCTTGTGGATGGTCCGACTCCACCAAGTGGAACTATCGTAGGAACGACGGACACGCAGACGTTGACCAACAAGACGATTGACGACTTCACCAACACGGTTCATGCAGACTTTGTTCACATTCAGGTGCGCAACGAGTCAGGGTCTGCGCTGAGTGCTGGCGATGTCGTTTACACCTCGGGGTGGTCGGTCGGGCAGTCAAAGACTTTAGTCTCCCTCGCTGACGCATCGTCTGCATCCACAATGCCCGCATTGGGCATTATGAATGAAGCGTTGTCGAATAACGCTACAGGAGAGGTGATCGTCAAGGGACTCGTTGAGAACATTGACACATCCTCTTGGTCAGAGGGCGACATCCTTTATGTGAGTGAGACTGCTGGAGCCCTAACATCGACAAAGCCTACAGGCTCTGCGCAAGTGGAGGCGGTGGCGACGGTTCTGCGCTCTCACGCATCTTTGGGAATTATTTCGGTGAACACTCGCGCCGTTCCGTATGTGACCGGCTTCGCGGCGACACTGCTTGACGACGGGACTGCCTCGGCGGCGCGAAGCACGCTTGGCGCCGCCAGTAGTTCTCATACCCATGATGCGAGCGAGATCGTTTCCGGCACAATGGCTGACGCCCGCATTGCGGAGTCAAACGTCACTCAGCATGAGGCTGCGTTGTCGATTGCTGCCGACCAGGTTGATTTTGCTGGCGCGGGGGCGATCCCAACCACGGCAGATTCGGATCTCGTTTTGATTGAGGACGTCACTGACAACACCGTCAAGAAAGCGTCCCTCCTCCAGTTGATGGCGCACACTCACAGTCATGCTGCGAGCGAGGTGGTGTCAGGGACATTCGCTGACGCCCGCATTTCGGAGTCCAGCGTCACTCAACACGAGGCGGCGTTGTCGGTTGCCTACTCACAGTTGACGTCCCTTGCGATTGATTCCGGCGACATTGTTGCGGACATCGTCACCGGACTGACCGAGGAGGCATCCCCGGCCGCTGGCGACTTCTTGCTGGGCGTGGAGTCCGGGGGTGCGTTGCGAAAATTCGACATCGACAATCTCCCTAGCGGTGGTGGAGGCGGTGGAGATTTCATGGCTGATGGTTCCGTTCCCATGACGGGGGATTTGGACTTGGGCGGCAACGCTGTATTGGATGCTGATACTTTGACGACGGCCTACCGACTCGCCCCTTCGACCCCGGCAGCCGGATACGGGGTCTGGTATGCCGATGCTTTGGGCAAGCCATCCTTCAAGAATGCGTCAGGCACAATCTATGATTTGACTGACTTGGACGGAGCAGTCTCCGATCTGTCCGATGTAACGATTACCTCGATTGCGTCCGGGGAGCTGCTCAAGTGGAATGGTTCGGCCTGGATCAACAACACATTGGCCGAGGCTGGGATTGCTGCGGCTTCCCACACCCATACGGAATCCGACATCACGGATCTGGGCGCTTACATCACAGCGTCATCTAATGACACGCTGACGAACAAGACCATCGACGCCAGCCAGTTGGTAGTGACCAACAACTTCGACTACGGCGAATACAACGTTTACGCCAACCTGTTTGGCTCGACGTTGGACAACACCACCTACGCTGACCTAAGCAGCAGCGAGTGGGAGTTTTACGTCGGAGGGTTGGCAGCCCTGCATCTGGACAGTGCGCAGGACGCTACTTTCTATGGCAACATCGCTGGCCCGACGACGCAGGTCTCGTCGCACCACATCCTCGACCACACGACGACGCCGTCCGCTCCCATTGGGGGCACTTCGCACCTCTACGCCAAGTCAGACGGCGAGTTGTATTTCTACGCCCACGGCGGAAGCGAAGTTCAGGTCACCACAGGTGGAGCGGTCCGCTACGCCGCTGGCGACCTTATTTTGGGCACCACAACGCAAGTCTCGGGCGACATCAACCAATTGCACAATGTTGTGCCCTCTGCTGCGACGGTTATTACCATGCCGTCTGGCGGGTCTAACGGTGACCAGATCGCGTTCAACATCACCAACAACTCCAACCACTATGCTGTGACGCTGGAACTGTCCGGCGGCACGGATATGTGGGTCTTTAATGGTTCCGGCTTCGCTGAGTTCGTCTGGATTGGTAGTGACTGGTCGCTGCTGAACGCTTCGGAGAACTTCAACGGGGCGAAGGGCGACATCACAGTAGGCAAGGGCAGCGGCCAGTCGGTGAACCTACCAGTGGGAACCAACGGGTATGTGCTTACCGCCGACAGCACGCAGACCTCCGGCGTCAAGTGGGCGGCGGCGGGGGGGCAGAGCAACGAATTTTCCGACAACGTTTTCCGCATTCAGGACGAAGGCGACACGACCAAAGAACTTGCGTTTCAATGCTCAGGAATCGGCACAGGCACCACTGTAACACTGACACCACCGACATCCGACGGTACGCTTGCCACATTGGCCGGCACGGAAACGTTGACTAACAAGAGTATTTCCGCAGACCAGATTAATAGCGGGACGCTGCCAGCGGACCGCCTCGGAGCGGATTCAATTGATACCATTACTGAGATTACTGCGGGCCTGAAGTCTGGAATTGATGGAACCTTGGTGACAGGCACAGCGGGAACGAACGGTAACCTGGTGCAATGGGACGCAAACGGTGATGCTGTGGATGCATCGATTGTGGCGGCGGATGTTAAAACGACGCGAACAGGAGTTTATCGAACTATCTGGATTGGCGCGGGCGCGATGGTTCCGCGCACCACCAATGGCGCCGCGACCGGAACGGCGGAATTGGCGACGAACGATGTCATGTTAGACACGATGGACTTTGACACCGCTACCGAGGAGGGGGTTGGGTTCTGGGTCAACTTCGGTGATCAATGGAATGCCGGGACGGTGAAGGTGAAATTCTATTGGACTGCTGCCAGCGGGAGTGGGACGGCAAAGTGGGATATTGCAGGTCAATCCTACGCTGACAACGATGCCATCGACCAAGCCCTTGGCACGGAGCAGGGCGTGACTGACACGCTCTTAACCGCAAACGATATGCACATCACCTCCGCCACATCAGCGTTGACCATTGCCGATGCGACTGCTGGCGAGCCGGTTTACTTACAGATAACGCGGGATGTTGCGACCGACACGCTTGGAGTGGATGCCCAGTTGATTGGTTGCATGATCCAGTATCAGGAAAGCAGCACAGAACAATCCGCTTGGTAAGATGCAAATATATTTACCACATCGCAGGGCGCAGTTCAGAGGAGTCTCTACGACCGACTTGGTTTCTTTCTGGAAGCTGGATGAAGCGAGCGGCACACGATACGACGCCTTCGGGTCGAACGATCTGACGGACAACAATACCGTGGCGCAGGGAACCGGAACGGTCTATGCGAATGCGGCAGATTTTGAGCATTCAAACAATGAATATTTAAGTTCCGCTCACAACTCATCTTTGTCTCCGACTGGTGATATGACAGTTTGCTGCTGGGTCAAGTTTGAGTCTTTTGGAACATATGATCTCGCAATGCTAGTCACAAAGGATGATTACACAGGTTATCCGACATCGTCTCCAAACAGGGAATATAATTTGCTAGTCGTATACTCAAAGGCGCAGTTTGCGCGGACCTATGGGGCTGGGTCAACAGATCAGGTTACAGCTGAAAATTCATCCACTTTAACGACTGGGGTTTGGTATTTCATTTGTGGTTATCATGACACAACGGCACAGGAAATCGGCATCAGTATTGACGGCGGCACGGCGGCAACTGTATCATTTACAAATACACCTCAGACGGGTTCCGGTGATTTTGGGATTGGTGAACGATTTGTGTCAGGTGGCCCTGAGAACCTACATTCATTGGATGGTGTTCTTGGACCAGCGATGCTTTTTAATCGTCGCCTTTCCGACGCCGAGATCACCGCACTAGCTGATTCCTCCAACCCGTTTTACGATCAATTCTAGCACTATGACAAAAGAAGAAGCACGGGCGGCAGCTTTTACAGCAATCAACGCATACGCAGACGCGATCTTTGCCGCGCAGTCTGCGCGATTGACGGCGAAAGGGACTTACCTGCAACGAAAGGCAACGCACACGACGCCGCCAACAAACGGGAACACCAGCGCGCCCGACTCGATTGCGGACACACCAACCGACGAGAACGAAACCGGGGAAGAATACTTTTCTTTTCCCGCGCAAATGCACACCAGCGCGAGCGTAAACGTTTCCGTTGGACCTGACGGGCAATCCTTCTTATGCGTTTTTGAATTCGACTGGACCGCGGACGGGATGCGACAGCGTTACAGCGTCACCGGCCCTGATCGCGTTGATTCTGGTTGGACCGAATACGACCCCAACGCCTCGCCATTGCCATGAAAAACTACATCAAAGAACACATCCGAAATGCAGCATTGATCTGCCTGATTTACGTCGCAACCCTGTTCCTCCTTGGCTGCATCGTTGGGTGCAGTTCCAGGCTGCACACATCGCATCACTACGACGCAGACGGGAACCTTGTTCATCGCGACCGCACGCGCTCCTACCAACTCTTTGGCAAGAGCGAGAACGCAGGGCTTCAGGGAACCTACGACTACGGCTCAGTTGTGAACGGCAAGACCAATCTGTTTCACTCTGTGAAGTTTGGTGTCGAGAGTGAAAAGAAGGGTGTGGACGCAGACGGCCTCAAGGCTGGAGGTGGCGCACTCGGAGAAGTGATCGGTGAGGCGGCAGAAGCCGTCGTGAAGCCATAGCCAATTTAACGCCAGTCGCTGCCGGGGTATAAAATCCCCTTGATCCCGGCCTGAGAGAAACAGCGCAGAGCACAAATCGCTTTTTGGGGGGGTGGCGCGGAACGGCAATACGTCAGCCGTCTGACATGAAATATGGAAGACAATACAACCATTGGGGCAGTGCTGAGTGCGCTCGTTGTCATAGGTGGCATCGTGTTTGGGGCTGTTGCGCGGGTGCGCAGCTTTGAGCAGTCGATAATTGCCGAGGTTGACAAGCGTATTGACGAGGCGTTTAAGAGCATGGAAGACAAGCTTAACACCAAGGCAGATGCCGTTTCAGCCGTGAGGGTTGAGCAGACAGTGAACAGTCTCAACGCTGCCATTACCGATTTCATGCGGCGGCAGGACGAGCACATCAAAGTGCTCTACGACCAAGACCATGCCCAGGACGCGCAGATTAACAACCTGCGCGTGGAAGTGGCATCCAAGTGCAATGGCTGACGCATACACAAAGCGGGCTCCGTTCCTTGAATGCGACCAGTCATTCAGGGACGCCTCACAGGATTTGATCGACGCCACATGCAACGGTTGCGGGGCGCGTGACGGCATCGATGTTCCAGACACCATCTGGGGATTGTCTATCACCAGGGCTTGCAACGTGCATGACTGGGACTATCAGCGCGGTATATCAGCGCAGATGAAGGACATCGCGGACGACAGGTTCCGCAGGAACCTTCAGAAGCTGATCGATCACGCCTACTCCAACAGCGGGTGGCTGCTGCGCTTCACAAACATCAGGCGCCTGCTTCGCTGGCTTCGGGGGTGGCGAGCGCAAACCTACTACTTGGCAGTCCACTACCATGGCGACTCCGCATTTTGGGCAGGCAAGTAGCGATTGAAAAAATGTAATAATCCTGTTCCTCTACTCGACATGAGTTGTAAACGCTGGATAGCGGCCTTTGACGTTCATGGTGACATGCAGGACCGTGAAGCGGTTCGTGTCTTCCATGAGTTCACAGAAAAACACTGGAAGCCGCACATCAGGATTCTTGGCGGGGACTTATGGGACTTCAGGTGCATTCGCAATGGAGCATCCCCGGAGGAGCGGGCAGACTCTGTCACAGCAGACTATCAGGCTGGACTTGAATTCCTGACCCGATTCAAGCCTCACGTCTTCCTTCGCGGCAACCACGACGAGAGGTTATGGGAGATGGCTGCTCGCACACAGGGAGACGCCATGATTGCCGACTACTGCATGTCGGGAGCACTGGAGGTCGAGGCCCTGATGCGCAAGATTAAATGCGACATGCGCCCCTATCACAAGAAGAAAGGGGTTTACAAGATGGGACACCTGCGCGTCCTTCACGGTTTCCGATCTGGGCAAACTGCCTGCAAACTGACCTGCATGGACTATGGGTGCTCAACGCTCCATGGACACATTCACTCCGTTGATATGTGGTCCGCTCCTGGCATTGATCGTCGGGTGGGGTGGTCATCTGGCGCGCTATGTCAGGTGGACATGCCTTACAACGCGAGGCAGCCATTAACCATGCGACAGAACAACGGCTTCGCCTACGGTGAGGTGAATGAAAAGACAGGGGAATTTTCTGTCAACCTTGCAGAGCGCATCAACGATGAATGGTGCCTCTACACGAAACCACTAAGACTAAAATGAAAACAAAGAAACCCAATTGGATAGACTTACTGGACGAATACAATCACTATGATGTATTGAAAGAGCGTCCCCCAAACAGTTTTAACATTCGCCAGCTTGCGGAGAAGTGGGGCATCAGCCCCGAGGCTGCGTCTCGCCGCGTCAGGCGAATGTTTGATGACGGAAAGCTTGAGAAGCACTTCGTCAAAGGTGTTTCTCGTCCGGTCCCACACTACACTATAAAGTGAAACGTTCCGCACTGCACAACCTGACAGACGCCAAGCTGCGTTGTCATGTGCAGGTGGGCTCGCACGCGGTTCCGGTGTATGCCGCCAACCTTGAGGCATACAGTGTCTACGGCTTCGCCTTCGACTCTCCCGAGCCCGAAATATGGATCAACTCCAGGGCGACCAGACAGCAGCAGGCGCGGGCATTGGTCCACGAAATTGTGGAGGTTATCAACTTCGTTTACGATATGGGCTTGAGTGAGACTCACATTAGGATCATGGAGCAGAGCCTATGTCAGTCCTTCCGCATGACCAGAAAGAAACCATGAAAGCCGTCCCTGCGAGCTTTTTTAGTTTTAGTCTTCATTTTCGATGATCTGTTTGATTGCGATTCCGATTGTGTTCCAGATTTCGGGCCATTCCTCGGGGTTGATTTGAACTGTTTTGCCACTTTGCGTGACTTCTACAAATTCGCCCCCCGATTCATCGACGATCTCTATGTAAGTCGCGTGCTCTGAGTATAGTTTGTTCTCATCGCCTTCTGGGTAGACGGTCCACTTAGTTTGTCTTGTTTTCATTTTCATAGTTTCAAAAAGAAGAATCCCGCCGCCAGACATTGGGGCACGAGTAGTCACTTCCCGATCCAGTCCAAGTCATCGTTTCGAGTTCTCTCTTCAAAGTGAACTGTGCTCCTGTGCATCAGAAGCGGCACGTTTACGTGCTTCGGGCCGTTGCGTTGCTTTAGAACATGGCAGTTGATTTTCCATATCTCGGTGTCTTCTTCACTGAAGTCATGGTCTTTGTGCAGCATGAGGATAACGTCTGCATCGCGCTCAATCGCGGCTGACTCTCCAAGGTTCTTTTCAATCGGGTGAACCCCAGGCTTCAGGTTGTCAGTGTCGCGGTTAAGTTGGGCCAGGGCAACAATCGGAACATTGAGCCGCTTTGCTGCGGACTTCAGGGCCTTTGAAATTTGAGCCACCTCTTGGTCGCGCTTGTCCTTGGATATGTCTGGAGATAAGTATTGAAGGTAGTCCACAAAAAACGCCTTAGTCCCATGCTTGCGTTTATGCTCATTCATTTTTGACACAAGCTGCGAAATTGTCAGGGGAGACTCATCGTCAACTTCAAGCGAACAATCTCTTATTCGCTCCATTGAGGACAAGACCTTGGCGTGCGCCCTATCGTGGTATTTCCCGTTGTCGTCTTTGAATCCGCTCCTGATAAGGTTGAATGGCACTTTCGCGTGAGATGCCAGCGCACGCCTGTAAAAGATTGTGTCAATATCCTCAAGGCTGAACACCGTGACGGGATCTGCGTTCAGCCCCATGTTCAAGGCAATATCTTTGGCGAGTGTTGACTTACCCATAGATGGCCTTGCCCCAACGACTATCAGTTCGGCGGGCCAGAGCCCGCCTCCAAGGGCGCCATCAAGATTTCGGAAGTGAGTCTTGATGGCAGGCACCTTCCCGTCGTGCGCCTCCTGGCATTCTTCGATGATCTGCTGGAGGGCGTCAACACGAGTCCTTTTTCGCCCTCGCGTGTGCTTCTCCTTTAGGCTCTCTGTGGTCGTTTCTAAGCGTGCGAACACCTGTTCCGCCGTGAGATCACCCGATAGCCCCAAAGACGCCTCAGAGAGGGCCTCAAGGCCGTGCCTGTGGGCGTACGCCTCCTTAACCACATCAATGTAATAGGGGAGGTTTATCGCCGAGGGCACCTTCTGCTCAAGCTCACCGATGTAATAAATGCCGCCGCACTCATGCTCCAGGTTCGCCTCGCGGACACGGGAGATCAGGGTGATGCTGTCAACTGGCTTGCCATCGTTTCGCATTTCAAGCATCAGCCGCCACAGGGCGGCGATGCGAATATCGGACAAGGCGTCAGATTCCAGCGATTGCGCGACGACATCGATGTTGTTCTCATCGATCAAGCAGCAGGCGAGGATGCCCTCCTCTGCTTCTATGGGGTGGTTCACCCTACCTTGGATTTGAGGTGTGCGATGCGAGCAGTGGCCCAGCGTTCCGCCCTGCGTCGGGTCTTGTCGCTGGCGTAGTCGTATCCCTCAAGTTCTTGGCGCAAGTTCTTGACTTCGCTCACCGTGTCAGCCCGCTTGATGCGGTCAACGATTCCGTAGCTCATTGTTCTTTTTCCTGTAGTGCTGCTATGACTTTGAACAGAGTCAGCAGATCCTCGGTCCTGAGAATGCTGATCCATTCGCGTCTGTTTGGTCTGTGGTGGACAACCGGCATCTTCATGCTGCCAGCGTCCCTGATCGCCTGATCGAGAGAGCCCCATAGGTCAAGCCTCTCAACCCGCTTCACCTCATGGTGAATGTGGGGCAAAAAAGTGCATTTGACATCAGGCGAGTCAAAGCCTCCCGCGTGTTGGCAGCCCCGCTCTGCGGGGAAGCCGTGATCTGTAAGGAACTCGGCGAACTCACGCTCGCCCCGCGCCCCTTTGTCCCGTGATCTCTTGCCGCTCATATCGGCTCACTCCATTCGATCTCGCATTTGTCGCAGCGAAACATGAGGCAGATGACGAGCTCGGTTCGCCCCCGGTTCCAATACTCCTCCTCGCCAAGGAATTCGATGCTCTCGCTGCCGCATGAAATGCAGGCAGCTTGGTCTTGGTAGTCGGAGTCGCGGACCCCTGGCGGGAGGTTGTTCATCGCTTCTTGCCTTTCACTTGAATTGTCTTTCGCCTATGCCACCCGCAGGGCCTGTATGTATCAGCCTGACTAATACACATTTGAGTGTAAACGCTGTGTCGCAGATTAACCATGTGAGCCAAACGACCAGCACAAACAGGGCATACGCCGTCAAGAGCAGGAAGCTCAGTGCCCACCCGCCAATCCTTGAAAATGTCAAAAACATGATCGGGGGTGGGCACAGGCTATGGGTTTAGATTAGAAGGGACATCCGGGGACATCCGAGTCATCGATGCGGTTGTCTCGCGGCATCCCGCCCTGCTGACCGCCGCCCTGCTGCACCCCGTCTCGGTTCACAAACTTTGCATTCCCGAGTATGGGGCCTCGTTCGCCGCGCTCTCGCGCCTCCTTGCCGATGTCCTGTACGACCATAAAGTCATTTCCATACTGGTCCGTACCTTCCCGGTTCTCAAGGAGGGTTATGTCGAGGTAGGTTCCTTTACTCCCCTTGAACAAGGCGTTCTTGTCAATTTTGGTTACGTCAATTTTCTGTCTGATGATCATGGGTTCTCTTTCTGTTTGTTGTTGGGTTGAAATTGTGCCCCGCTTTTATGCGACTACGGGGCGGGCGAATGAAGTAACAAGCCAGTTGTCTCTGGCCGTCGCGATACCCTGCCCGTTAGTAGGGCAAAAGCTTTTCAGCTACTTGTTCAGTTACAATTACGTCCTGGCGCAGATACTGCAATGCAATATGCTGCGTCTCTGGATCTTCGTAGAACCGGTAGAAGTTCTTACCGTCAACCAGATTGTCCTTCTGCTCACAGCCAAGAAACTTGGCGAGCCTGTTCAGTGAGATGAACTCTTGGCGGTTACCGCACTGCCAAATCTTCATCAGGTCGATGACGTTGCTGTTGTAGTAGCGATTGTGCTCGGGGCGAAATACATCGCCAAGCGTAACATCGTGTTTCATGCAGCGGCGGGCGAGGAACGGCAGGTCGAAGCCCTCGATGTTGAAGCCGCAAAATCGCGGCTTTTCAGGCATCGCGATATGAGCGCAAATCCCAGCGAATTCGTCGAGGATAGCCGCCTCATCGCCGTGCAGAATCTCCGGTTCCTTGTCCTCGCCAAACCACTTGTAGCCGATTGCCAACACCTGCCCCGACCACGCATTGAGCGCGGCCTTGGCGTAGGCGTCGGTGTAGTAGTTCTCCTTCGCCTCCTTCAGCTTCTCAGCCCGCTTCTCCGGGTCTTTGAGATTGCCCATCTTGACCGACTCAGGGTCAAAGGCGGGCATCATGCTTCGGATCTCCTCCTCGGGGGCAGGGCCGGTTTCGATGTCAAAGATTAGTGTTTTCATTTGTCCAAGACGATTCTGCATTGATCGTTTCTGACTTCCAGTCGCGCCATACCCGGAGTTCCGATGCGATTGCGCGCATCGTTGATCCGCTCAATCTCCAGGTCACACCATTCAAGGTAGGTGACGAGACCGTAGCCGGTGCTCATCTTCCAATCGCAGTTTTCCCAATCTGTGATTACATCATGCATGTTAATATTCTCCTTCCAACAACCATACAAATTCCTTGTGACGGTTAGTCCGTTCGCCGCGCACATCCGCGTCTATGTCGGCCATCACATCGCGGCTAGTGAACTCGCAGCCCGCCTCTGTGAGCAGGACATCAAGGTCGCCGTGCATGAACTCGCAAAGCTCCTGCACAGCAGCCTCTTTGTAGTAGCCAATGGCGAGCTTGCGATTGCCGCAATTGCGCTTGTGTGTCGGCTTCCAGTCTGCGCCAATGATGCCTTTCTTGCGCATGGAGCGGGCATCGCGACATGCGAGCGCGATCATGGCGCAAAACATATTCCTCACTCCCGTGTCGTCGTATTCTTGTGTCTTCATTTGGTGTTGGAGTTTAAGGTTAGGATGGCATGATGCTTTTCTCTTCTGCGTGTTTCTCAAGGGCCTTGATGAAGTCGTCAAACCGCTTCACAGACTCCGCAGCCATATCCGGGTCCAGTGTGGACAATGTTTCACCAGCC
>Ga0208542_1000214_pt1 | contig 26848 bp, 39 predicted proteins | sample DEB08_DNA_3_FD_185495 | JGI IMG/M metagenome (GOLD analysis project Ga0208542, IMG submission 185495) | Aqueous microbial communities from the Delaware River and Bay under freshwater to marine salinity gradient to study organic matter... | ecosystem: Environmental > Aquatic > Marine > Coastal ... | reverse complement strand
CTCTTTGCAAGGAATCCTACGATAAAGGCAGAATGTGCAGGAATGGTTTTCAGCCCATCAGCAGTGATGAGACCGGTCTGGACTGTTTCATCAAATCTGAAGACGGCATCACTTGGGTGGTGTTCCGTGGAACCGAAACGAATCAATTAAATGATGTATGCACGGACCTGATGACTTTTCGGGTCAAGACGCCGTTCCTGCCTGACGAGTGCAGGGTTCATGCGGGTTTCCTGACTCAGTACATGAGTGGTCGCACGTTGATCATCGACACGGTCAAGTACATGGCAAACCCCAAGGTGGTCTGTACGGGTCATTCACTTGGCGGTGCGCTTTCTACGCTCTGTGCCCTGGATGTGGAGCAAAATGCTGAGGGTGATGTGGAGACATACTGTGTGACCTACGGATCGCCACGGGTTGGAGGAGGTCACTTCCGAAACCTCTTTGACGCGGTGATTGACAACAGTTTCCGATTCGTGGATGTGAACGATCCTATCCCTCGAGTTCCTTTGCGTGCTTGGGGATTCAAACACGTAAAGGGATGTTTCATTACCAGTCCCTACGGCTACAAGCCTGACCTCGAGCAACTCGAGGCTTCTTCTCTAGCCTGTTGTGCGGTCGCTGACCACGGGATTGAACTCTATGAAGCTGCTGTGAACTTTACTCCATCAGCTGAGCCTTGAGCAGATCGAACTCTTCGTCTGTAAGGATGGGAGCGGACTTTGCGATGGCCTTCTCGGGCTTGGCTTCTGCTGGCATCTTATCCTCCGTAGGAGCGGGCTCGGCGGGCTTCTCCTCGGCCTTGGCGGGCACTTCGGTAACCTCCTTCTTGGGCTCCTCCTCTCCCTCAAGACCCTCGCGCGGTGCCATGAGCTGCAGGATTGTCATGATAAAGAAAGAGATAGACACAATGGTAGCCCAGGTGTTGCAACTGCCCGCGGTGAGGCAATTCACGTTGTAGACTGCGAGCGCACCTGACAGAAGCAGAACTGCGGCGTCCATAATACGGAGCTTGTATGCTGAAGCCAGAACTGGCAGGATGGCGGCGAAAGCGACGATCATAGCCTGCTGGGACAGCTTGGGCATCTTCATGTTCATCTTCATATTTGTAATTATCACATATTATTTTTGGCAATACCCCACCGTTCACAATCTTCGGCTGTGAAGTATATGTCTTTCTTGAGCAACTTGTTCAATTTGTCTTCTGGGATTTGTGTATACTGGGTATAAATCTTGCGCAGGGTCTCCATGAGTTTGTCACAATTTTTGATCTCGTCCTTGAGTTCTTCATACTTGCCCATGGCTCCTGTGGAAAGTTGGTGGATGAGCAGGTGGGCATGGGGCATGATCCTGCGATTCTTGGAACCCATCAATACGAAGGTGGCTGCACTTGCACAAAACCCATCCGCGACTGTGACCAACTTGATCTTGAGTCTCCTGAGGTGATCCATACAGCTTAGTCCTGCAAAGAAGTCGCCTCCATCGCTCCTGACGTAAAGCGTAATTTTAGGTTTGTATTCCCTGACACCTAGGAGTTTCCTTTCCAACGTCTTCACCTGGACGATCAAGTCGTGCATAGATTCATCGGAAATTTCACCAGTGAAGTGGATATCATTTCCTATGGTGTCGATGTTGTAGTTCTCGCCGCCGATACCATCATCGCTTCCGTCGTCAGACTCATCATCTCTGGCATAAGGACGTCTCATTGTTCTACAAAGACCTGTTCTCTCTCCTTTAACTTAAGTTTCAAATCTTTCATGACATCATTTTTGACTTTCATTCCCATGGATGTTTGATTAATTAGATGAATACCAGTTGAATTTGTACAATATTCTGGTATAAGTTCTGGTTTATATCTTAAAACTTGTAGTGTCTCTTGGTCTGAATATTTCCAGTGTTTTTCCATTGATTTTTTAAGTCGCATATTGAAATCTTTTGTCCATACACGCGCGCATGTAATTTTTTTAGAAGGTATTCTATTTTTTATAATTTTACAAGGACCTAGAATAGCAGAAACAATGAAATGTTGATGAATTTGTTCATTATACATAGATGAATACATTATTGTGTCCCAATAATCTGCTTCGACCAAGTAATCTGCTATTTTGGATATTTCATTAATGGTTATTCCTGTCGCGTTGATGTAGTTTTCCTGAACAATACCCATGCGATTTCCTGGTTCTTCTAATGAACTTTTTAGCAAGTCATTGAAATTAAATTTTCCTTTTTCTGTTAAAATTTCGTCCATAAATTCCTTAGTAGTTTTGAATAGGTCTCTTTGGTGGAACGTTTCCACGACCTCTTTTATATTTTCTGGTTCGATGGTTTGATCTTGTATTTGAATGGTGTCTATTTTGTTTTCGCAAGGTATAAAAATTCTTGAATGTATGGTTTTTCTTGTCTGCTGAATCCAGCGCCATCCTGGAAGTTCATTTTTGATCATGGATGCATCATCCATAACGATATCTGCCTTGCTAAATCTTATGAAATCGAAAAAGTTCTCGGTGAGATTTTGGGAACGTAACGTATCTGTCCCAACATAGACCGCCGACGCACCCAACGTCTTGCAAATTTGCGCTGTAGACCAGTCCTTGACTAGAAATATTTTACCCGGATCGCATTTGTCAAAGATATTATCTTTTTTGGTTTTAAGAAACTTGTCCATGAGCAAGGAGGAGGAACGGGATTTAACTACTCAAGCACTAGAAATGATTTTCAGTCACCCAGACATACACACGCGTCTGTGGAAACCACTTAGGTTACATCTGACCTATTATTTAACTTGCACGGCGATCATTCATACAATCACCATCACCATATTGATCATCATTCTGTGGAAGATCATGCGAAGTTCACGTTACACGGCCTCATCGGCGTAGGATGCCAGGACGCCATTCAGCAGACTGAAGAACAAAAGGGTTCCGATCCACTGGAAGATTTCCCTGCCCTGAGGAAACTGCAACTTGGTCAGCTTGTTCTTGCCAATGTTGTAGTGCACAAGCCCTTCAATGAAGAAGACAATGAAGGTAGTTAAAGCGACGACGCCAATCATTTATAATTCTGGAGATTAATATTAAGGATGCAGATCTTCGTGAAGACATTGACAGGCAAAACTATTACGCTAGAGGTTGATTCCTCGGATTCGATTGACAACGTGAAGGCAAAGATTCAAGACAAGGAAGGTATCCCTCCTGATCAGCAGCGTTTGATCTTCGCAGGAAAGCAGTTGGAGGACGGTCGGACCCTTTCGGACTACAACATCCAGAAGGAGTCCACGCTCCATCTGGTGCTTCGTCTGCGCGGTGGAATAATTGAACCGTCATTAATCGCATTGGCGAAAAAGTACAACTGTGACAAGCAGGTGTGTCGCAAGTGCTACGCTCGTCTTCCACTCAAGGCAACCAACTGCCGCAAGCGCGGGTGTGGTCACTCGAGCGATCTTCGTTTAAAGAAAAAGGGCGCCCAATAGAAAATGAAGACCACGACTGAGATTATGCACCAGAATCTTGGGTTGGTTCATAAGCTTTCCTACAGATATCAGCGACCTGGTATTTCTAGGAAGGATCTTGTTCAGGAGGGGACGTTGGGATTGCATAGGGCAATAGTGAAGTATGACCCAGCCAGGGGAGTCAAGCTATCAACCTATGCTTATCCATGGATAAAGTCATACATGTCAAGGTATGTTCAGAAGACCAGGAAGGCTATGGACTACCTTCCTGTGGCTGAGGTATACAACCCTGAACCAGAATCAGAATCACTAAATGAGGTAGATATCATGGCGTGTTTGAATCATGGCGAGAGGGCGATCATATCGTATCTTTACATAAACAAACTAACGGTTGATCAAGTTGCACAGATATTGGATATTGCTCCGACTCAGGTCAGACGATATCAACAACGTGCTGTAGAAAAATTGCGTCAGTGTAGGCTCAAATGATTATTTTTCAATATTAGAAATGGAAATGTACGATTTGAACAACAGTGGTGGCGGTGGCGGAACACCTCTTACATACAGCCCAAAGATCCCTGATAATGGTGCTGGGGTGGGTCTGAATGTTCCGAAGCCAACGAAATCCACCGAAAGAGATACTGGTTACGAAGCACAGAGAGCAGTATTGGATCGAAAAAATAATAATGTACAACAGCAAGATAACCCGATGCTGATGAGTAGTATGGCATTTTCCACTCCCATCTCGGATCTTGATTACGAGGAGCCCATGAACAATCACATGTCAACTGACATGCACACCGTGATTCCTCCCCAGGCGTCTATCGCCCCCCACGAGATGCTCATGGCTCAGCCCGCTCATAAGGTACAGCAGAGGCCGCCCACACCTGAACCTTCCACGCCCGCGGTGGTCGAGGAGAAGAAGTTTCCTCTCGGTTTGACCAAGGAGCAGTACGAGGCTCTGATTGTTGCGGCGTTGGTTGCTCTGGTATTCTATCCTGACGTTCAGGCGAAGTTGGCAGTCTACATCCCCAACTTCATGTCCAAGGACGGATCTCGCAGCATGGCCGGTCTGGCTGTCAGCGGTCTTATTGTCGCGGTCGGTTTCTATATGGCCCGTAGGTACTTTGTTGACAAGTAATTTTTTACGGATCAACAAAAACTCTCCGAATGGGTTTCGATCCCATCACCTCAAGATTAACAGTCTTGCGCTCTACCTAATGAGCTACCGGAGAACAATGTGAAATCACCCAGGCAATCCACTCCATAAGAGGCTACCTCGGCTTAAACTTCACATTGTTATCTTGGACTTTATGTTTAACTATTTGACGCATGAAGAAATCTCCTGACATCAAGATGAGCGGAAGGGGTCCGAACATCAGGATGGTCGGAGCTATGGAGATGGCTACGCCTACCTTCTGACTTAAAGAAAGCTCCTCCATATATAGTAATGTATGGTTATTCTGTTTGGCTTGTGCCACTGAATCATCGTCTTCTGACCAAGGTCTACAAGTTTAGGCACATTCCACACATCACCATCTCGACCAATCACAGAACCATCCCTGACCCCGAAAATCTTGGACGTCTCTATGATGTTGTGAATTTCAAGCCTTACGGAAAGATCGGAAAGCAGTATACGGTCGATCCTCTGCATGCACTTGGTTGGGAGTGCGACGTAGAGGATCTGGACATTCACCACACGCCTCACATGAGTCACGTGTATTCATTTTATCCTTATGACAAGGTGTTTCCTGTGTATCCAACACCGATCCGTTTGATCGCGGAGGTCTGTGTGGCGGACACCAGATCCCCAGATTGGGAGGAGTGGAAAATAATTAAAGAAAAGATTCCAAGATAAAGTACAATGGCTTTTTTACCTTTTCTTCGGCATGGCGATCTTTATGACCTTCTGGACACGACGTCCAAGGTTCTGAATGAGCTTCCTAACATGGAGAAGCAGTTTAATACTAAATTGGCTGACAGATATCTATACAAGCGTACCCACACCACCGATGAAGGTTTCGAGATTGAGATGCACCTTCCAGGCGTTGGTAAGGACAATATTCACATCATGCTTTCTTCTGACGATCATGAGGTGACAGTGGGTTATGGTGAGAATAAGAGTACCTCATTCGATTTGCCCAGTTACGTGGATGTATCGGATGAGGGGTACAAGGCGAGTTACGTGGACGGCGTTCTTCGTCTGTTCTTCAAAATGCGAACTTCGGACAAGAAGCGTCGCGAGATCAGGCTTGATTAGACGAACATTGTTCCACCAAGGCCACCTTGGCATCTAAATAAATTGAAACTTGTAGCATATAGACGGGCTTTCCTTGTAACTGAATTATCAACAAGAGTTAATTCAAATAATTGTTTAGAAATACGACTCATATTGACGGTTCCTGAAGGAAATGGTCCCGAATCCTGTCCTACACTAAATATATTCACCTTATAACTCGGTGTTTGTATATAGTGTTCATAAGCTTGAATGGCTCTCATTGTCATTTGATCAATGTCAAAATAGTTTTGACCATTGAAAAACAGCTTCCATCGTGTGACTTGGTCGTTTGAAAAACTTGAATATTCAGCTGCATCAACACCTGAACTGTAGTCAAATAATCCCACAGTACCTGAGTCATTTTGCACGACCAATAAAAATTCCTTTACTGGATTTTGAAATTCGGTTCTGAAACGTATTTGATTGAGATCATTTAAAGTCACACGTGCCAATTGTGTTTGTTTTATGATGTAATCCAATTGTTTACCGAGAAAGAATTTACGATGTTCATTTTCAAGATAAATTGCTTGTAAATTGAGTTCCAATTTCGGTGTGCCAACATTTCCTAGTTCTGATTGTTTTCTAAGAAAAATTCTGACTTCGATTCGGTGGCGATTCAGGGCCAAAAGTGGGAATGAATTTTCGTAACCTCGTCCAAAAAAAGGCAATTCAAGTGAACATGCGGTTCCAGGAACAATTGTGCCATAACTTGTGGGTGTAACCGAACGATTTAACAATACATCGTTACTTTGACGAATTCTTTGTGAATCTGTTAGATCGGACATAATGGCCATATATTCTCCAGTAAGGCTAACTATGGTTTGACCTCCGACAACAAGATCCGCTCTTTCTACAAATGAATGAGCTGTATCTTGTGGAAATGGTTGATTGGTATCAAAAATAAAATTTAAAAAGAATCCAGAAATAATGTCACATGTGTCATTATCTATGGTACATATTATAGATTCTCCCCAGTAAAAGTTAGAATCGAAGGGAAGTCTTAATATTTCAGCAGTATATTTCGCACGATCCGTAAATACCTTTTGATAAAATGATACTTCAGGGTTCCCAGTTAAAAATGTATCCTGAAATCCTGTGACAGCAAGCTGCATCTTATTATGATGTGTTAAAAAAAGATTCAAAAAAATACGTGTAGACTAATAGACATGAATGTTCAGCTTAAAAAATTTAACCCAGCTTCAATGGGCGATGACAAAGTTTGTGTATTTATTGGAAAGCGTGGCACAGGAAAATCAACCTTGGTGACAGATATTCTCTATCATAAAAAACATCTTCCCGCGGGCGTGGTGATGTCAGCGACCGAAGAAGGAAATCACTGGTATCAGCAGTTCATTCCCGACTTATTCATATACGGTGAATACGACAAGGACATCATCGAAAGGGTTATCGAAAGACAGAGAAAAATGGTGAATATGAAGCCACCCCCTGGTAGGAGCGAATTAACATCCAGAGATATTGGAGCCTTTATATTGATGGACGACTGCATGTATGATCGACGGTTTCTAAAGGATGCGTGTATTCGCCAGTGCTTCATGAACGGTCGCCATTGGAAAATTTTCTTTATGTTAACGATGCAGTACTGCATGGACCTCAGCCCTGATTTGCGCGCGAACGTCGATTATGTATTCATCGCTCGAGAAAATGTAATCCAGAACCGAGAAAAGTTATATAAGGCCTTCTTTGGCATCTTCCCAAATTTCGACATGTTCAACCAGGTCATGACTGCGTGTACTGAAAACTATGAAGTTTTGGTCTTGGACAACACCAGCAAGTCCAATCGGATCGAAGACTGTGTATTTTGGTACAAGGCCAAGATACACCAAAATTTCAGAGTGGGGTCACAGCAATTCTGGAATCTCCATCAGAAGACCTACAAAAAAACAGGAGGCGCCACTAAACCAGGTCAAGATCCTAATGATGTCAAACGCAATCGCAACTCCCAAACCCTACAAGTGAAGAAGTTGAAATAATTATTCAGGGTTAACAACAAGTCCCAATCGGGCATTGGAAACAGAGGTACAACAATGGAGGACAAGGCTGTTGCTCTCATGACAAACGCGCTCAACTCGACAGGTTTGGTGAGCGAAGCCAAGGTGAACACGTTGGCAACTCATCTCTCTAAGGGTGCCAAAAACTGGTGCATAAAGCAAATGAAACCTGGTGATGTGAACGAAAATCAGAAGGAGATACAGAAGTACAACTCAAAGATTTGGATGGAATATCTCGCCAAAAGGAACTACATATTCGATAATACCGAAAATGGAATAGTCAAGCGTAGGACTCCATTGGTGATAAAGCAAGAACGTCTTTTGGAAATCGAAAACCAGATGATTGGCGAAACCTTTGTGCCACCCACCAAAAAGATCAACAAGAGGCTGTTGGACCAGGCTCGTCTCAAACGTCTACTCACTTTGGTCAAGAAAGACATAGAAGAAATAGATACGGAGATGAAAGGTTTGTCAATGATCAATCAAAAATTGGAACGCTACTTCATTCGTAGACCTTCCTTGAAGCCAAAGATCTTCATCAATCAGGAACAAGAATACCTCGACCTTCCCAACATAACCAAAAGAAAACGTATTATCAAGCGACTTTTGCACCTTCTGAATATGAAACGTTTCAAAAAAATGAAAAACATTCGTGAAAAACTTACTCAAGTTCGCAGGGACACAATGACCAAACTGGTTCAGTTACGACGCGAAATCTTCATAAACTCGGATGAATGTTGGGTGCGTGCAGTAAGGGCATCAGTTTTTGACAAAAAACATGCTAATGACGAACTCAAAGCCGAGCACGCCAAGCTCTCGGAACACATTTCATCAAATTTGAGCGACTACATGATCGAAATTCCAAAGCCATTCAAAAATGCCACGGTAATCTCCGAGAGAGATACACGAGCAAATTGGAAAAATCCAGAATTTGTACGACTTTATACAAGCCGTGTTCGTTCACTGGTCTACGCGATCCGCAACAACGACAAGTCCAAGTTTCTGGACAGAATCAAATCAGGCGAACTCAAGCCAAATACTTTCGACACCAAAGAGATATGGGATCTTTGGTACCAGGAACCCAAAAAGGAGGTGGTGGAAAAGAAACCAGAAGAATACGACGATGGTATGTTCAAATGTGGCAAGTGCAAGTCCATGAAAACCTCATATGTGGAAAAACAGACACGATCCGCAGATGAGCCTATGACATTGTTTATCACCTGTAGGATGTGTGGTCACGTAATGAAACGTTAAAGAATAAACATGGAAGGTATTTAGAATGTGTAGCATCTGTGGCGAAGACATTCAATTTGTCTGTAAAGCCAATGTACGTTGTGGTCATCACGTTCATCATGAATGTCGTAGAAACCTAATTTCATTAACAAAATGTTCAATATGTAATAAAAATATACTTGATAAAACTGATGTCCACTTGAGTGACAGAGATGAATTTTGTCACAAGCGATGTGAAATCAATGCGCGACGCTATTATCCACCTTGTCCAGTGGAAGGATGTGGTATGGCTCTACACAAGTATCACGTGATCACAAACAAACAGTGTCAAGATCTCATCATGAAACTCGAAGGAAAGACATATGAAGAACGCATAGCGATCTACCTTTCTTACGGGTTTCGCGAAGATGAATTGGGTGGTGGAGAACTTGATGAAGAAACATGGAAAAGGATACAAACAATTATTTCAGCCTCTTCGCAGGAAACGGAAACTGATGATCAGATTGTGATAATAAAAGAACCTAAACCAAAACCAGTCATCAGTCTCCCAAAAACGTTCGAACCCAGAGAACTTGCTCCAGGTGAGAAATACAAACCACCAAACAAGTCTAGACAACCCCAAGAACACGGAGCTTCTCTAAAAACTCTAGTTCCTCGCTCTGTGAAGGGTAGGGTTCATGCGCCCCCTCAAGAAGATTTTGCTTTATTTTCACAAGGTCCAATCTAGAAAGGGTCACGGACCCAAGCACGTAGTCCTCGTAGGCCTCGGCAACCGCTGGAATCAGTGGCTTCACCAGGTCATACATCGCCTTGGCGTACAACTGGATCTCTGGTTGGGCATGACTGTCCATCCTGAGACGCAGATAGTGAAGAAGATTGTGCAAGTTTATCTTCCAATAGAACTCGGTGTAAGTCGATAGGGGTAGATGCTCTCGAGCAGTTTCCCTGGCTACCCCATGGTCAAGCAAACGTTGATAGACCTCAAAGGCCTGTTCGCATGAAGCCTTTTGATCCCTTAGTAGTACCATGGACTCGGGCGAATCCAGAACTCCGTCGGAACCCTGGTGGTTCACCTTGGACTGTCCACGGAACTCGGCAGGAATATGGAACTCCTCTGGCAACTGCGAGTAGCGACCTGAAATCTCATTGATGCTGGCAGTCCGATGACGCATGTGCTGCCGAGCCAGAAAGATGGGCATCTTAATGTGAAACTTGAAATCGACCATCTCAAAGGGGGTTGTGTGGGCGTGACGGAGCAGGTAGCGAATCAGACCGCGATCACTCCGAACACTCTTGGTGCCTTCTCCATACGAAACGCGGGCGGCCTGCACTATGGCATGATCAAGATCCTCCCTTGGCATTGTATCGACAAGACGTACGAACCCATGCTTCTCAACACGGATTTCTGACATTTATACTACTATCGAATGAATTCTCTAATTAACATCCAGATATAGTTGGATTTCCTTTTTCTTTCCAGATTTCTAAACCTCCTTCTAGTACGCAGATATTTTTAAACCCAAATTTGTTCATATAAACCTTTGCTATGTTCGCAACAAGCGAATCTTTCTCGTCACCGTAAAGCATGATTGGGTGATTAAACCCTGGAAATTTTAATCCAGAAGTGGTAAAAATACCCTTTCCACGTTTCTCTATATCTTCATATCCAAAACCCGATTTTTGTAAAATATCATAAATTCGGTTTAATTCTGACATAGGAAAGTTAATTGATTCTGGAAGTCTGCAATTATGATAATTTTTATAAGAACCTATGTGTATTAATATCATTATACTCTTTACTCATAATTTCTTACGGCTAGTGCGACGGGGAAGCGAGGAACACCATCTTGGGTAAGTCCCTGGAATTGAACGGTGAGCATCTCGCCCATCAACTTCCCTCGGTTCTTCCACAGCTCCCGTCGGCTCTCCATGGTTCCCTTGGGTCTGGCCTTGAACGTGTCACCGTCCTTGGTCTCGCAGATCCAGATGGGCGTCCCACGGTCCTTGCCTTCCGCCTCCTCGGCGCCCACAATTTCAAACTCTTCTGTCATCATCTTCTTGTACTTGATGCACTGGGACGACCTCTTATTCAATAGGTAGGGACTATCGGCCACACGAATCACCACGCCCTCGTGACCCTCTGCCACGAACTTGTCGTGATACCTGTCTGCGTCCTTTGCAGTACCTTGATAAGCTGGAACAATCTTGATCATGGAGTGGTTGATTGACTTGATAATTTCCTTGAGTCTCTCGTAACGTTCCATGAAGGGCATTTCCAGTTGACTGAGACGAAAGTAGTCAAAACAATGAAACTCCAACTTGGGTGCATAGGGACTCTCCGAACCGCGGGCAGCACTGGTGATCTGTTCAAAGTCCAAGTCCTTGCAAAAAAGTTCACCGTCCAAGAACTCACCCTCCTCCAACTTTCCTTCCAAAGCCTTTTCCAAATGGGTCAAATGTTCAATCCTTTGTTCATTCCTGGATTGAAGCAAAAGTCCTCCACCCGAAAAGCCACCGAGCATCCTGACTCCATCCAACTTGGGCTGAAAGCGAATGTCACCGTCGATTCCATAGGACCTCGAGCTGAACGAGTAAAGCAGCATGGGTCTGAGGACAACTTCGGACCTCAGCTGAATGTTGTCCATGTACCCCAACTTGACCTGTTTTCGCCACATCTGGGCGGCTTGCTCTTCAATTGGAGTCTTACGTTTGGCATCTGGAGGGCGTTCTGTAACGGATCTTTTACCATCGATAAGACCTGTTGTTCGTCTAATCATTCCGTTGACGACCTCGACTTGCCAAATGCGAGTCTTTCCATTGGAATCTTTGCCATAAAGTGCAGGAAAGAACGTCATTTAACTAATATAGTGTTTTTTGTTTAAACCCCAGTGGAACCAAAGCCACCCACACTTCTAGGTCCCAAACCTAGATTCGTCGCGTGATCAACCAAGTCTGGTTTGAACTGATGGTCTGGGATTTCTGACGGGTCGGGAGCCACTGGATTATCCTGAATGGGAATTTGTGGATACAGCTCCGGGTCCTCAACAAGGTCACAATGCTCATAACGCTCTAGAATCAACTGAGCGATACGATAACCTTGCTTAATGTGAAACGGTCGGTTTCCGTGATTGAAAAGAACAACCCTGAGTTCACCCTCATAGTCACGGTCGATGACACCGGCACCTACCTCGATGCCGTGCTTGACGGTCAGACCCGAGCGACTGGCGATGCGTGCATAGCATCCCTCGGGAATCTTGACGCGAATCCCAGTGGGAACCACGAATCTCTTACCCTCGTGGACCACGCAGTCCGAGCAGGCATAGAGATCATAGCCCGCAGAAAGTTCTGTGCCCCGGGTCGGTAACATAGCATCAGAATGCATCTTCTGAACAACTAAGGTATTCATGTTTTTGATATTCATCTATAGATTCTTTTCTTTAATATTGTTAAATGGCAGAACACGATCACAAGGAGTGTGACAAGACACAGCCCGTGGCGAACTGGAAGTGCATCTGGTTCACCTTGGCTCTGGCGGGTGGATACTGGTATCTTCCGCCTAAGAACAAGTGGGTGCTTTTGAGTTTGCTTTATTTCCCCTATATCGTGCTTGCGTGGTACGATCACTGGTATCAGTGTCAGCGCAATCTCGGACCGACCTACCTGGCTTTGTTCTACTGGTGGGCCAAGCCCAAAGACAGCGAGCAGATCCAGAAATACAAGAACTGGTGTCCCGATATCAAGAACAAGGTGCTTAAAATTGACCTCGTGATCTTGGCATTGGGGATGATGATCCTGCCGTGGTTCCTCGCGTGGAAGCCTTAAAATCTTAAAACGTTTTTGATGGAATTAAAAACAGAATTAAAACTCTGCGATTTACCAGTAGAACTTTTATTTGAATCAAAAGATGATGATGTTGGTGATTCAAAATCTTCAAAATTCATAACTTCAATTGCATTGAGTTGATCTCTTATTGGTTGTAACGGGACATTAACATTATGAACTGTCCAATCAACTGCTTTATCAAAAGCACCACCAGATAAATCATTTATAGTATTTTTAGCCCAACCTGGAAATGCACTTTTTACAGCATCGCCGGCCAGTGATCCTGGTATAGTTAATATCTTTGAAAAAAAGCCAACTATAAATTCTCTTAAAACATAAGATATAAAAATAAAAATACCCAAAACATAATTCTTAAGAAATTCGGTAGATTTCGTTGTAATCCAAATAACAAAATCATCTGCAGTAATTTTTAAATTTTTTCCAATATCATAAAAAAAATTGACAAACCATGTACCTAAATTTAAAAACCAATTTCCTATATTAGTGAAGAATCTTGAAATTGAATTACTGGCATTTATTGCCCATTCTTTAATACTTTTTAATATTCCATTAAAAAACTTGGTTAAAAAATCTTTAATTATTTCCCATATACTAGGAAAACGTTCGGTCCATTTTTTTGGATCATACTCATTTATTTTATTTATAATTTCTGTATTCTGTTTATTATTATTAAAAATTAAATTTATAACAAATACTGCTGAAAGAGAAAGTAATGCTTTAACAACCCATTGTGATTTAATCCGGATTACAAATAATTTTATTTCACTATATGGATCGATGTCATATACAAGAAGTATGATGGAAACTACAATGATTTTTATGACGTCTTGGGCGTCCATTCTACTATGCGAAAATATAATTTTTAGCTCTATCCATGTCTATGATATCCAGATGTAGTGCATTTTTGAGAATACCAATTTTTCCTGTAAAATCGTTAATCATTTCCTGGATTTGGAAAAAGAAATACATTGTATAGTTTGTTACCCATAATACCATGTAAGTTAAAAAATTTTTAGAACCCCAGTTAGAAAATGCTTCTATCGTGTCGTTAAAATTCTTTAGTGGGGAAATGACAATTTGCCATGCGGTTTCTATTGATCGGGCTATAAACACAAAAATTGCTTTCCATACGTTAAAAATTATCTGAATTGATTTTTTAAATGGTTCAACAAAAAATGAATTTACAACATAAAAATACATTCTCGAGCATGTGTACAAAAATGTAAAGAATGAACCAAAAAATCTAGAGTTTGTAACTGGAATTAAAACATCTGACACTGAACTAAAGTTATTTAAAAAAGATTTAGATGAAATAAACTTAGCAACTTTATCTGCTTCTTTTTTGTCGAAAACATCAACACGATAAAGGATGTTTCCCTCAAAATCGTTGAGAAATACAATATCATGACCAATCAAATTTTTTAATTTTTCTTTAGTTACCTTTGATTTTGTATAAAATCCATGTATCACCGTCTGTGTATTTGGTTTGAGCAAATCTAACATATTTTCACCATAAGCAATGTGATAAGCAAATAAAAGGTAGAGTAAACCAAATAGAACCATTCTGGGGAATCCGAATAGTCCTAAAAAATTTATCCCTTCGTCCATCTCAATCATACCCATAAACATGCCGAATAACACAGCAGAAACATTTATGAATGTTCTGTCCTTGGTCAAAAGTGGTACTATCAAGAGTGCTAAAGCGGGTATCATCTACAAGTAGGCTAATAAATTTTCTTCCTAATAAATCAGAGCTTAAACATAGTATTTTTTACTGACAAAAAGGAAGCCTTCGGGTCCCTTAATCACAGCTTCTGGATCGACCCGGGCGACCTCTTGTGCCAGTACACCTCTGGTCCGTTTGGGATTGACTCCAAGGCGGAGGGCCTTTTGTTTCCACTGCCACGTGTAGATTCCTACACCCTTTTTAAAGGTTCCAACTCGAGTTATGTTTTTCTTAAGACGTACATCACTAAGACCCTTAAAGAAACTCACGACCGCCCCGCCCGCATCCGACGCGCCCTTTGCTATGTCCTGACCGAACTTCTGTGCAGATTGACCAAGCGAGACCCCTTGCTCCTTCATATCATTTGCAAATTCATTTGCTCCTTCCCATGCTGTATTACCCACGCGCACCAAGGATCTCCCTACTGCTTCTGGATCCCCAGTCTTCAAATCATTGATGATATCACTGCCCAACCGACCATACGCGTCTATCTTGTTGGTCATCATTAACCTACCCAAAGCATCCTGATTTCCTTGTGCTGCGGCAATTATGTCTGTATTAGGAACCCCTGGTATTATTTCTGGAAATTTGCTTAGATCTAAAGGTTCGGCAATTTTTGGAGGTTCTTTAAGTTCGTATCCTGATCTAGCTTTTGCTGTACGGTCTGTCGTAGACATACACTTTCCTTGAGTTTGACATTTCTTACTTTTGTTAAAAGGAGGGGGTAGTACGCTGCAACATATTTCTCCACCCAGTGATACAATCTCCCATAAGGCATCAACAAATAGTACTCTGAAATATCGCCTAATTTCTTCAAGACCGTTTTTCACTCCGTCAAATGAAGCATTCACACCATCTCCCATTGCACCAGATACGCTAACCAAACCGTCATAGACTGCATCAAATGGCATCTTTATAATTTTTAAAATTTCGACAGCGTAGTATATGAAGAATGACCAGATATTTAGAGGAAGTGACCAAATACTTGTAAAAATACTTTTGATTAATTCCCACCATGACGTGAAATAATTTTTGAATTTATCATCGTATGCTACGGCCTCATCTTTAAATTTTTTGTCATTGCTTCGTTCTGCGATTTGTTTTATCAGCCACAATGCTCCTAGCGGAACAATGACTATAAATGGTGGAAACGAAACCCAGAAAAGTGTCACGTCTCCCATTGTCATCGTAAGTAAGAACAACCCTATAGATGATAGTAATCCATAAATGATAAAATATAAGGCTCTAACACCTTCATCTTTTTTAGGATTAATATAGGGTAAAAGTTGTGATAATGCCAGTAATCCAAGTCCAGATAATATACGATTTAGCCCTTCGTCGGCCATCTTATCATATGAAAATATTTTAGTCTCTGGTATTAGTGAACATGGTTCAGCCGATTGATAAACTTTTATCTTGGAAAAATCTTATGTTGATGACCATGGCCTTTACATTTATTCTGGCACCTCTTGGCACACCTCCGTTGATAGCAATGGGTATCGCTGCAATATCATTTGCGTTATGGCACATTGACAAAGATGTTGCGAATCCAAAAGACATCGCCAAGCGGAAAGTTGCATTCATATTTTCACTTTGTCTTGGGTGTGCTTTTGGTCTGGGTTCAGCGCCTTATGTAATTCCAGGTGCAACAAAATTAGGAATGCTTTTGTTTCCCGTATGTCTTTCATTTTTTATTAATTACGGAACGGTTCTTGGTTGGTGGACATTTACGGGTGGATTTGTGACGCTTCTTCTGTCCGTAATTCCAGCGATGGCAATTGGCAGAAATCCAGGTATTAACATGCTTATTTCATTCATTGTATCAAGCGCTATATATGCATGGTTGGTCGCTGACAACAAAAATACAAAAGAGCCTTGGATGGTGTGGCAATCTGCATACATTGGATTGATGGTAGGCTCTGCGGTTGATTTTATCATGGGTTCTCCACGGGGGAACATGGATCTTTTGCAAAATGTTATAGAATTTTACAAGTCTGGAGGACAAATTAGTTCATTTGCAGGAAGCATTATTGGAACTGTGGATGTTCCTATGGGTATCATTTGGTTGGTGTACTTTATCACCTGGATCTTGTCATTCATCCCAGGGGCACTTCCTTATGGTTGGGACACGCTTTTTAAGGTCAAGTAAAATCTGATTGAATAGTAATAACATGGAGACGCATTACCTCGTGGTCAACTCAAATCTCAGGGACACGACTCTGTATCCCTCGGGTAATTCTTATACCATGCACATGATGAATCCCATCCGCGACGTCACGAGGGTGGAATTGATCCAGGCTTCGGTGCCGAACGTCATTCAGAATGTTGTAGATGGTTCTAATATCATCCAAGTTAGCAATCTGGAAACTAATTCTCTACATACCTTTTCAATACCCAATGGATTCTACTCGGCCACGGGTCTCGGTGCTGAAATACAGAATGCAATCAACCCAGTGTCAGGGATTGATGTCACCTATTTATCCAACGAAGGAAGATATGTTTTTCTAAGGTCGAATGCTTATTCTGCTTTTGATTTGAAGCCTTCGGCCTTACTGGCGAATCTTATGGGTTTCAGCGACACGAGCACGAGAACGGCTGCGGAAGTTCAGGATCTTTCCAACGCCACAGCAACATTTCCACTTTATGCTAACAACGATAGGTATCGTGAAAATTTCTTCATAAAGTCAGATCAATTGGTAAATCTCACTGCAGATAACTATGTATTTTTGGACGTAAACGAGTTAAACAACGGTAGGATGCACCAGGCTCAAAAGATTGAGGCAAACTCATTCAGCACATCGGCGTCTCAGAACAATTTTGGTCCAATCGTCATGGATGTAAGTTCGGGTGGCATCAAGCATTTCTCCGAAACGAATGACTACAGTTACGGGGTAGACTTTTACCCTCCTATTTCACAGTTGTCCAGAGTCACTGTGAGATGGAGGAAATCGGATGGTTCGCTTATTAATTTCCAAGGACTAAATGAAAATTCATTTATGTTGAAGGTAACATCCAAATTTGTAAAAGATGACATAGCTCCAAATCTCCGTCAGAAGGCCGCAAAACCTCGACCTATTATTTTAGTTCCCAAGCAGACCTAGGGAACTGGGCTCGAAAATTTGTCTGTTTTCTTCCCGCCAGTCCACTGGCATCTGAGGGCGCATATTTGGATTCCCTATATGGACCCGCAATAGAAGTTTGTGAATATGATTGGCATTAGCCAAAGTTCCAGCACTATCCATTACACGAACGGTGAACTTGTCAAAACTCACTGGATTCTTGTACTGGATGCTGTATTTGAAATCAGCATTTTCTTGGAAATATCTAATAGAATCGGCAGCCACACCTTTGGCTGGAATAGTAGCAAAATATCCACGGATCTTTGAACCGTCCGCACCCGCTGTCACAGCACTATCCGTGAAAGGCGAACGAAGCTCTTCAATGTCAAACACCGTTGACGATCCTGTTGTAATTACGTTTGATTCGGCATAAACCAGGTCCACCTGGTAAACATTTCGATAAACTTCTTGGAACTGTCTCGTTGAGACATTTGACGATCCTTCGATGTAAAGGTAGTGAACCTCGGAGTCCGTGCGGAGATCCATATTAGTATTACCCAAGAAAATCATATGCTTCTGGCAACGTCCTGACGACCTTGATGGGTCTCACGTTTCTGTACATCCAGATGATGCTCTCAATGAACTTGAATGTGAAGAACGTCGGGTTGGTCACGATCGCCGAACGGTTGACCTGCTTCTCAGTCTTCGGTTTCAACTCGCGCATCAACGAACTGAACTCCCATATCAACTTTGGGATGGTAACAACTTGAACAACCTTGACGTCCGAAAAATCAAATAGAAAGTTAAAATGCTTCTTCTTAAAACAACTTTTCACATCTTCTTTGAATGCCACCCAGTCCATGTGTGGGACCTCAGTGGTGTGAAAGACAAAGTGAAAAGTTTGATTCGTCCAAAGTTTGGTGTAGAACATTTTGTTAATTAATATCAGGATGTATTTAATTGCTTTAATTTCAATCTTCGGTTTGATATCTACACTTTTAGTCAAGGAAGGTTTAGATCCTAGACAAATTGAAGAAATTAAAGTACTTGAAGAAAAACAAAATAAGGCGTTTGAAGAAGAAAAGAGTCAGGAAAGGTGGAAATTTTTCGTACCAGACTGGGATAAAATTCCCGATAGCACAAAGAAAAAGATAATGCTACAATCGGCGGAGTTAAGTAATTTCAAAAATTACACTAAACTTATTGAAGCAGTTAAAAAACGTGCACCACTCCCTACTGGTGATATAGTAATTACATCAGACGAGCAGTCATTTTACCTACCAGGAGGACATTCCTTTAATGTTGTCATAGATAGAAGCAAGGGTCCAGGTACGCTGAAAAAAAGTCAAATCTAATTAATAGAATATGGCATGGCCAAGAACTAATTGGGCCGCTATTGCCGCGGCGGCAAGGGCCGAGCAGGAAAGGAAGAAGGCCGAGGAAGAGGAACGAAAACGCCAAGCGGCGGCTGCATTGGCAGCGAGACTGAGAGCGTCATGGTTAGGGGAGGCGGCAAGGAAGAAGGCCGCGGAAGAGGAACGACAACGCCAAGCGGCGGCGGCGGCGGCAAACGCTAGAAGATTGGCGCAGATAGCAATAGAGGCGGCGAGGAAGGCAGAGGCAGAACGCAAACGACGAGAGGAGGAAGCGAGGAAGGCAGAGGCAGAACGCAAACGTCAAGAGAAGGCCGCGGCAGAAAAAGCAAAAGCGGAAGCAGAAGCAAGAGCAGCGGCAGAGGCACGTTTAGCTGCGAAAAATGAGGCAATTGCTTATTCACAAAACCAGACTAATGCTTTAAGAAGTACAATTATGGCTACTATTGCTATGGAAGCTGCTGCGGCAAAAAAAGCACAAGAAGCGAGTGATGTAGCAACAAGATTGAAATTTGAACGGATAGCAGAAGAATCCAGAAATTTGGCATTGAAACGCAATGCGGAACGTAAAGAATTATTGGAGCAAATTGAAAAAAATAAGCTGGAAGCTGATAGACTTCAAAAAGAAACGCGTAATGAATTTGTAGGAGAAGTAGGTAAGATTACTAAATGGCAAGATGAACATACAAAAATGCCAGTGAACTTTGTCGTAAATTTTCTTCCCACTAATGTATAAGAAGCATGGATATTGTGATCCTTGTGAAATACAAACAACCTAAAACCAGAAGACAGCCAGATATACGTTATGTGGGAGGTCTTGGTGAAATTTCATATGAAGTTCCACCGAGAATTCGCACTGATCAAGAAAGAAAGTTACTAGAAAAGTTTCCAAGTTTAAGTGATCAAATTAAAAATAAAATATTTATACCTACGATACTTTCTCATAAATTTTCGTACGTAAAAACTGATCCACCCAAGCCTCCTTATGAACTGTCAGAAAAAAGCATTAATTCATCAAAAATACCAAAATCTACGATTCAGTCGATAATTCCCCAAGTAAAACTTTCGAACACATGGGGCATTTAAATGCATAGTTGCTGTTTAAATATACAATGTTATTCAAACAAGAGACACATATATTGTGTTTGCAATTTATTTTTACAGGTCTCTTGTTTTCATAGCACACCACACACATCTTCTTTTTCTTTTTTGGAAATCTTATCCTATCAAAATATGTTTTTACGACTTCGCCTACGTTTGTTATGGCTGGTTGGAGATCAAGAAACATGATGCGAACGAACATTTTTATTCTGTGCCAAAGAAATACATCACGATCATAATGTATATGAACATAACCTCTTATCAACCATGGCATGAAAAATTTAATTGGACTCATTTTGTTATGCGCGTGACAGAACACAACTGGCAATCCAAGCATATTCGAGTTGCACTTACCACTTCTGGTGCATCTCCAGCCACTTTTTGTAATACCGTAACAACGTAGGCCAGTTAGTTTAAAGAATCATCTGAACAAAGTGAAACGTCGTCATCTTCATCATCATCTTCATCATCTTCTGATGGGACGAACTCTTCATCAGAAGCGTCAACTGATATGTAAAGGTTATCGCCTACCTCTTCATATCCTAATTTATCAATGTCCCTAAAAATCGAATAAAGACGTACTATATGTTCTTTGCTTATCCATACTGGATTTCTGAATGAGTAATGACCTTGGTTGTCTGTTTCTTCTAGACATTTAACCAATACAGAATTTTCCTTCTCCTCAATCAATTCTGCGAGAATGACACCGTCGCCAAGTTGTATGTCCAAGAACATATTTTGATACTTAAGGTTCGTAAATCTTTAAATGTCTTTTACAGAACTCAAGACCAGACTGTGGCTTATGTGTACATTGGTTTCCATTGAGACATGTTGCTTTGCAAACTTTTCTATTTGTTATCTTACGTATTTCCTTTTTGTCAGGGAGATCATCAAGAAAGATCACACGAGGTCTTTCTTCACGATCTTTTGATATAAAATGTCTCCTCCAACCTATGATCATATCAGAGAAACTAGCGAATTATTTAATATACGTCACCAAAACCAATTCTGTTATTAATTGGTAATCTGTCACCCGCAACAGATGTATTTCTGGGAAGAGCGTTTGGTACATATCCAGTTGATGAATCGCGAATGTAGAGGATGTAAGATGATACACCTTCGCGAACTTGCGGGAGCATCTTATTCACCACTTGCTGATTCATGCGAGCCATCTGAGTCGCGATATTGCCGTAGGGGTCTATCGCGTTATTAATGTACACGTATCGCATGAAGGTCATCACGTCCCGTGGATTTTGACGATCGATGGAAAGTCCTGTCTCATCCCTGAACTGCTTGCGAAGCATCGCCTGGATGCGTTCCAAGTTGGACTGCTGAAAGAAAGCGGCGTTCAAAGGAGTCATGGTCTTGCGCATGGAAGTGATCATACTCGTTCGCACGTCCGCAGACGGGATGGGGTCCTGATCAACGCCATTCAATGGGGTCAAGTTAATCATACTATTAGTTGTTGAGGTTTTTTCTTGGATTCTTGAGGACGGAGGTTGGAGTGACGAAGTTACCTGAACTTACGGTCTTGAGTGACTTCCTCACACAAAAAAATGTACAAGGTTTGTCATAATTTATGCCGCCCGTCTTCCCGTACATGCGATTCGCGGTCACTGGGTTGTAAATGCGCTGTCTACTTGCGTCGGTTCGCGACACCGCTGTTCCTCCAGGTTTGTGTGACCAGGTACCGTCTGAATCTTGGCGGTAAAAATGGTAGTCCTGGCCCCAGCTGTTTACAGCCAGAAATCCCTTGTAGTGGCCTTTGGGACATGCGTCGTTTGCCTTTTCAAGAGACCATGTGATGACGTGACTTGGGTTGTCTGCCAACACGCGCGTCTTCACGGATTCACATGTCACCGCATTGTTATAACCAGGACCCATGGCATACAGGCCTGGCTGCGGCTTACCAGCACGTGGGTGCACGCGAAGGTCATCCAGAAAATAGGAGTAACAATTGTGTGTGGCTTGGATCATGGCGTTTCTTGACCATTCCTCACCTCTGTATTTGGGCTCATAGCCAGACCTAGGGAGAAGTTTCGGACCCATTACTATTATCTACATTCATATTTATTTCGTTGATGTCAATTCCAAGGTCATTTATCAGTGCAGACCTAAGTTCTTCCATGTTTTCTGCCTCAACCACAATTTCTGTCATGTACTCTATTTCGTTGTCCCTGGGAAGGTCAAAGGTATCGGCGAGATTTCTTCCCACCAACTGACTGCTACGAAGATTGGTCGTGATCATTCTTTCCCTAGTGCTTCGTGCCTCTATGATGACTGTGATGTTGTACTCTGGAATATCAAAGTCCCGACGACACACCGGACAGGTGTAGTTCCCTTGGCGCTTCCAGCGATTGATGCACGCCGTGTGAAATTTGTGATTGCACGGAAGGGTTCGCGCACTTCGCTCACTTCGCGATGTGATATTGTTCAGACATATGGCACATTCGTGCAAGTCAACGTGCAGGGGGCAGTGTTCTTTCCCTTGTGCCTTTTTTCTTCGGCAAGGTGTTCCTGTACGGGTCGGAGCGCCACACTCACTCATCACGAGTTACTAACAAGTAAGAAGTAAAACATTTGCTGGATAAAATCGCAACGTATAGTAGGAATGTTATCCGACAAGGAGATCACCAAGGTGTTAAAGGACATGAAAAGCTCTGCGCCTCTCAAATACTTCCGTGGGTTAAAGACCAAAGAGGATGTCGTGACCCGCGTCAAGAAGATTGAAAAGAAGACCTATGCACCATTCAAGACTGACATTGGCATAGAGACTAAAATGTCCACGTGGACAAAAAAGTTTTACAAGGCTTATCCTGGAGCAAAGTCACTTGTGAATAAAGCCATTGTGACTGGAGTTCCGTTGGACATCATCAAGCAAGTCTATGACAAGGGCCTTGCCGCATGGAGAACAGGTCATCGCCCGGGAGCAACACCTCAGCAGTGGGGATATGCCAGAGTTCACTCTTTCCTGATGGGCGGTCCGACGTCACGTGGACCCGATCGTCCCTTGGCCATCGAGGCTGGACTTTTAAAGGTCTAAGGCGGTATTGATCAAAGACCTTTTCCACCATCCGTTTGCGTCTCTGTAGAAAGTTAGGGTTTTCTTGATGCCATCTTCCCAATTAGTTTTTTCAGTCCAACCGAGAGCAGCCAACTTGGCATCCTCGATGAAGTAGCGACAATCATTGAAGGGACGATCTTCCACGAACTGGATGGTCTCTTCCTTATTAAGTCCAAAGACCTTGCAGATTTCCTCGGCGACTTCCATCACCGACCGCTCCTTTTTGGTCCCGATGTTGTAGGTCTCGCCAGGCTTGCCCATGTGCAAAATGATGTCAAAGGCCTCCACCACGTCATCAATATAGAGGTAGGATCTCACCGCCTTGCCCTCACCATGGACTGGCAACTTTTCGCCCCTCATGGCCCGCATGCAAAACTTGGGAATCAACTTTTCTGGAAACTGTCCAGGACCATAGACATTGTTACCACGGGTAATGATGACAGGCAATTTGTAACTATGAGCGTAGGCAGTCACTAGCATTTCAGCAGCAGCCTTGGTGGCACTGTAGGGATTGGTTGGATTCAAAATCTGACCCTCGGTGTAGCCACTCTCGGCATCCACTGGCGTCTCACCATAGACCTCGTCGGTGCTCACATGGATGAACCGCTTTAGTTTCGGATTGTTCTTGGCGCTCTCCAAAAGGACGTGGGTTCCGTAGATATTGTTGTGTGTAAAGGCAAAACTATTTCCGAAACTATTGTCCACATGGGTCTGAGCAGCAAAGTGCATCACAACATTGATATTGTCATTTTCCATGATGTAGTTCACAAAGTCAACGTTGGTGATATCCCCCATTAGAAACTTGAAGTTACGACACTCCATGACTTCCGTGAGATTGTGCATGCTTGCACAGTAGTCCAACTTGTCCAGTACCACAAAATTATAGTCTGGGTAATTTATCACTAGCCTTTTTGTGACATGACTGCCTATAAAACCAGCACCACCTGTAATCAAGATGTTCATCGTCTTATCTGTTTTGTAATATCGCAGAATCTGTTTAAAAAGATGCGATCGTGACTTATGGCAATGATGGTTCCCCTAAAGTTTTTCAAAAGATCTATAATCTTTTCTGTATTTTCTTGATCTTGGTGACACGTTGGTTCGTCTAAGAAAAGTACCATGGGTTCCCTTGAAATCGCATACGCCAGTGCCGCCCTCTGCTTCTGACCACCCGACATGGGACCATTTCTCGGAACATCTTTTGTAAGCTCATGTTCCATAATGGGTTCATCTTTGAATAAGACAGGTTCCTGAGGAACATATGCAATTCCTTTGGTATAAAACCAACTTCGATCATGATCCTTGAGTTTCACATCATGCCATTTAATTTCACCTTCCCATGGACTGTAAAGTCCCATTAACAACTTCATCAAGGTGCTCTTTCCAGCACCAGACATTCCATGAAATCCCACGTGCTTTCCATAGGGTATTTTCATATTGAAACCTGATATGACATTGTTGTCCTCGTGATACCCAAATGAAAGATTTTTGATATATATGTCTGGTTTATCATTGATTAAAAACCCCCATTCATCGTTTGTGTCTTCATTTAAAAAATCGTTGACCTTTTTACGTTTCATTTCCCTTGATGCTGTATTGTTTATGATTTCCACCATTTGTTCAAATAACTGAAATATAGAAAGCATGTAAACGATAAATTCATGAATGGCTTCTCGGTCACCACCTCGGTACATTATCATAAGACCCATCATAAGCGATGAAGTAGTATAATTGAGTGCTATCATAGATCCAAATGTATAAGATTCATTTTTTCTATGTTTCATGATTTCTACTTGATGTTTCATCCATTCTTCAAATACCCAACCTTCTTTGTGATAGGTACGGTACATTTCAAATTTTTCAAAACAGTCACGTATTAAATCATTTTGTTTATTCTTATGTTCTCCTATAGGTTTAATACTTGGACAGTAGAACGTATCTGAAAATACTCTTTGAATGCCTACATGAGCTACACAACATCCCAAACAAGTCAAAGTAAGACCTGGTGATTTTTGCCATAAGAGGTAGTTCGTCACAGCGAGCTGAAGTGACACGCGAATGGTATAGTTGGTCAGTGCTGTAAAACTTTCAACCACGGTTTCTACATCGTTATTAATTAATTCGATTGTATCATGAAACGAGTGTTTAATGAAATAGTCATATGGCATAAAATAGGTGTTTAAGATTGATGTTGATTTAGCTTCTTGAGTCGTTTGAGCAATCGCGTAGGAAACCAACCCCACACGGATTCCAGTGAAAACATTACCGACTACCTTGTAGACAATAAATGAAGTAAGCACTTCCACGGGAAAGGAAGGTTCTTGAATAAGTGCGTGAATCAATTTTGCTTGAAATGAAGGAACCCATGAGAGAAACACGGCAGCTGCGGTTCCACTGGCAATCCCAGAAGCTATGTAGCCGAATGAACTTCTGGCATACTTCCACATTGTCTATAATTAAAATGACCTATAAAATAAAAAGATGAATGGCGCAACGTTCTATATGTGGACTGGTATTGCAGGCGCTCTCTATACTGGTTTCGCGGCACTTCGGTACTATTCGTTGTCTGGGACACAACTCATCAGCGCACCAAGAGCAAAGAAGATGATAAAGTCTGGCGAAATCAAGCACGTCGTGGATGTTCGGAGCAAGTTCGAGTGGGACTTTGGTCACTACCCTGGAGCGGTTCACATTCCCGTTAATGTGATTTCAGCGGAACGTCTCAAGAAGTTCGATAAGAATGACGGAATATTGACGTACTGCAACACGGGTCAGAGATCACGTGTCGGAGCCGAAAAGATTGCGTCATTCGGGTTCAAAAATGTCTACTACATTGACGGGACCTACTCTACAATTCTATAATTTCCCAACCGAAGGGGTATTCCATCGACCTCATCGACAAACACAAATTGGCCTCCAAATCTTCCTCGACGGGTGACAGTTCAGGAAACATCGTGGGTATGTCGGCAGGTGCCACTTCACCCATAATTTCATACATCACCAATACAGACTGATAGTCAAATACCTTACAGTCATAGCCCAACGCATATTCATAGTCCATGTTCATCATCAATTTCACGCTCTTGCCACAGTTTTTGATGATGGTCCTTTTTGGAATCATTTCTGTTAACATCACCACCTTATCCTCCGTGATCCCCCTCGAAATGGGGACGTGCATCGGCATAGTTGTATTGTATCGCCGCGAAAGTTCTTTGTGCCGAGTCGGGACCACCCACAGATTGAACAAGGTTCCAGACATTTATTATTCGTAGACCAATTTCTTTAAAAAGATCACAAAGGCACTTTTTACATCATCCATCAAAGGGGCATTCGTTTCAAACAAAGGTTCTAGATAGTCTGCGTATTTATACATGAAGGTCCACGTCTGAAATCCCGCGCGTATTATTCCCTTGATTTCCGCTTCCATAGGGAAATCTTGTTTTCGCCATCCGTATTCTGTCGTGAGACGGAAACGCCCACTCTCAAAGTTCTTGCCATGAAAATCAGGGCACCACCCCTCGATCCGATTCACTTGCTCTATGTCCCCCGAGAAGTCGTCGCGGAACTTTATTTCGATACCATGTTTTTCACACTCCTGTTTGAGGGACAGGTGAAAGGCATCGTAATGAACTTTGAGAAATTGGCGCGTTTCCATCTAGTTATTTTTAGATATTTTTCTTTAAGTTGTGAATCGCAGCACTTTTTTAGATAGCCATG
>Ga0208542_1000212_pt1 | contig 26894 bp, 44 predicted proteins | sample DEB08_DNA_3_FD_185495 | JGI IMG/M metagenome (GOLD analysis project Ga0208542, IMG submission 185495) | Aqueous microbial communities from the Delaware River and Bay under freshwater to marine salinity gradient to study organic matter... | ecosystem: Environmental > Aquatic > Marine > Coastal ... | reverse complement strand
CGCGATCGTGATCACGATGCGCTGAACGCCCGTCAGCCGTTCTCCGGTGGGGTCTACGACGCCATCGAAGCCATTCTCACCGAAGTCGAACCACGCCCACATCTCCAAGATCCTGATGCGGCTCGCGCCATGGTTGCCGCGCGGCTCGCGGGTGAAGTCGTTGCCGAGAGCGATCGATCGGGACTGGCGAAGCTGGTCAGTATGGTTGGTCCGATCCATCCGGTCGGATGAGGAACCGCCACCCCGGTCCATCTTCAGCTTCTCGACCTGGGACTTTGAATAGAAGCCCTGCGCGGCCATCTGCTCGAGGTCGTGCAAGAACACGTAGCTCTCGTCACCGATGTAGGCGCATTCCTGGGTCTTCGACGCGTCTAGGTCGTAGATGAACAGGAAGGGGTCGACCTGGTGGAGTGTGCACCCCTGCCAGACGACGGCTTTCCTCATCCGACGTTCCGTCACGAACGTCGGCTTGCCGCCCTTCCCAATCGCCAAGTCGTCACGACGCTCGATGATGTCCTCGACTCGCCGGTCATACCTGACCTTGACGATCATCGAGTTGGTCAGCTCTCCATCCTTCGCAATCGGATCGACCAACGACTTCCAGTCAGCCATCTCCATCTGGCGATAGACATAGCTGCCGATCACTTTCGCCGTGTGGCGACTGACGTCACCCTTCACGCCCTCGGCTTCGAATACTGGGTCGAACCCAGTAACCGCTTCGACAACTCTCGCGACCTTGCCTTCCAGCGCCTTCTTGGTCTCCGGGATGTGGACGTCATCCTCGCGCTCATGCCACATCACGTCAGCGTTAGCCGCCGACCAGTTGACGGCCCAGCGACGCATCGGAGCGGCCATACGCGCCCGGAAGTGGTCGCGCTTCTCCATGACGAATTGGACCGCCCTCGTATCGAGGGCCTCGAACATGCCAGCGAAGTTCCGGTAGACGATCTGCTCGGATGTCCAGGCCCGCGCTGTCTTTGGAGACTGGTTACCAGGATCGACCGGGATCCTGGCCCTCGACACAACTTTGCCTTTCTCGGTAGCCACGACGTTTCGTCAGAAGCTCCATGGGCTGCCGCTGAAGGCCTGCTTGCCGCTAACGTCGACCTGCCCGTAGACGCCCCACATCAGCAAGAACCCACCGGTGACACTGGCCCCCGTCGACACGGCAAGCGTGGCGCCATCCGATGGAGTCGGAATGTAGTGGGCGTGCGAGAGCGGGATGAAGCACGGCGAGACCGTGTGCTGGTATGTGCCAGCCGCGCCCGGAGCGAAGCTCCAGATCGTCAGCGTGGTCGTGGTCCCCTCGATGTGGGCCGGGTCAAGCGACTGAATCGTGATGCCGTTCGTGCTGGTGGTCACGATGTTGTACGAGAACCCAAGGATCGTGATGCCATCCCTGTTCCTCGCCGTGTTGTTGAGGGCCACCCGGTTCGGCTCAGGAACCAGGAGCGGGACGCTGGACATGCTGGCTCCTAGCGTTTTCGAGATGCGCCAAGGAGTCCCGTCAATGTGACTGTTGATCCCCATCATGCTAGGTTCCTCGGTTGCTGCGGTCAGTGACCGCCGATGGCCTGGTTGTGCCCCAGATGGACACGGTCAGGCCGGCGATGTCGGCGTCCGCCGCGGATGGGGTGCCCGCCAGCGCTTTGAACCCGAACGCGTCCACCCAGATTGAACCGTCGTCCTTCTTGCACGGGATATGCACCCCGTCGAGCACTGAGTGCATGCACTGGTCGTATCCGCTGGCAGAGTACACCGGAGACAGCTGATACTGGTCCTGGGTTGCGCCAGCTGCGGCGGACGTGAGACTGCCACCGGACGATCCAGTGGTGATCACGATCCGGGTCTGCTCAGTGTCATCGGTGGCGACCGTGTTCGCCGTCGTCGATGTCTTTTGGCACGACACCACCCACCCGTTGACGAAGTGCTGGAACCCTTGCGTTGGGCTCGTCTTCGTCAAGCCTCGACGGGGGTAGTAGCAAGTGACTTCGTTGTGCGTCACCGTGAATGGCGCAACCGCATTGCCGATGGTGGCAGTTCCTGGCGTCGGGGCCACGGCGTCAACGACTGAGAACCAGTAGTCCCCTGGGACCTCTTCTTGGTCTACATACTCGTAGATGATGTTGATGCTGTTCTGGATGGCGACGTCACCGTCGACCTCCAAGGCCACGCCGGGCTTCAGGTACCATCCGGGGGAGAACGACGTCGACAAGAACTCCGCCGGGTTGTTGTTCTGCATCTGGAGGACGAGTTGCCCGTCTGACTGCTGCAAGATCAGACGATTCGTCGAGTTCGTCTGCGGCTGCATCTGAACGAACACATCCGTGATGTGGATGCTTTTGCCGGTCTTGGCAGCCAGCAACGTCGTCGCGGTGGACGGCACCGTCGATGAGATGACACCGTAGTTCTTCTCCGACGCCGTATTCGACCCGCGGACACTGTAGCCCATGTTGCGAGCGGCTTGCTCGTCAACAACGATGCCGTAGACAGCTCCGAAGTTGCCCCACGCTCGTGATTGGTTCGCATTCTCGCGGATCGACCAGCGGGCAGGGACCACGACGGGGTACTTCGGCTTCCAGGTGATGGCATTCCCTGGCGCGGCAGTCTGCCATGCAGGGCTCCCGCCGGCAAGGAAGGTCGAGTTGTAGCGGGCGAAGTTGCGGAACGTCATCGTGTCCCGAAGAGTCCCGGACGCGTCGTACAGGCTGAATCCGGTGTACGTCTCGGTCGACTGAGGCGATCCGATCTTGGACCCCAGGTCAGACTGATAGTCGCCTTGGGATACGAAGTGCGTGACCAGGAAGACATGCCCAGCAGGGACGCTGTACAGCATGTTCACCGTGTTCGTCGTCTGGTCGAGTGCCGCACCGACAACAACCGGCTTGCCGGCTGGTCCGCTCTCGTACCCCAAGCTGTCAATGATCTGCTGAGACGTTAGCTTCTTCATCTGTCGCTCACTCCTGCCTTCCGGTCAGGTCTTGTCGCAAGGCCACCAGCTCGTGATAGGCGGCCAGTAGTGTTTGTGATTCCAGGCGCAGGGCGGACACGTAGATGGTCGTGATAATGCGGTCCAGCGTGGATGACTGGTCGTCGTCGAGCACGCTAGCCTCGGTAGCAGTTGTCGTAGAACCGTTGCGCATAGCCTCTGCTTTGCCTGCCCGTTTGCCGCTTCTTGAATGGGACACGTTTCTCGGAGGATGTATCCTCTCTCCGGTGGGATGGCCTGACCCAGTAGCAGATCCGACTTTCCGTCTTTCGGTCTGTCGCGTCAACTAGCGCCAGCGTGTCCGGGACATCTTTCTTCTTGTGATGCGGAAACCGTAGGAACCAGTCGACGAGGTCGCCGGAAGGCAATCCCATCGGTGTGTCGGTGTCCGTATACCCCTCCGGGTCCCACAACTCCCTCACCTCAGTCCCCGTATTCCAGTACCGAGGCACTGAGTCTGCCACCGAGAACTCGAGAGCCTGGAACCTGAGGGCCAGGCCGGCGATCCGGTCGTCCTTGCTCTTCTCGTGCTGGTTCCGCCTTACCCTCTCTGGGTTGAGCCGCTGGCCAGACTCTTTGGCGCGGATGGACATGTACTGGTGGTATGGCTGGAAGTTGAGGCTGTCCTCCCATACCTCAGCGCGGTGGGTCAGCTTGACTGACCACCTCTCCTGCATGGCTAGGGCCCTCGTGCAGAACTCGTGCATCTTCCAGAACCCGATCTCCAGATCGAGCAGGATCACGTGCTCCTTGTCGTTGATGCCCACGTACGCGAGCACGTTGAAGTCGCCCTTCCTGCTGCCCGACGGTGCGATGTCCGTGAGCAAATAGCCGGTCAGATCAGCCACCACCGAAGGCCTCATGGTGATGGGCTGGAATTGCTGCCTCTGGTATGCCTGAGTGAGGCCAGACACGACCTTGAGCTTGAACTGCGACATGAACAGTTCGTATGTCATGCCGTCTTCCAAGTACTTCTCCAGGAACGGCTTGGGGAGATTTGGCCACCTTGCCGTCCCGTCGAGCCCAAGCGTCCCGTCTTCCTTGGTGATGATGTCGCAGCCGACATCCAGGTGGATGCACTTATGCCAACCGCGGTCTACCACCCAGTGGTTGGCGTCTTCGGGGTGGTACGGCGTCCCGACCAGCAGGTATTGGGTGCCCCTAGCTCTCAGGTTTAGCGACTTCTCGACGCACCGGATCCCCTCTTTGCGACCGCTCTCCGTCAAATAGGAGGTCTCCGATACGAGGTCATCGAAGATGATCAGATTGAACCGACCGCCCGTCTTCGGCTTCTTCGGACTCGCGCAGGTTATCGTCGGCTGTTGGATTGTCTTGTCCGCCCTCAGTGAGGTGGTCCATCGCTCTCGCTGCCACACCTCACCCTTCAGATCCTGGCCAGAGAACATCTCCTGGATGACCTCGTTCTCCAGAAGGCTATCTCGAATCTGCGCCGACCGATTCTTGGCGTCCTCAAGATCGTGCATGATCAGAAGGATGCTTATGTCAGGGTGCGCCAGCACCTTACGGGTGATGTATGCCTTGAGCAGGGACGACTTGTAGCTGTACCGAGGCGACCATAGCACCCGTGGCTTGATCCCGAGGTCGTCCACGAACCGCACCATCTCCTGATGCGGGCCATATGGCCTGATCCCACCCTTCCCAATCTCGGAGACCTTGTCGTTGCTCCCGGTCCGGTCGGTGTCCATGCCGAGGACATGCCTGGCAAAAAACCCGGTGTCGGCCAGTGCTCGTGAGATGAACTGCTGGCGATCTGCCGGGTTCGAAGGGAGCCTTTTTGCCAACAGGCTATTCCCTGAGCGAGCGTGCAGCGCCATCCATGATGGCGTCAAGAGCTGCCTGCTCCTCCTCGTTGAGGATCGGAAGGCCTTCGGCGTCGAGCTTCCGCGGCTCATTCTTGCTTACCGCCGCACGCTTCTTCCCTGTCTTTTTGCCTGGGGTCGTCGCGTTGATCCGGGCCTCAAGCTCCTCGATCTTGTCCTGATGACGGGCGACGTCCAGGGCGTGTTGCCGAGAAAGCTTCTCGAGCTCGTTCTGGACGCGGTTCTCGACCAGCTTCGCGAGTTGCTGGTCAGTCAGCCCGCCAGCCGAGCCCTGGTCTTGGCGAGGGGCGCCCGGGTGATCCCACTCTGGGCGTTCCTGGTACCCCAGGCTGATTTGCTCGATCTGGTTGGCAGCCTCGTCTGCGTTCCGCGAGTAGGTGAGGATCTCATCGAGCTGAGAAGGCGAGAGGGCAATCAGGAGCATCCTTTTCGAGCGCCCGGTTTGCTTGAAACGCTCTGTCTTGCTACCCTTTGTCAACCGAAGTCCGACACCACGCTGGCTGTGGAACGCGTAACCCCTCCGGCGCAGGACTTCGTTGACGTCGGTAAGGTCGAGCTTCGAGTGGATGATTGGCATGCCTGATGTTCCTGACGATACGGAAGAAGACTTCGACTTCCGGCTTGAGTGCATTCGAACCTACCGCTTGGCAGGCAACGACGTCCAGCAGAGAATCAAAGCCCTCGCTCTCCTAAAGAGCGTGCACATCGGCGATGAGGATGTCAAGGACCCCGAGGATGTTGACAACCACGAAGCGGTTGTGAGGGCGCAGGAGGAGCTACGGCGGTCTGGGGGCGCATCATCGTGAACGTCGCGAACTACCTTAGGTTTGTCCCCGACATCGAGAAGTCCATCGTCGACAACAACCTCGACAGCATCGTCATCGGTGGCGGGCCCACCGCATGGCTGGTGCCGTGGATCGACTCCAAGATCCTTTCCGGAGTTCGTCTCTGGGGCGCCCACGACGTCCACAAGATCATCCCGGTCAACGACCTGGTGTTGATGGACTCCCCCAGCTCCACGAAGCGGCTCTTGGTTGGCACAGCCTCGTTCGAGGAGGTCCTAAACAGCCGCCCGGGCCGCATTTGGATCAACGACTGGTGGTGGGACGAGTGGATGACCCACCTGCACTTCTCCGTTCACTCCATCTGCGTGAAGCAGCGATACTTCGTATGGACTCGGCCAAGGCTGGAGGAGGGCGAGACGGCGCCTAAGAAGTTCACGCTCGATTGGCCTCTCCCGAACTGTGGCTACGTCTCTCCGATCGCGTGCACCACGACCGCATGGATGGAGGGCGATCGACGCATCGGGGTGATCGGTGTCGACATGGGGCCTGACCACCATACGAAGGCATTCCGCAAGCCCGTCGACTCCATGTTCGCGATGGCGGCTCAGCAGGCCCACGAAGCCGGCGGCGTGATCATCAACCTTTCCCCCATCACCTCACTGCGCACCTTCAAGTCATGGATCCCATCAAGCTCTTCGTCGGAACCGACCAGTGGCAGCGAGACTCCGGAGCTGAAGACGTCTTAGATTACAGCATCAGGAAGCACCTGAGCTGCCCGATCGAGATCACCTTCATGAGGTCTGGAGACCCTGGGTGGGAGATCACCCAGGACGGCGTCGGGGGCACATGGGCAGCTGGCGGCGCTGTCGCCGGTGGGTGGGTGAAGGGCGGGGGGATGACGTGGGGCACCCCGTTCTCCCTTTTCCGGTTCACCATCCCAGAGCTATGTGGGTTCCAGGGGACCGCGGTCTACATGGATGCCGACATGCTCGTGCTCGACGATCTCGCCAAGCTCGTCACGAATCTTCCGGCGAGGGGCGCGGGGTACAGGTGCACCCACAGCAACCGGACCGACGTGTCCGTGATCGACTGCTCCGCATTCGACGGGAAGCGCTGGTGGCCATCGATCGAGGTGATGAAGAGGACCCGCGCCAGGACATTCGAGTACATGATGCTGCTCAAGAGGTACGGGATGGTCGATGCGTCTCTCCCGCACCGATGGAACGACGTTGACGGGCAGGTCTACGAGCACCGGCCTGACCAGGTGTCGATCATCCACTACTCGAATGTCCTGGTCGGTCAGCCGTGGCGCCCCTACCCGAACGTCAGATACCCGTCTGAATACCCGTACTGCAGGACGTCCAAGAGGGCCGCCGAGCGGTGGTTCGAGGAGAAGTCAGAGATGGAGGGGAGCCATGCCAAGTCATAGAGCAATCGACGCGCTCTACGATGTGCAGAGCCGCGCGCCAGACGCAATGGCTCATCACATGGACGTCATCCGCATGCTCGCTAGCGAGTGCCGTGAGTGTGCCGAGATCGGCATCCGCCGCGGATCGAGCACGATAGCGCTTCTGGCCGGGTGCGAAGGCAAGGTGACGAGCTACGACATCGAGCCATACCCGCAGCACCAGCGCATACTCGCAGCGTCGGAAGGGAGATGGAGGCCGATCTACATCCCCAGCGAAACGGCTAAGCCGGAGAAGGTCGACATGCTCGTCATCGACGGATTCCACAACTACCCCCAGGTGAGGATGGAGCTGGATCTGTTCGCTGACCACGTCCGCAAGTACCTAGTTTTCCACGACACAATTTCGTGCGGGACCGTCGGCGACGGGATAGCGAACCCAGAGGTCTACCAGGCAGCACACCTTTCAGATAAGCGAGGGATCCGGATGGCGATCGACGAATTGATGATCCTTGACCGGACCTGGTTCATAAAGGCTCACTACCCGAACCACTCGGGGCTTCTCGTCCTGGAGCGCTGCCGGTGATCGAACTCGAGCAGATGGTCAAGGACAAGTCCGTGGCCCTGGTCGGCAGCGCGTCATCCATACTGGCCAAAGACTGCGCCCAGCAGATCGACGCGCATGACATCGTCATCCGGATGAACCTTTCGATTCCTCATCGGGTTGGGCGAGGTCTCATCGGCTCGAAGACGGACGTTTGGTGTATGGGTCGCCACTTCCACGGCGTCCGAACCCCGGAGGGGTGTCGGCACATCCTGTTCATGAAGCTGACGAGGACTGGGGATCGCGATTGGGGGCACGTACGCGCGATGCGCGATGTTCCGAAGACTCGTTGGCCGCAGGGCCTTGAGGATGACGTGCATTCGTTCGTTGGCTCGCCGCCTGGCACGGGCATCCGGCTGCTCTACTGGCTGGCTCGTGTAGCCAAGCCTTCGTCGGTGTCGGTATTCGGGATGGACTGCTGGGAGACGAACTCGATCTGGAGCGGCCAGCCAGCCCCAGCGCACGACCCGGCGAAGGAGAAGATCGCGATGGACATCCTCATGAGAGAGCTCGGAATCGAGCCATTGGCCAATGAGCAACGATAAAGTCACGTTCGTCACAACCTTCAGCGTCGACGGCTACCACTGCTACGGCCAGGGGTTGGTGGACTCGATGATGGAGCACGGCGACCCGCACGAGCTGGTCGTCTACCATGAGTCGCAGCCGAACGTGGACTATCACAAGCGTCTCACGTGGCGGAACCTCGACCACGACACCGACCGCCAGAAGTTCATTGAGGACCACGGGACGGACCCGGACAAGGTCGGCAGCGCAAGCGACCCGAACAGTCAGGCGATCCGTTTCTGCCACAAGGTCTTTGCGATCACGGACGCGATCCGCAGGGCGGATACGGACTGGGTGATCTGGATCGACGCCGACGTGATCATCCACTCGAAGATCCTGCCCTCGCACATCAACCAGATCTGCGGGGACAGCCTTGTCTCCTACCTGGGCAGGGTGGATGCGCCCTACACCGAGTGCGGCTTCGTCGCGTACCGTGCGTCGAGCAACATCGTGCAGTCGATGGCCGACGACATGAGGCACTACTACACGTCCGGAGAGATCTTCTACCGCGACCGATCCGACTGGCACGACAGCAGGTGCTTCGACATCTGTCTCGGCCGCAGCAGTGTCCCAGACAGCAAGAAACGCAACCTGAGCAGAGGAGCGAAAGGATGGCACGTATGGCCGGCGACGGTTCTGAACGACTTCTCCAAGCACCAGAAGGGGCCGCGGAGGAAGTACATGACGTACGGGTCGATAGTCGAGTAGGCAACCTATGCCGCTTCTGCGGCGGGTCGTCTGCCCCGATCGCGGTCATCCTCGACCCCACGTTCGACGACGAAGACATGTCGGGGGCAAACTACGCATACGCGTGCTCCGACTGCGCAAGCAAGTCACTCCTACAGCTCTACCAGGCCCTCGACCGCGACCCGCAACTGGACAATGGTTGACTTGTAGCGTCGGGCGCGTTAGCATGCGCGGCATGACGACGAAGAGTCCGGGTGGTGGCGGCGTAGACAGGATTGAACAGATCATGACCGACGCCTTGGGTGGCGCCCTCAGCGAGGTCTTCCGGGATCTCGACGGCGAGAAGGACGTCGCTTACTTGTCGTGTGCAATGGTCGCATGCGATTTCGTAGGCGCCATGGCCTACCTGACCGACAAGCACCGCGGCACTCGTTCGATCACATTGATGGCCGTCGAGTTCGCCTCCAGGATCAGGTCTGCGTATGATCAAGCCGGCAAGTATGAATCGGAGGTCTCATCGGGCGTAGGCGCTGAAGACGTGGGGTATGGCGATGAAGTCTGATGACCAGCCGGCCATGGACCCGGACTCATCTGTGCCCCCTGACGACGCGGCCTCGAGCCGCCTGAAGCTCGTCTCGGAGGTCTCGGATCTGGCAGGCGAGATTCTCCGCCGTCGGGTCGTGCACTGTCGTTTACGGGCTAGCGACTACGCTCTCAGCCGGGATCTGCTCGCAGACCTTCTCGAGTCGCTCGAGATCTACGAGCGCATCTTGGATGTCAAGCTGTCGATCGAGTCTTCGCTCGGGGGCACGGATGGCGACTGGTAAGGGCAAGATCGGTGTCGACGAACTGACCTTACCCCAGATGATCGAGCTCAGCAGCTTCTACGTCAAAGGGCTCGATCTCCTCGAGGATGCCGGGCGAAAGCATTTCGGCGACACGTACGCGGAATCGTCGACCTGCTCCGGCTTTGCGAGCGCGATGGCGAAGGCGCTCGCGGAGAGAATCGACGGGACGCCAGAATCGGTCGAAAAATGGCTGAGACTGATCGTCGACCTCTGCAACGAACGGGCAGACGCAAAAGAAGACCCGCGCCGCAACTGACAGTTGTGGCAGACGTGTAACGGGAGGGTCACCCGCCACCGTATCGCGGTGTCAACCGCACGCAATCCGACTTTTTTGAGGTCGTTGATTGCACCTCAAGTCGTTGCGCCCCAACTCCGTACATACGGAATCGCAAATGCGGGGGGCCTTGACGTCTTTTCGCCCACCCCTTCTACAATCCAGTCAGAGCAGCCCCGAACACCGCCCCCGCCCCTGCCAAACTCCCCGCGTCACGGGCCCAGCTACACCCTCTGCACCCACAATGCCCCGCACCTCCAACCGCTCCCGAGGCCGACACTCCAACCGCTCTAACCGGCACCGCGATGGGGAGGTTGTGGAGGGGGAGGCAGCCTCTCTTATGGAACGGGACTCCTGGAGCTCGGCGGCTCCCCCCGGGGGTGGGGGGGGTGGGGTGGGCATGCAACAGCGCGCAACCGCCTGCGACAGCGGGGGTCGCACCACCGCCCGACCGCCTGGCGTGCACCCGAGGGCGACATGGTGGGCCGGCTGCGGGCGCTCGGCGCGCACCGGTGACTACGCCGACCGTGGCCACGGCAGGGAGACGGCCTTCGCTCTCAGCGGCCGTGATTGGGCCCGTACGGCCCGATGTGCCACGTGGCTCTCCGCGTCGGATGCGAGGCTGATCGCGCGGCATATGCGCTCCAGGAGGGCGGGGGCGGCGGTGATGAGAGAGGTTATCGGCCTCCCTCACCTCGGGCTTCCTAGCGGCCCACGCTACTCCGCCGACCGTTGCCGTGCAGTGATGCGGTGGGCGCGTAGCGTGACGGGGAAGGCGGCCGGGATCAATGCGTGCCTCGACGGCCTTGTGAGGATCGGCTACTGCCGCGGGCGGGCGGACGGCCGATCGTGATGCGGTGACGGTGGGCGCGGGCCGCCGCTCGAGGGCGATGGTGGGCGCGGGCGAAAAAAAAGTTGGTGGCCTAAGGCGTTGCCGGCGCGTGGGTTGGTGGGGGAAGCCAACAAAATGCCGAGGTTGTGTGTGGTAACCGACCGTCGGTTGTCGTTATGGGGGTTGTGTGCGACGCGCGAGTTGTGTGTCGCCGGCACGAAAAGGACACGACCCCATGACTACTAGGACACAGGACGAAATCGAGATGCTCACCGACCTCTTGCGTGAGCACAAGCGCTGGATCGACAGCGACGGCGAGGAGGGCGACCGCGCGCACCTGCAAGGCGGCGACTTGCGAGGCTACGACTTGTCCGACGCCGACCTTACCGGGGCGCTGATCTGGAGCACCGATCTGCGGGGCGTCCGCATGATCAGAGCGACCTTCGACGGTGCCCAGCTTGACGGGTGCGACCTGCGCGGCGCCGATCTGACCGGGGCGACCTTCGAAGGCGCTTGCATGCACGAAGCCGACCTCCGCGGCGCCATCATCGACGGCGCGAACTTCTGGGGAAGCGACGTCGACCTTACCGGGACCGTCGGCGGGGGGGCGGCACGATGACACGCCCGGCAGATAGCTACGTCGACGCATACGTGCAACCGTCCGGCCACCATCACGTGGTTATGGTGCGCGTCGTCGGATCCGATTACGAGATCGAGCACGATGCCGATAGCCGATTCCCTGGGTACTCCAGCGGCTACGCTCCGATCAGGTGGCGCGTACAGAGCGGCGGTGTCGCCGGCTGCCGCGTCTACGGGTTCCGCGAGCCCGACATCGACGGCTCCCTGAGCGACGTCCGGAAAGCCGTACGCTTCGCCGATCGACTGCAGAAGCGGCTCGCTACCATCGCAGCCCAGGACGGACCGGTCCGGACTCCGGGCGACCTAGTCATACGACTAGCGGCACTCGCCGGCGACGATCGCGTCCACCACAACGGAGCTTTCCGCCCCGCCAGCGAGGTCGCGACCGCTCTTGATCGATCGCTTGAGGCGTGGGAGCAGCGCCACGGGATCAGCGAGAGCGCCCCAGAATGCTACGACCGTCCGGTGGCACTGCCGGGCGATGGGGGTTCCCACCAATGACCCATTACCTCGAAGAACGGATTGCCGAAAGCCGCGAGACCACCGTCCCGCGCTACGGAATCGGAGCCGACGGGTACTCGCTACGGTCCGGTGCGCCTACTCGCCTGATGGTCCGCATCGAAGGCGATCGACGCTGGCGACGGTTGATGTGCTGGCAATTCTCCAACGCCGGCACCCTTTTCATCCGCGTCGGCGGCCGAAGTCTGATCGTGCGCGAGTCTGATGTTCCAGAGCCTAGGAGGGTAGCCCGGTGACCACCGACGACATTGACCGAGCCGAGCAAGCACTCGGCGAAGTAATCCGCGAGTGCGCCCGGCACGGTGCCGACCTGGGCGAGATGCAAGCCGCTCTGATGCGCTGGCTCGACGGCGACGCTACCGAGTCGGCATGCGTCATCGACTCGGACGATACCGAGCTGCTGGCGCTAGCCGATCTGACGATGCGATCCTATGCGGTGTCGTACGCGCTGACCCAGATCCAGGCTATCTGCACGCACGCCACTGTCAGCGAGAGCGCCCCAGAGTGCTACGCCCGACCGGTGGCATGGCCCGAGCATCCGGCAGCGCACGGGTGCATACGCGTCGTCGAAACGTGCCTCCGCTGCGGCGCGCGGCGCGCAGTGAACAGAAACAACGGCCACCGTGAGGATGGCCCTTGGGAGTCGACGCGATGACCACCACGGTGTACGGATTTGTCGGGCGGCTGCGCCATATCGCGCACGGCACCAAGTGCGTGGCCGTCGTGGGCATCGCTGCGCCTTCCGCGCCAGCGCTCGATATCCTGCTCGCACAACTGCCGCCTATCGATGGCGTCAACTACCGACGCGTCGAGAGCGACGGCCGGTACGGTGTGTCGGTGGCCCTGGAGAGCGAACAGCTCGACGCGCTTAAAGCTTGGCTTGAACCGCTCCGGACGGACGGCACTTGTTCCCTGCTCAATTGCCGCCGTCGACGCAAGGCATCGCGCCACGAGATCGATTCAGTTGCGCATAGCATCGACTTCGGCCCGCGGTTCGAGCTGGCGGTACCGCTAGGGGGCATCCGATGACCACGGTAATACAGGTGCGGCTACGAAACCCGGACACCGGCGAGCGTGAGACAATGTCAATCGCTGCAATCGGCTGCTACGTCTACGACGTCACCGACCAGCCCGGGACGCTCGGGCGTCAGCTTTGCTACGGGCTGGATCATACCGGGCACACGCTGATGGTCAGAGATGGTATCGACGAGGCCAGTCTACGGGCGATCATCCACCGCGAGCAGCGACGTAGGGTCAGGGTGGCGCGGAAATGGTCGAAGGGGGGTAGCCGATGACCACTCGCGAGCGAACCGTCCAGGTCGTCGCCGGACAAATGCTCGAAGGTGGTGACCGGTGACCGGCTGCAATCGCTGCGATCCACCGCGGCCGACGACGCATGATCCATATGGCCGACGATCAGTTGGCTTGTGCGTCCGATGCGCCGAGGAAGAGGAACGCGAGCGCCGCGAATGGATGGCCTCACGCCAATGCATAGCGCCAGGATGCATCCTGTCCGCCGATCGCGGGGACGTCTACTGCGAGGGGCACGCCACCATCCGAAACGATGTATTCGAAACCGACGCCTAGCGCCGGTCACGCGGTCGCGCCGCGTCTGATGATGACATCGGCCGATCGCTACGGCCAGCACACTCAAAACCGAAGGGGTTAGAATGGACACCGTTACATACTCACCGCAAGACGACAAGCTGCGCGTCTACTTTCTGAGCAGGCAATCCGAATCCGTATTGGCACCGCTCAAGGCCGCGGGATTCCGTTGGGCTGGCAAGCAAGAGTGCTGGCACGCTCACTGGACACCGACCCGTGAAGACATAGCCGTGTCGACAACGGGAGCCGAAATCACTGACGAGCCATCGACGCTTGAGAGTCGGGCGGAGGATCGGGCGGACCGATTCAGCGCCTACTCGTCGAATGCCAGTCGCGAGCGCGACCGGCGGCAAAGCGAGGCGTCTCGACTCGCCGAGGCCATGAATGGGCAGCCAGTCCTAGTTGGACACCATAGCGAAAAGCGCCACCGCCGAGACCTTGGCCGTATGTCCGACAACATGCTTGCTGCGCATCATGCCGACAAGAAGGCGGGCTACTGGGCCACGCGGGCGAAAGGATGCGTGCAGTGGGCCAGCTACAAGGAGCGCCCCGGGGTACGAGCGCGACGGATCAAGAAGCTGGCAGCCGAAAAACGCAAGTTCGAGCGGCTGGTCGAAGAGCACCGATTGGCTATCGATGCCGCGCGGACGGATGCACCACTTGTTGCGCTTCGCGAGTTCTGCAACGTCTGCCGGTGCGTCCCGTTTGGCGCTTGGTCTACTCTCGACAAAGCCAGCAACGAGCCGTTAGAGCGTCAGCGCGAAGTTGTCGCCATCGTCGCCGCCGAAATACGCGACGCATCGGGCAAAGCCGTTGCGAACGCGACGCGATGGATCGAACACCTTGCCGGCCGGATCGATTACGAGACGGCGCAACTTGCCGCTCAGGGCGAGTCGCGATTGATCGAGACGCGGCCCCGCGACACTCGGCGCGCGCGCATCCCAATCCTGAACATCGCTGACGGGGCGCCGTTCCGAATGACGGCCAAAGAGTACGCATCGATCCACAAGGACTACAAGGCTACAGAGATATGCCGAACGCCGAGCGGCGCCCAGTACCGCCGACGCAAGGCGATTGTGAAGGGCTCGCTCGGCTATGTCTTGCTGACCGACAAGGCGCAACACGAGGGGCCGGCGTGATGCCGGCCAGCGGTGGCCAAGGGGCGCCGGTCGATATCGGCGCCATCATTCAGTCGCCAGCCGATATCCTCATGATCGGCGCTCAAGACTACGAGAACCGCATCAAAAGGGCTGTCGGTAGGCTACTCGGGCCGGCGACGGTCGACGACTACACCGCGCAGGATTTGGTTGACGCTGTTCGCGACGACCCAGAACGGGCCGCCGAGATCGTCGAGTGTGCGGTGTGCGCGGCCTCGATCATGAGGGGCTTGCGACTTCTGCACGAGATAGGAGGAGCCATCAATGAATCGTGACCAATACTACTGCCGGCGACGAGTTTTCCGCGACCTGTACGGCTGGCGCCCTCGTCAGCTACGTTCGGCGCTATCGAGCCTCGTCGGGCGCCCGCTCACCGATCTTAGCCGTTGCGAGCTTGTCGGTTTGGCGGCGGATTTGGCCGAACTCGAGCACGGTCCAGCGCTCGTTCGGGCGCGCGCCCTCGTTGGCCACCTCGAGATCTACCGTCGCATCGGTGCCGGCAATGCGACCTAGATCTAAAACCAGGCATGACGTTCGGGTCGCGCTGACGCTGCTGGCGTTCGCCCTCCTGATCTTACTGGCGGCGCTTCGATGATTACGCCGTTCATCGTTGATCAGGTGTTCGCGCTGATCGACGCCGGGCTAGACAAGCCCGACATACTCGACCAAATACTGATATCTCCCGAGGAACTCGACGAGATCTGGGACGAATGGCACGAAGACACCCTACCCTAGTCGTCGCCGACTAGGCTCGAAGGCAGGGGGATTGAGCCGGGCGGCGCGTGGTCGCGGCAGTAGCGCGTCGCCGAGCCAGGCGCCCGCATCGTCGGGGGCTTGCGGCATGGCCTCGTCGTCAGCATACGCCACCAACACCGCACGGGTTCGAGCGCGTCGACCTCCGCCAGTGACGGGTAGATCGGCTCCCGTGCACGCGACGGCCGGCTGATTCGCCGCAGCGCGCACCGCCGATCGCGCTGTGCCTGGCCGTAGGCCAAGCCCTTCTCGCGCAGTCGACGCTGGTATTCGCGCTGGTATGCCCGCCGCTTCTCGGGGTCCTTGTACGGCACCTGGTCAGCCTGAGCCGACTACGAGCCACAGCATCGGCGAGACGCGCGTATGCAGGCCGGCCGCCGTGTCGGCTGCCAGCATCTGCAGCACCACGCTGGTCCCGATCGCGCTCGGTGGCCAGGTGATGCTCAGCTCGCATGACCCGGCGCCGGTGCGCCGAAGGATCCCGCCGGCCGCCGGCACCAGCACGTGATCAGGTGCGACCATCAGCCAGCAGCCATCACGCCCGGGGAGCGGGGCCGGCTCGACCGCGCGGAACGACACCAGCAAGGCAAACTCGGCCGGCGGTGGGTCGGGCGGCACCGTTGGGACGGAATCCCACGAGCACGTCCACGGCTGGCCGACGGTCGGGATACCGCTCGGCAGCACGGACAAGCCGGGGTACCCATCGCACGGCGTCGGCGGATACCGCAGCGTCACCCGTCCGAGCGCGTGCATCGGGGCACCGTCGAGTGTTGCGGCGCTGGTGGTAGTGAGTGGCAGCGAGCCAGCTCCGCGCGCGGCCAGGTCCTGGAACACTGGCGTCGGAGGAGCCGAGCATGCGACGGCGATGAGTATCAGGGGGAGTGCGCGCATCGTTTTTATGGTGACAAGAGCTTACCCGGGCGTTGGATTCCCCGCCCCACTCCCGCCGTGCGCACCACCTCGCGTACGAACGCAGCATCTCGGTCGCATCTGCTCGCCACAGGATGCGTCGCTTGTCGGCTACGAGCTTTCTGCGCTTCCGAGCTACAACGTCGCGCACCTCAACACGGCAAAGAAGCGCGCCCGGTGCATACCGCAAGGCATCGGCGACATGAAGGCTTGCATGTAAGCCCGAGTGACCAATCTCGATGTCACCGCCGAACACAAGCCACTCGCCGTCGGCCGGTGCTTTGCGCCCGTCACACAAAGTTCCGTCGTCTTCCTTGCGCCCTTCGCGCAGAGTGCCGTCGTCTCGCAGGAAGTGCCAGGCGAGGGTCACTGTTGCCGTGGCGCGTCGCCTCACTGGGATCCCCCCGCACAATCGGTTGCTTTACCAACAGCGCGCAAGGCTGCGTCCACGGCGCCGATGTGCCCGTTCACCGTGTCCCACTCGTCCAGCTCGAACACGCTCTTGGTCAGCGCCGACGCCGCATCGCGCAGAGCCCGCAGCGCGCGGAGTTCGCGGACGATCGCTGTCACGCGTGCGGTCACCTCTGCATGGCGCTTCACCCATACATGCAGTAGCAGGTCAAGGTCGTCTATGTCAGCTTGCATCGGTGGCCTCGGCGGCGCCCTTGAACCGGTGGTCGTATTCGGACGCCAACCTCCTGAACACTCTCTCGTGATTGTCCGGATCCTCCTTCCACCACGGGATCCAGTCATCCGTCGCCCATGACGACGTGCCGTCATGCCAGCACGGCCGTCCGGAGCACTGCGGGCATTCCGCATGGCTAGGAGGTCGATCCTCCGACGGCGTGACGCTGTGCACCTCGAATCCACCGTACCACAGCGGATCGGACAGCGTAAGGCCAGGCGTCTCACGCACCCAAAACTCAACCGCTCCGTCGCGTCCCTCAACCCAGTACCTACGCTCCCACGCCGACGCGAATCGAAGTGTGAGGGTCATTTTGTAATGTAGGTGTCGTGGCAGGTCAGTCATCGACCTTCTCCTTGTTGCACCCAACGCGCGGGTTGCGGATCTCGGTGTAGTTCGCGTCGGCGTCTTCCAAGGCACAGTCGCCGCGTCGGCTGTGTCGCTCGCAGAACTTGCGATAGTGGTGGAACCCACGGCTTGGCAACGGCCCTTCGCCCTGCGCCGAGTATTCCGCATTGATCCGGAACCACCTCGTAGGCTTTCTGGCGCATCCAGGTTGGTCGCAGCAGTTCTCGCGCCTCTCCTGCCACGTATTCGCGGCATCTTTGTCTCGCACCTGGTCCATTTCGTACGGCAGGTGCGCGACTGCTTCGCGGAGACCGCTGCGGGAATACTCCAAAACGACCGCTCCCTTGAAGTAGGCGCGGACGACGTAGGAGAACCGCCACTCGTCGCCTGACAAATGGCTCTCCTTCCACCTTTCGACGCACTCGATCTCCACGCGGTCGAAGCCCTCGCAATTACGGTGCTCCTTGTTGAACAGGACTGGCTCACTTGGCATCGGTCGTGTTTGTTTATCAGTCATTCGGTTCTCTCCTTGTTGCATCCAGACCCTGGGCCCAGGCGCGGGGTTTCTCCATGCGCTTTTCGTGCTCTCGTAGGGCTTGCAAGAGATCGGGTCGCGGAAAGCCGCGTAAAGAGCTGCGCTCGAGCCGTCCCCGGAAGCCGCGCGTGGCCCTCAAGGACAACCATGGAGCATCCTCGGAGAGAAACTCGTTGAGAGACCTCAGCCGGCGGCTCGCAGGCCAAGGACTGACGTCGATCTCGAATCGCTCTCCTCCCTGGGAGAATGCAGCGTCCGGCCAGGTACCCTCGAGTGGCCGACTGATCCTCTTCTGCCATGCGGCGCTGCTCGGGGGGCTGGCGAGGCGCCGCCCCACCCAGTTGGCAACCGGGCGAGTCACCGCGTTGCCGACGAGCCTCCACCGGACATTGGCTCGATTGCCTTTCAGCTGACCCGCGGGCGAGGTCCAACCTCTCGGCAAGCCCTGGAGTGCCTCGGCATCCTCTAGCGTGGGCGTTCGTATCTCGTCCCCACGCGTCCAGACTGCAGGAGGTGATGGAATACCCAAGCCGGATCCTCCCTTCAGCGTGGGGACGCCGTCCACAACCCACCCGAGTCCACGATTGCCCTCTGTCCAGTAGAAGCCGCTCGGGATCCCGGGGCTCCATTCGCGTTCGACTGTGATCGCGGGTCGGTCATCACTGAACAAGATGGGTCGAGGGTCTTCCTCCCTCGCGGCGATCAAGAAGAATCGTCGCCGACGCTGCGGCAGTCCGAACGCCCTCGTATCGACGACCCGGTAGGCCCAGTCGTATCCCAAGGACTCGAAGCGCTCCGCGAGGTAATTCATGGCGGCGCCTCGATTCAGCTTGAGCATGAAGGGCACGTTCTCGATCAGAACGATAGGTACGCGATGCTTCTTCAGCAGACCGAAGACTTCCGAGACGATGCTCGACCGATGGCCGGCAAGTCCTTGAGTTGTCCCCGCAGGTGAGAAGTCTTGGCATGGGAAGCCTGCGACTAGGAGATCGCAACGACGGTGCCAGGGCCTTTCCCCGAGGGTTCGAACATCGCCGTGGAACTGCACTCCTCCTTCCGCGAAGTGCGACTTGAGAACGGCCGTGGCCGCGGGGTCTGATTCGCAGAGCCAACGCGTGCGATGGCGCGCACCGGGACCAGAAAGCCCCGATTCCAGACCGCCCACGCCAGCGAACAACCCTACCACGTCCAGTTGTCGATCACCCGTGGTTGGGTCATTGGGCATCGGTCTTCTCCTTGTCGGTGTCGTCGCGCCAGAGTTCGGGTTCCAACATGCTAGCGTCACCGATGAGCCCGTTGATCGCCGCCGCATGCCTGGCTCGACGCCACTCGTCGGTCTGCTCCAGCGCTTGGATTAGACACTGAGCAGCATCGACCACTTTACGCATCGCGCTACCTCTCGGTGCAGATCGCTGCAGCTGTTCTTGCTCGCTCCACCTGTTGCGCGCTTCCGTGATGTCGATGTCTGTTGGTGTTGCACGCTGCAAGACATCGGCCCATCTGTTGCGCCAACCCCGGAGAATCGCGAGCAACCTTGCGGTCCGATCGCACTCGGCCTCCAGCTCGGCGACGCGGGCGCGGAGGGTATTACGCTGACTCGCGATGTCGAAGACACACGCGACAATCTCGTGAACCTGCTCGCGATACTGGCCAAGATCCATCGCTCCGAGCTTGACCATCGCTTCGCTGAATGCCGCCATCGTGTTACTCACGTCGGTTTCTTCACTTGGCATCGGTCTTCTCCTTGTCGGTGTCGTCCATTGCGCGGCACAGCGCTATCAACGCGCGCAGCTCACTCTCGGATTCGGCGGCTCGGCCCGGCTCATGTGTCTCGCATAGCTCCGTCGCGAGATCATCCCACTCGTCGAGCAGAAGGTGTTCGACGCATCCGTACGAGAGTCGCCGCCCTTGCGGGCTCGGGTACGTCACCGCCCAGTATCTCGACAACCACGTCGCTACCGGGCCGGGTGTGACGGTGACGTCGCGGAGGATCTCGGCGAGCTGGTCGGCGCTGATTGCGTTACTTGGCATCTTGGGCGACCTTCATCGCCTGGATCACCTGGGTCACAGCTGCATCGTCACGGTAGTTTTTGCGCAGCCCGTGGATGGTGGATGGGTCGCGGTTGCCGAGGAGCACCCCGAGTTCATGGTTGGTAATGTCGCTGTCGAAGTGCCGGATCACGTGGCACACCACCGACCTCGCTCGTGAGCATGGCCTCGTGCGGCAGCGACCACGGATCGATCGTGCTGGGACCCCGGTGGCCCTTGCTACCTCATCGAGGATCGCGAGCCTAGTAAGCGGGTGGTTCGTGGCCCTCACAGGGGTGAGCTCCTGCTCAATGATGGTGAGAAGCTCCTTTGCCAAGGCAATCGCTGGGTGCTGAGTCATAGCTAGGGGGAATACCAGAACTACTGGTCAGTTGTCAACCCACACTCAACGCCTAGCTCAGCAGCTAGGTCTGAGATCTCCCTTTCTTCGAAGTGCACTGAAGGTGCCCTGCCATCCCTTATCCTCTGACGGGTATTGTACTTAGACGTGACCCTGCGGAACGCAGCTTCACGACACGCCATGCGGATGACGATTTTTGGGTCGATTGACATGCCCAGGACTTCCTCAATCGCTTTTGCCCCTCTTTCAGCGGCCTCGGACGCGGTTTCGCTTACCCTGCGATCTCCGAACACGTAGGAGCAAGCCATTAGTGCTGCCACGCTGTGGCGGTGGGCCTTAGGCATCGACATCCTCCCTTGGGCGTAGGCTCTCCCATGCGAACCCAAGCACCTTCGCGCCGCCCTGGGTGATCCGGTCCCATACAGCTGAACCGACATAGAGAGCCAGCTGGCTCTTCGACAAGTTCGACAAGACCACTGAAGGGCGGCACTCTCGGTATCTCTTGTCGAGCACGAGGCCCACCATCCTCTTGGAGTGGTCGGACGAGTCAAACCGCCCGACTTCGTCTAGGACCAGCAAGTCTACGGACGAGAACGACTCGATGACCGACGACTCTCTGTCTACCGCGCCATAGGAGTCGCGGACAGCGCAGCCGATATCCTCAGAGACGGCGTACTTCGACGTGCCACCCTTGGAGATCACGTAGTTTGCGATCGCGCACCCGGCGTACGTCTTTCCTGTCCCTATGGCCCCTGTGACGATAAGGCATCGTCCGCTCTGTAGGTTCAGTGGCATGTCTTGGCAGTATTGGCGGACAGCCTTGATCGCCGGCCCCATCTTGGGGTGGAACTCGCGCATGGTGGTGAACGGCTCTGCGAGCGCATACCGGGGTGGTATGCCGGCGACATGGGCCATCTGACGGCGCAGCTCAGCCCTCCGCTCAGCGCCGCACATGGCCTCCTCGTAAGAAGCCACCTGCTCTGCATGAATCATGTCGTCACACCTCGGGCACCGGCTGTTCCAGTCGCGGATGAACCGGTCTAGGCCTGGGTTCAGATCCGACGCCCGCCAATTCGGGGGAGTGACACCGCGGTATCGGACGGACACGTATGGCCCGTGCTCGTCGCAGATGGCCTCGTGTTCGCCGATCTTCTCCCAAGGCTCTCTGGACAGCCATGGTGACGATCGTCGATCAGGGGTCCATTCAGGTCCTTCAGGATCCATACTCGTAGTCCTCCACGCGGTTCATGTCCACCTGGCGCCCATCCGCCGGGGTCGGTAGCGGATCTTCCCAGCCTCTGCCGTTCAGGAACGTCGCTGGGTGCTGGATGTACCGGTCGTCCGTGACGGATCGCCTGATCAGTGGACCCCGCTTCGGGATGTCCTCCAATGCGGTTTGCCGATCAGCCTCACTCATCCGAGCCCAGGCACGGCGGCCAGCATGCTTGGCGGTCTTCCGGGGCCAGTGGCTGTACCAGGTCTCGTACCCGGCGTCGTCGGATTGCTTAGCTGTCCTTCTCTTCTTCGGAGAGGAAGAGGTAAGAGGAAGAGTAAGAGTAAGAGGGACATGTGGACTGTCCACCGATTGTCCACCTGTGTCCACCTGCGTCCTGGCGCTCCTCTGACGCCTCTTGTCCGCCCTCCATTTCTCCCGCAAGGCGTCCATTGACTCGGCCTTACGGTACTTTGCCATGTTGACCAGGTGGTATCGGAAGGCCCCCTTGTGGATGAGCCGTCGCCCTTCGGCGACCCTAGATCGGCTATCAGGGTCAGGCTCGCACAACGTCCGGATCGCGTCGGTGACGTTGGCAGGACTGACGCTAAATGTGGCTGCGAGGAGCGCCGGGTTGATCTCGAGGGTGCCGACCAGCCCTAGCTCGTCGTCCTCGTACGGCCTGGCGTTGGCCACTGCGTAGCACATCACGGCGAAGACTATTGGCGGTTGCCCGACCAGGCTCCCCGTGAAGCAGCTCGATGAGAGAATGCCGAAGTTGCCCCTTGGATCGTCCATGTCCACGGACATACTCGATGTCCACGGACAAGTCACGTCCCCATCACGCAAAAAAGCCGCCCACCGCCAGACTCAGGGAAAGGCGACGGCGGGCGGCCAACGCACCGTCTGGGGGGACACGATCCCCAGCGGCCAGCTGTCGATGGTAGCATGAACGTGGTTCCGGATCGCCCCACTAGGCATCGGGCGGAGATAAAAAAGAAGGGCCACGGAGAGGAGGGAGAGGGCTAGGGGTCGTCAGGTCTGATGATCACGGATCACGCGGCAGTTGCCGGGAATGTGATCCTCGGGATAGGCCATTCCAACGGGGGCGGTGATCACGTGCTTCGAACCCACGTGATCGAGCCGGTAGGGTGTGACCAAGTACACCCAAGGGGGCGCATCATCGCCCAGTTCAACCAACCCCTCCGTCCAGAGGCTGATGGACGAAGGCGTTGCTCCGGTTGTCGCGATTGCGGCCGGCGACGGCATCGACATCACCTCGAAGGCCGCCATCCGGTGGTGCCGCACCGGTGTTGGCGGATGCGTCTTGGAGAGCGTCAAGGTAGGCGGCCGTCGGATGACCTCGAAGCCGGCCTTCCGGCGGTTCATCGAAGCAACGCAGGGCCGATCGCTCCCCGGCGATGTCACTCCCATGGCTGGCGCTGCACCGGTAGCACTTGACTAGCGCCGACAACTGCGCTACAGTTGCCGGCACGATGAATCAAGCCAAGTACGTTCGTGCTTCTAGCGTCGCCGCCATGCTCGGCATGGACCACCGCTGTTCTCCGCTCACCCTGTACCTTCGCATGCGCGGCGAGCTCGACGAGGCCGACCTCAGTCTCGACCAAGCCGTACAGCAAGGTCGCTACTACGAGAAGGCTACGGCTGAGTGGTGTTGCGATCACTACGGGATGACGCTCCTCGACGATTACAGCCAGGCCAAGCTGTTTTCAGGCAACCTGTCTGGCCACATCGACTTCCTCGTCAGGGACGAGCATGGTAAGAGGGCAGTCTTGGAGGTGAAAAACCCGTTCTGGGGATACCGCGGAGGGGACTGGGGCGAGCCAGGCACCGACGAGATCCCCAAGCCATACTTTGTGCAGACGATGGTCTACGAGAAGCTGGCGCTGGACAACATCGATGACGTCGCCGACTACGGCTACGTGGCAGCGCGGCTCTCTTCCGGCATCGCCCGCTACAAGATCCCTTACGACAAAGACGTCGGAGAGTTGCTGGACAAGCAGGCCGGCGACTTCCTCGATCGCGTCCGTACCGGAAACCCACCGAGCCCTCAGGATGAGCAAGACATGCGCAACCTGTGGCCTGTCACCGAAAAGCTCCAGGTCGCCGCCACCCCTACGGTCTACGAGCAAGCCATGGCGCTGGCGAGCATCAAAGAAAAGATGCGTGAGTTGGCGAAGCAGGAATCTGATCTGAAGGCTGCGATCCTTGGGTTTGCCCAAGACGCCGAGTCAGTCACCTACGACATCGATGGGGCCCCGTCGACGATCATGACGCTGTCGGTCAACAGGAGTCTCGACCAGGAGTCTCTCATGGCCGACCACCCCGACCTCCTCGCCGCCTTCGCAACTCTCGACACGACGCGTCTTCGGAGAGAGCAGCCGGCTCTCTACGAGCAGTACATGAAGAAGCCGTCCAGCCCGACGAAGTCTACCCGGGTGATCCGCCTCAAGCTGCCGAAGGAGGGCAAGTAGATGGACGCCGACGCGCAGAACATCCCCCAGCAGCTGATCGACCTATCCAAGTCGACCAGGCCGAGAGAGGTTGCGACCGGCTACCTCACCCACTTCAGGCAAGACCTCGAACAAGCGCTCAACTACAGCCTCATATCCGGCCCTCGCCAGGGCCCGATGTCGCTAGACGCGTTCACGGCATCGGTCAACCTCGAGGTGTCTACGAATGCAAGGCTGTTCGAGGCAGTCCAGGCGAATCCAGCGAGCTTCATGAAGTCGCTCATGCTCGCCGCTCAGTGCAAGTTGCTGGTCGGCGGAGCACATGACTTGTTCTACCTGATACCCAGGTGGAACGGGAGGGAGCGAAGACTCGAAGTCAGCCCGCTCATCGGCTACAAGGGCCTGACCGAGCTGGCGCAACGGCACCCAAGAGTCCACAAGGTGGACGCTGTCCTTGTGTTCGAGGGCGAGACATTCTCATACGACGCCGGGGCTGGGAAGCTCACCCACATCGTGAGCCTCGATACCGAGAGGGACGAGGATCACATCATTGGCGGGTACGCGCGGGTAGTCATCACCGAGCCATCATCGACCCATCCCGTCCTCGATGACCCGGTGATCCATGTCATGAGCCGTAAGCAGCTGATGGCGATCAAGCATCGGAGTGAGGCATGGCAGAACGCTGAGAAGAAAGGGACATCGTCCTCACCCTGGCATACTGACCCATTGCCCATGCACCGGAAGACGTTGCTGCGAGCAGTGATGAATGGTGGATCAGTCCCTAGGGATATGGGCATCGGAGCGGCCATCCAGGCAGACGACCAAGCGTCGGCAGAACCGGTTCAGGATCTAAAGCCAGCTCCGAAGGTCTCTCGCCTCGAGTCCATGAGGATCGATCTCGGGATCGACCAAGAGGAATCCGACGCACCGCAATTCGATCTCGTCGAAGAAGCAGTTGCGGCGATGGAGTCATGCCAGACCATCGGCGAGCTTGCGGCACTCAAGCCCAGGTGGCAACACTTCACCGGCGAAGATGCCAACACCATCGCGAACGCTTACGAAGACAACGAGATGAGGATCAACGGTTAGGTATGCCGAAGACGATACCCTCAAGGTTCACCGACAAGCAGAAGGCGGCCATCATCGTCTTGGCGAAGACGTTGACCGTACCAGAGATCGCAGCGAAGACGCGATTCGCAGAGGCGAGGATCCGACGGGTCCTGTTGAACGCGAAGGTCAACATCAAGCCAGCTCGATATGCCCCACTCCAGGGCGTCGACATCAAGGCCGAGGCAGATCGGCTAGGGTCGTATTCTGCCGTTGCGGACGCCTACGGGGTCAGTCGTCAGGCTGTGCAGAAGCGGGCCATGCTAGAGTAATCATCTTGCCGGCCCGGCCATCATGAGCAGTGTTTCCGTGCGCCAGTTCACAACAACTTGGTTTGATTCGCGTCAGACTAGCGCACGGTTGCCTTGGTGGTCGGGCTGGTAAGTTTCATCGCCATGGCCAAGAGACGAAAGAAGGTCAGCACCTGGCTCCCAATCACTAGGAGCCTCGCGAAGATGCGCGCAGACGGGTGGTTGGCTGACTACGCCGAGCGCAAGATGGGGGTGATCTCGAGCGATTGGTGCGGGTTTGCCGATCTGGTCGGCATACGCCATGGACCGCGCGTGTTGCTCGTGCAGGCCACAAGCTGGGGTCACGTGGCCGACCGGGTCAGGAAGATCCTCCGGTCGGAGGCAGCCTCGAGAGCTGCCCTCATGGGAGCGAGCATCGTGGTCTGGGGGTGGGACCCGTACAAGGACGAGCCCAGGACCACGAACATCACGCTCAGCTCTCCTTGGGAGCTGAATGCTTGATGCGGCTTGCGAGCCTGGACGCCAAGAATGCGGCGCCGGCCAAGGCGGATCCACCCCCAAGTCCTCCCTCAAGGCTGACTCCGTTGTCGGCTGCCCTCTGAGCTGCTGTCGCCGTAGACTGAGCCTGCTGGCTCGCCTCGGCGACCGCGCCGAGCCCGTGCGCGATCATGTCGATGACGCTTGTCGCGTTGGAGACGTGAGTCGCTAGCTCCGCTACCTTCGCGGGTGGGATGTATGGCGACAGCGTCTCGATGATGCCGACAAGTGCCCCTCCGCCAGCGGCTACGGCCCCGAGCGCCTCTGCCGGTGCCATACTCGCGCAAGAAGAGAGGCAGAGAGCCATGGCGGCAGCGACGGCCAGCGCGATCGGCGGCATCACAGCGCCTTCACCGCATCCACGGTGGCATTGTGTCGCTGGATGAACTCGTCGATCGACTCGTTGTAGTTCCGCGATGTCGTGACGGTGACTGTACGACCACTCGTCGTGGCCACCACTTCCGTTAGTGTCTGCATATCAAATCCTCGTGGGTCAGACATAGACCTTACCATGCCGCCTAGCTGGTCGATCGACATCGTCATCATCGCCATCTGGTGCGCGGCTACGGCTATTACCGATGTCAGGACCGCAGCGGCAACGGAAACAATCCATAGCGCCGTCCTGCGACCAGCATTCGTTTCATCAACTACCTCTTCAATAGGTCTTCCACCTGCCTCTGCAATGAAGCCACTTGTGCCCTCAGGGAGGCAGCCTCGCGCCCGTCGATCGCGATCTGGGTAGTGTTGGCTACGATCGCGTTCTTCACCTCGATCATCGATGACTGCAACGAGTCGACACTCGTCTTGAGCGCGGAGCAGTAGAACGCCCCACCAACCCCCATCGATAGCAGGGTGAGCAGGATCGACAAGTTGACCCTCGTGTTCTGGGTGATGTTACTAGCGCTCTGCTTGGTGTATGCCATCACTTGCTAGCCTCACTGATC
>Ga0208542_1000209_pt1 | contig 27034 bp, 29 predicted proteins | sample DEB08_DNA_3_FD_185495 | JGI IMG/M metagenome (GOLD analysis project Ga0208542, IMG submission 185495) | Aqueous microbial communities from the Delaware River and Bay under freshwater to marine salinity gradient to study organic matter... | ecosystem: Environmental > Aquatic > Marine > Coastal ... | reverse complement strand
AGGATAAGATTTTGGATGGGGACGTTTCATTGGAAAAGATTGCTCGACAGACCACTGGATTCAGTGGAGCCGATCTGGCAAATCTGATGAATGAGTGTGCCATACGGGCGGTCAGGGACGGCGACGGAACGGGAACCATCACCGAAGCCATTGTGGAAGACTGCTTCCAAAGGGTCGTCGTAGGAACCAAGAATAAGGACATGATTATATCACAAGCCAAGAAGGAGTTGGTGGCCTATCACGAAGCGGGTCATGCGATTGTGGGCGCTTTGATGCCCGACTATGATCAGGTTCGCAAGGTCAGCATCATCTCGCGTGGAAATGCCGGAGGAGTAACATTCTTCCAGCCTTCCGAGGAAAATCAGGACTCGGGTCTTTACAGCAAAAAGTATCTCCTCGCTCAGATCAGGGTGGCTCTGGGTGGCATCGTCGCCGAGGAGGTGGTCTACGGCGAGGACAACGCGACCACGGGTGCCTCCAGCGATCTCTCACAGGTCTTCATGATCGCTCGGCAGATGATCACCAACATGGGGTTTGGAACCACACTCGGAAAACAAAACGCCGAACCTCAGTATCTTTCGGAAGCCACCAACCAGGACATCGACGACGAGATCCACGACTTGATTGATAGATGCTACGAGGAAACCCGTGAGCTTCTGGTGGAGAACCGTCAGGCACTGGAGCTGGTAAAGGACGAACTTCTGGATAAGGAAATCATCGACGGTCAGTTCGTTTACGATCTTTTCAAGGACCGCGTTGATTTGGAGTGAAAAGGTTTCTGGTCAACTAACGTGGCAAACGCTTCCATAGCTCAGTGGTAGAGCGCAAGACTAGTAATCTTGAGGTCCTCGGTTCAATACCGAGTGGAAGCAAAATTTTTTCAAGATGCCCATCATCCATGTTGAAAAAATTATTCAGGGGTCATCCCTTCGACCAAAAGGTCATTGGACAAACTTGGCTTAAAGAAAAGGCATATAGTGATTCTAGAGAAGAATGAGAAGTCTTCAACACGCGCGGCGAATGGTTGCAACTGCTATAGAGTGTCTTCGTGAAAAAGCAAGTTTCAAAAGTGAAAAGCTTTATTGGCCACAGCAAGAGAGAATTGCAAGACAAATATATAATGGTATACTTGATGGGTATGTTGCCTTTCTTATTTGTGCTCTCTGTCAAGCTGGAAAATCAGGTGTGGCATTGGCTCTCCTTGAGATGTGTATGCAAGAAAATCCAAATTTCAACCCAGACGATTTCTTTATCATAACGGGTTTGGATTCTATAGATTGGCTTGATCAAATGAAAGAGAGATTTCCAGAGAGTTGGCATGAGAAAAATATATTTCGACGAAGTGGTTCAAAGTTCAAGAATTCTGAACGTCACGACTTTTCGAATGTGATTGAAGGAAGGGATGACATTATGATTATCATAGATGAAATTCATCTCGTCAGCAGTGATAAAATGACAATTGGAAAAATGTTCAAGTCTATAGGAATGGATTATGATGGGGACTTTGTGAGAAGAAACATAAGAGTAGTAGGACTTACGGCTACACCTGGAAAAGTTCAGACTGATTTTGAAAATTTTTGGAATCCCAAATTGTATCTGCCTCTGAGAATGGAACCTGGTGAAGGTTACACAGGTCTTCAGCAACTTATGGATTCCGGGCGTGTACGTCAGTGTTCCCCTCTCATTATCAAAGGTGATGACAATAGACTATTGATAGATCTAAAAGTTGTCGCAGAAATTTCGAGAACCATTCGTACAATACCGTTCAAGACGATTAATTTCGTCCGAGTCTCAGCAGGTTGGGATGCATCTCTTCCTTCCAACCAGGATGAACTGAGACGCTACTTCACGTCCGCACTAAAGGAAGATGTATGTGTCCGTTCTTACACCCAACATGATTCCGCTTCACTTGATAGCATACTTGAACAACTTGGCGCACAGTCATCAGGTGAGCCTATTCAACATATAATAATCCTTTTGAAGGAAAAATTGCGTGTCGCAAAGACTCTGAAGGATCCGAGATTTTTGGGGGTGATGTGGGAACGTCCAACCAACAGCCGTGACGTGGCCATTCAGGGACTTCCTGGAAGGATGTGTGGCTATAAGACTAACGCACATTCTGTGGTGTTCACAGACCTAAACTATATACAAAAGTATCTTGCCTGGTGGAACGATGGATGTAGAGCTTTGCTAGGAAAAAGTAGACCCGCTGGAACATGGGTTGGCAAGACTGGTAGTTCCAATCATCACGCTGAAGCTAATGCTAATATTGTCAAGTACATTCCCATCTATTTGGAATGTAATGATGATCTTTTGTTTTCATCTCTCCGCGTTAACAAAAGTAAACCCACAAAAAAGATTGAAATTTTACGAACTTATTTGTTTAAAGATAGTGAAAAAAATAAACAAATACTTGATGTATTAGAAAAAAGAGAGGTAAAAGAATTTCAGGAAGTAATTGCTAATACTACACTGGGAAGGTTTGAAGCAATAAAAAAGAATGCAATTAACAATAAAGTGTATTGTGACACTATTAATTTCAAAACTAGAAATTGGGACGCTGGAAAGTGCTGTACAATTTCATGGAGAGAAGGCGAAATTGTTTTCAATATTTTCGATATTCTTGAGAACACTCCAAATAATTAAACAAATAATAAAAATATTAGTAAGAAGTATGATCATCACAGCCTCGGCACCCACACTCCGTCTAATGGCGGACTGGGAACGTTCCAAGACGTGCCGGGTGCTTTGGCCCTACCGCAAAGACATCTGGAGGAAGAATGCTGTTCCTGCACAGGACACCATGATCTCCGTTGTCTCTGCGATACATGATTTGGGCACCGAGGTGACAGTCTATACCAAACCAGACCTGATGAATTCGACCATTTCAAGATTTCCCAGGGGCGTCAAGGTCAAGACGCTACACTACAATGACATTTGGGCGAGGGACACGGGACCGACCTTTGTCATGAACGACGCCACCAAGGAGATCAAGGGGATTGATTGGAACTTCAATGCCTATGGTGGAATCTACAAAGACTTTGCTGACGACAACAATCTCGCCAGAAGGATTATGTGCCAGATGCAGATGGGCACATTGGATGGAACCTATCTCACGGCCGAGGGTGGAGCATTTGTGACCGACGGCGAAGGAACAGTCATCACCACCGAGAGTGTTCTTTTGAACCCAAACAGAAATCCAGGTCTCACCAAGGAAAAGGCCGAAGAGGTACTGAAAAGGCTATTTGACGTCGACACGATCATCTGGCTCAAGGATGGTCTCTACGGTGACTTCGACACCGATGGTCACGCGGACAACATGGTGGCGTTTGTGAATCCCAAGGAAGTCCTATTGGCTTGGTCGGACGACCCGTTGGATCCACAACACTTCATCTCAGTTACTGCCGAAAATACCTTGTTGGCACATGGACTCAAGGTTCATCGCGTCCATTGTCCCTTGCCTATGTTCGTTCAAGAGGATGATGTGGATGGGATTGAATTCAATAAAGATACCTTCAGGCGAGGTGTGGGTGACACACTCCCCGCTTCTTACATCAATTATTACCGCGCCAAGGATGGGATTGTTTTGCCAACCTACGGATGTCTCATGACGGACAACGAGGCCGTGGACACGTTCAAGCGCGTATTCAAGGGGAAGAAGATCATGACAGTGAATTCTCGGGAACTTGTATTGGGAGGTGGGTCAATTCACTGCGCTACCAATTAAAGAAATTCTTCTAAACTATAGTAACATGGCGATTACACGACTGCTGCTTGAGGCGGTGACAGAGAACTTCACGGGTAACACTACGATGCCCCCAAGCGATTACGAGATTCCTTATGCAGAGGACGACGACTCTGGAGCCGTGATGCTCAAGGCAGTTGGATCGTTCATGCTCATCTTCCTTTCCTTTTTTCTTAAGTAATTTTATTATAAATGATTGACCTTGGAAAGGTAGCGCTTTTTGAAGTTGCAGTTAAGCATGATGGTGAACCTATTGCCAGTCCTCTCAACAAACCGAATCTATTGAAAAAGATCCTCAGGGAGATTGCGAAGGTTTGCAAACTCACGGTGCTCAAGACATCAACTCATCAGTTTGAACCCTATGGGGTGACGAGTTTGTTTCTTTTGTCCGAGTCCCACTTGTCCATCCACACATGGCCCGAGCATGGGAAGTTCGCTATGGACGTCTACTCGTGCAATGACGGTTACAGTGAAATTGAAATTGAAAATATAATTAGAAAATACTTGCCCGTGGAACATATTCAGGTTGAAATCAAGAATCGGGTATTTAAAGATATAATAAAATGACTAGTTAATGAACATTCTCGTGACAGGGTCCTGTGGCTTTCTTGGGTCCCATCTCGTGAAACGTCTTTTGAAAGAAGGTCACTACGTAATTGGTATCGACAATCTTCTTACAGGAGATAGAAATAATTGCCCTAGGGATCCAAATTTTCGTTTTGTGTGGCACGATGTCATAGAGCCCATTCACTTTGACGGCGTGGAACAAATCTACCACCTCGCGTGTCCAGCGAGTCCACCCGCCTACAAATTGGACCCCATTCACACTGCCAAGACATGCTTCATGGGAACGTTGAATATGCTTGAACTTGCGAAAAAGACGGGGGCTCGGATGCTCTTCACTTCGACATCGGAGGTCTATGGCGATCCATTGAGGCATCCTCAAAAGGAAGACTATTGGGGCAACGTGAATCCCATCGGTGAGAGATCTTGTTATGATGAAGGCAAACGGGTCGCCGAAACTTTGGTCACGGATTACAATAGGATGCACGGCACCAACACAGCCATCGTTAGGATTTTCAATACCTATGGACCAGGTATGAACCCTGACGATGGAAGGGTCATGACAAATTTTATCACACAGACACTCCGTGGAGAACCTATGACTATCTACGGAAACGGAAAGCAGACGCGATGTTTTCAGTATGTGGATGACACTATCGAGGGACTGATTCGCATGATGGATTCTGATCTTCGTGGCCCCATTAACATAGGAAATCCTAATGAATATACAATCAAACAACTCGCTAAGGTTGTGAATCCTCACGGAAGGATAATTCACCTTCCTGGAACTTCTGACGACCCGAAGAGACGCAAACCAGATATAAGCTTAGCCAAGTCACTTCTCAAGTGGGAACCAACTATCTCATTGAAGGATGGTATTAAGGAAATGATGAACTATTACAACATTTAAAATGCGTATACTTGTGACGGGTTCGGGTGGTTTTATAGGATCTCACCTTGCGAAGAGACTGAAGGAAAAGGGTCATTATGTAATTGGCGCCGACTGGAAAAGAAATGAACACATGGAAGAAGATGACTTTTGCAACGAATTTCATCTTGTCGACTTGCGTGTTCACGAAAATTGTTTGAAGGTCACCAGAGATGTTGCATGGGTATTCAATATGGCCGCGGATATGGGAGGTATGGGATTTATTCAATCAAATCATTCAATTATTCTTTATAACAATACAATGATTTCATTCAATATGCTCGAGGCAGCGAGAATCAATGGTGTTCAACGTTTCTTTTTTGCTTCGTCGGCATGCATCTATCCAGAGGGTAAGCAGACCAACACTGAAAATCCTGGTCTAAAGGAGAGCGATGCGTGGCCAGCAGAGCCACAGGATGCCTACGGACTTGAGAAGTTAGCCACCGAGGAGCTATGCAAGCACTATACCAAAGATTTTGGCATGTTCTGTTGTTCGGGACGATTTCATAATGTCTATGGTCCTCATGGGACTTGGTGTGGTGGACGTGAAAAATCACCCGCTGCATTCTGTCGCAAGGTGATTGCTTCCGATACCGAATTTGAAATGTGGGGAGATGGAGAACAGACGCGTTCATTTACTTACATCGATGATTGTGTTGATGGGGTACTCAAGTTGATGGAGAGTGATATCACCGAGCCCATCAATATTGGCAGCGATCATATGATTTCAATGAACGACATGGCAAAACTGATTATGTCATTCGAAGGAAAGAATTTGCCCATCAAGCATATTCCAGGTCCAGAAGGTGTCCGTGGTCGAAATTCGGACAATACGTTTGTTCGCGAACATCTTGGATGGGAACCCACTACAAAGTTAGAAGACGGTCTCAAAATGACCTATGAATGGATTAAGGAACAAATGAAAGACAAAGATGTTACTGGTTTCAGAAGTTCGGAAGTATTTGTAGCTGAACCTACTATGTTAAAGATGTAATTACAAAAAAACACAATGTATATCTCGTACTCATTATGGGGAACAAACAAGGTGTATACCTATGGAATGATTGAAAATGTTTTGGATGCCAAAAAATACTACGATGGTTGGACAGTCAGAGTTCATTACAATGACACGGTGCCAACTGAAATAATCGAATGGCTTTCTGATCAAGACAATGTAGAACTTATTCATCACCAAGGTTCAAAAATGAAAGCATCCAACATGTTTTGGCGTTTCGAAGATTTTTTCATGGAAGACACAACAGTACTCATCAGAGACGCAGATTCACGAATCACAGAAAGAGAAGTAGGCTTTGTCAATCAATGGCTTAGTTCATCTAAAGATTTTCATATAATTCGTGATAACAAAGATCATACCGTGCCAATTTTAGGAGGAACATCTGGATGTAGAAACAATTGTCTTAAATACATAGGAATTCTAAATGGTAATAGAAACGTAAATGCACCACCTATGAATTTTATTAAGGGTGTTGATTTGATGAATAATTTTCGATATAATTCGCCAGATGGTTACAATGTTGATCAAATGTTTCTTTTTCAGTTTGTTTATCCTTATATAGTAGGTAATTCTATGATCCATTGTGTATATGATCGCGAACCTTTTGCGATAAAAACAGATGCACTTGAAACTGGATTTATAGGTGAAATTATTTACGATTGTAAACGAGCATCTGAAATTATGGGAGATACCACGACCTCATTTAAAAGAGAGGGTACATATTAATAGTAAATGCTCTACCCAATAAGTCTCTGTTTTCCTTCATCTAGAATCCTCCCTATGAGGACCACCAAGACAAAGGAAACCAGTGAGGATGACTATGCAAATTCGCAATACGTCTATACTCAAAAATCAAAAGGTTTTGATTGTTTCAAGCATCTTGAAATTTTAGCAGCAGGTTCGGTTCCATTGTATCAAGAGCCATGGACTATACCCAAATTCACTATGACCCATTACAACAAGTCACTTTTTGACAAAGGACCTTCCGCGAATGCATTTGAGTGGCGCGAACATTTCATGAAACATCTGACGGCACCTGCTATGGTAAAGTATATTTGTGATTCCATCGGTGTAAATGAACCAAAACATGTTCTTTTCATGGACAACTCGGTCCCACTGATCCGAGATTATCTTTCAATTGGTCTTTTCTATGGATGTAAGGAACTCTTTGGTGACAACATGGATGTTCTAGAAGAGATTCCTTATGCCTACGAAGATTTCGAAGGTGACTTTGATGAGCCTAACTGTACTAAACTTCTCCCAGTGTCAGCAAAATCAAAGACAAGGATTGAAGAAATAAACGCAAAACTATGGGCCAATGAATATGATCTCGTTCTATTTCCAGCTATTCTAAGGGGGACTTCTTTACACAATCTTCAAGAGGTTCTCAGATCAGGATTCCCTCGTGAAAAAATTGCTCTGTGCATCGGCGAAGATGAACCATTTTCTAAATTCAAACAGTTACCAGTGGTGACACAAATGGTGAGTGATTTCAATTTATTTGTTAAAGAAATAGATTAATATTATATCATAATGAAATTGGTTGAAATAGATGAATTATTAAAACTTAATAATTTTTTTACTGACAAAAATACATGGCATAGTTATCTTCCATTGTATGACGAATTATTAGAAAGTAAAAAAATGTCATCAAAAAATGTTCTAGAGATCGGTATAGGTGATTTTAATTTTAAAAATGGAGGAAGTATTATTTTATGGAGAAATTATTTTCCAAATGCAAAAATTCATGCAGTTGATAAACTTGATTCTAATAGAGTTTATGACTGTATACTTTCTGACTCTAGGATAGTTTGTCATACATCAGTTGATGGATATGATGAAGAATTTGTTAATAATACGTTTGTGAATTCGAACATTAAGTTTGATTTCATGATCGACGACGGACCTCATACTTTAGAATCTATGAAAAAATTTATAGAACTCTATTCAGATCTTTTAGAAGATGATGGAATCATGATTATTGAAGATTTACAATCTTGGGATTGGACAGATGAACTAAAAAATGTAGTACCAGAAAAGTTAAAACCTTACGTAAAAACTTTTGATTTGCGAAAAAATAAAGATAGATATGATGACATAGTATTCGCAATCATCTGTCCGCAAAAATCTTAATCAAATCAAATCTCGAAAGAATGGGAAAGTTTGATTCATTATATTCATTACGTGTAATTTTATTAGACTTTATGCTACTACGAATTATATTGGAATAATTATGCATATCTCCATATAAAGCTGGATAATAAGTATTAGTTGTACCTACACAAAGACAAGCGAAAATACATTCAAGTTGTATTCTCTCTTTTCTACTGCGAATAGTAGTCAACAAAGGCTGCATAAATGAAAATGTTTCTTCCATCTTGTTTAGAAATTCCCATGAGATTATACTGGATACACCAAAAGCAGGCTGCCAAATACTGGTATCTTGATAAATTTGATTCAATCTTTCTGAATTTTTACATCCCTTTATCAGTGAATCAATTGATGGATTTAATTCCTCCCTAACAAAAAATGACCACAAAAATCTATAATCATCTGTGGATTTTACATACTTTTCAATTCTATTAGAATTATGCATGAACATACTGTCATGTAAAAATACCATTTTGTTTGCCCACTTGTGCTTGTGGAAATAATAATAAGGAAGTAATTCCCCTCTACCTGGAAATTCACTTTTAATGAACTCGCAATTTACGGTTGGACGTGTTTTTGGATTAATTGAAGAATTATCATCTATGACTATAATTTTTCTCTTTTTATCATTGTTTCTTATACAATTATAACTGATCCACCAAAAATCTTCATGCTCGGGTTTTTGGATTGAACGAAGAATTACATAAACAAAATCTTTATCCAACATTTCCCAGAATTCAGGAAGAGTATTGTTGTATTTTGGATTCATCTTGATAAAATTCACATGTGGTCTACCAGCTAAATCCTTTCCTTGTTTTATACTTTCGCGTACATTTTCTATGTTTGTATATTGTGGTAAATTATATTCTTGGTGTGCACAATTCAACATTTTGTTTCTAACAAAGTTTTCATCACCAAATGAAGAAAAATGCCATCCGCCGTGAGGAATTATATCACTGTCTTGAATAATTTTAAACTTTGGATGTCTTACTGACAATTGTGAAGGAAATGTGTATCTAACAGTTTGAGCATCAGAGTTCATATCGTCTCGAAACATCTTGTACGACAGTAAGCGAGAACCTTCAAACCACGGAGCTTTATCTTTATTCCAAAGATTAAACCAATAAAAGTCTTGAATGAGCGAAGTAAACTTCAGTTTGTTAGATGATTTTTTCATGTACTCAATAATAGTCTTTTTTACAATTTCATCAACATCAGATATTATTATGATGTCGTCATCTCCTGGATTCGTTTTAACAATTCCTTTATTTATACACCTTCGTTGGTGATTTTCGTTGTCCCATGGGTCATTTGTATTTGGACAATCATCAACTATGATGTGTTCAATTTTGTGAAGATATTTTTCATATCTCGCTTTATTTTTTTCAAAATAAAGTTCCTTAGGATTTCCAGCTTGTGTATGTGTAGCTTCGACTAGAACAAATTTATCCACGACATCGTCCATGTACCTCAATCTAAAATCCAAAAGATCTAATTCATTGTAAAAAGGAAAACAATCTATGACCTTTTTCATTTAATTTTAAAATGTAATTAAATGTTTAAAACGTCGACAGCATCTTGGATCATCATGTCCACTGGATCCGTGTCACATTCTGTCGGTGTGTCTTTGAGGTCGTTGGGGTCGTAGCCAAAGTTCTTGACCATCTCTTTGAGTGCCATGCGCTCCTTGGGATTCAGACACGGCTTCCGTGAATACACTTGAATGAAGTCAGGACCGGCACTCACTATGGAGAAACGTTTGAAATCTGTATCGAGAATATTGTATTCCGCGCGGATCCACGGAAGGATAGGGAACGTCAACTTGCACGGCGTCGTCGAACAATCCACCCTGCCCTTAATGCCAGTCAGTGGTGCGATCGGACTCCCGTGATGACACTTGGTGTCTGCCTCCAAGACTGGCGCGTCTCTGACTATGTGCTTGTAAATTCCACGAGTTCCAATGCAGTCCATCTGACCCTCTGCATTGAAACCTCGCTTCATGGATGCCTGCTCGTACCAGACACCGCTGTACATATCGATCTGCTGAAGCGTGATCATCGTAGTGTTACTTCAATAATATCTGCTTTTAATTTATTTTTTAATTTTAAAGGCAATACTATACCTAAGAAACAAGAATCTATCATGTATATTTCATTGCTATTTATAATTGTGTCTACATAAAAAGCAATTTTATTTAAAACAAACTTTTGACATAATTCATATTTTATATCATTATCATTTTTATACAAATTTTCATCGTTACATATTAGAATTGTAGTTGGATCGTTAATATATTTTTCTAATATCTTTGTTATATCAAAAGTTTTTCCATCTGATGATTTTTTTTGAATGAAAATTATTTTATATTTTTTTATACTTTCGTATAATTCTAAAGATTCCTTCGTTTGTGGAATGTGCCAAAAATCAACAAATATAGAAAGATTAAGATTTATATCAGTATAAAAATTTTCTATAAATTTATAATTTTGTGGTGTAATTTGACTACATCTCATTTCGTATTTATTTTCATCAATATTGAACTTTTTAGATATTTTTGATTTAAGATAATTTTTATGAATTCCACATATAAAAATATCAACATTATTTTGATAATATTTTGGACCTATTATATCTTGACATGTTTTAAATTCATTTTTATGATCAAAAGGAACACATATTATATTTTTATCATCACCAAAGAATAAACGTGTATTTTCGTAATATTTATCTTTACATAAAAAGAATATTTTATCATAATATTGTCTCAAAAATCTAACAGCACCTATGGAAAACATGTTATCACCAAGACCATTGTGTGATAGAAAATATGCGTTCATTTTATAATTAAAAGAATGTTTTATTTAATTATAAAATGTTAATTTCTATACCAGTTTCTATAGGAGAACTTTTTGATAAATATACAATTTTATTAATTAAATTAGACAAAATTAGTGATTCAACTAAACTTGAACATGTGAAGACAGAAATAAAAGAACTTAAACCTTTCATAGAAAAATTTAATTTAGATAAAGAAATATTCAATGAACTTTTACATGTAAATAAAACACTATGGAATATTGAAGATGACATAAGACAAAAAGAACGAGATAAATTATTTGATGATGAATTTGTACAATTAGCTCGTTCTGTTTATCACACAAATGATAAAAGATGTATGATTAAATATAAAATAAATAACGAATTTAATTCAAAAATAATTGAAGTAAAAAGTTACGAAAAATATTAGCTTAACCTTTCAGCAACTATAAATCCATTCCTTTCGTTTGCTTTTTCAATAATTTTCCATTTATCTTTTTCTTCATACATTTTTTCTACAATTCTCTTGCATTTACTTGTGTTAGTATCATCGAGTATAACGTATTTCACTCTGTCTTTTAATATTAAAAATTCATACCACGTTGTAAACTCACCCCCGTCAAACAATATTACATCAAACACATCAGGTATATCTTTTCTGTTCACAAAAACGTTGCATCTTTTCATATTTATAATATCTATTTCATTCCATTTTTTATACAACTCGTTATCAAGACATTCGGGAAATATCTCATAAAAATCATCGGGCATTTCATTCCATATTACTTCATTTAAAATAAAAACATTTTTGTGATTTTTATATAATTTTTGCGCATCTCTCGATTTGTGCGAATTACATTCTAAACTATAAAATATATAATCATCATCTCGTTTTGATAAACCGTTTACGAATGCTTTTGTACTTCCTTGTCCATTCCATGTTCCTATTTCTAAAAATGTTTTATTTTTTTTATCTGATGCATAATTGTGTATAATTTTGTGTAAATATTGATCATCGCTTATTTGTCCTTTATTGCTAAATGTATATCCAAGTAAATCATTTGTGTCCCATTCACTATGTATCATATCTTTCCAATAATTTAATGTCGTTATTTCTAAATTATTATTTGTAATTTTTACATTATTTAAATAGTCTTGTGTAACTTCCTCAAAATCATTTACCCAAAGTATAGGCAGTTCATTAAACCAATGATACATTTGAGGATCTTTCTGAACTATAGGTATAACACCTAAATATATACACTCCCATATGCGATGAGTATCTATACCATTTCCTCTCGGACTTGCGCAAAATTTATAACTAGACAAATTTTTTATGTATTCATCCCATGATTCTTTTTTATTTTCAGACCAACCATTATTCAATAATACTTTACGTATATGTGTTCTAGATGGATGAGTATCATTAAAATTAAAATACATCATATTTGTTTTAGGAGTATCTTTCATTTTTTCAATGAGTTCAAAATCAGTTCTGTTCCACATATCTTTGTTTTCCAAACCTATAGGTATTCCTCTTGTCTTGTGATGAGGTATCATATTTTCTCCATACCATCCAATTAATAAAGGATGATTTAATATTTCTTGTATATTACCAGAATTATAATCAGAATCATGAGTAATTAAAATAAATTTATTCTGTATGTTTGGTAATATATCAAAAACAAAATATTTAATCCAATCCATCTTTATAAAAAACGACTTCGTCTCCTTTATTTTGTTTTTTAAACTATCTGTTATAGGTGAACCTACTAAAATTAAATCTTTTAAATGCTTGTATACACTTGGATTTTTTCTTAAATAATTTATTTCATATATGGAAACATCACATAATTCTTGTATTAATTCTCCAGTTATCATTTATCTTATAAATAGTTATTTGTTTAAATACTTCATCTCACTAAACTCGGATCAGACCAAAAATAACGTTTGTTATCTATTTTATCTTTGCGTTCTGGATAGAAAATTACTCCGTCATTGAAAACATAATGAGGAATTTTACCTCCATAAAGAGCTGCTGAATAACCAAATGTCGACGTGATACCATGAGGTGCTTTTGCATCCATATTCTCATCAATTCCTCCATTTGTCATATAGATCGTGTCCATCTCCGACAATAAAAACCATTCCGCAAAGCTATTCATCTTTTTGTAAAGTTCTTCATTTTCGACCTTCTTTTTCTGTGAATGTTCATCCGAAGTAAATCCAATTTCCACATCCAGTGACACAGCCTTTGGAACCATTGATTTGAAATATTCTTTTGTACTGTCAGAATCACTCAAAATATAAACAGGCACATCCAAACGGTTTGCTTCTGTAATCATTGCGTCGATTGCTTCCTGTGATGCAAACGGATGAAACGCAAACTTCTTAGAATCTTCAGCAAGAATTCCACGACGAATATGAAAACCAACTTTACATTCCTTTATCTCGGACCTAAGTTTATTCATCAATTCCTCCAATTTTGGAGCTGGTTTTATAATCTGACGCATAACATTCCCTATGTCTGGGAACTGCATGTGAATAAATCCATTCACGTGACCAACCCCGTTATCAACTGGTACGTCTGTATCAGTTTTGTTTGGAATTAAAATAATTTCAGATCGCCCATAAAGATCTACATCACTATGAAACATTGGCTGAACATTGTTCATGAGACATTTTATTGAATGTGTACCCATTAACAATGAAAGATTACCTATCGCACATTCTGGATTTGGACGATAAATATGTTTATTCATCTAACTATATTAAAATTTATTTATTTAACAGTCTGGTAGAAAGAAGGGCCACCACCCCGGTCATGATCACCGCCTGCTGGGACATCACCAACGCCTTGGCGGCAGGTGTCTTGGGCGAAAAGTCACCGTAACCCACCGTAGCCATCGTGGTAAATGAAAAGTAATAGGGGTCGATCGGACTCTCGAACCCAAAGGCTTCCTTGGACATCCGACTGTAAAGCCATCCATAGAACAACGCCACGATTACAATCAAACTGAAATCTTCGTAGAGAAACATTATTAATATTACCTGAGAGAAAGTCCCAAGGTCTGACCCAGTGGCAGCGTAATTTCTGGGGTGCCCTCGAGAATTGCGTATCCATTTGTCTTGTTTATTTTGATTCCAGGGAGCGGCGGCGGGTCACTCGGGTCTACATACCCAGACACCTTGCGGATCGGCACGGAAATCTGCGGAAGTCCTTCGGAGATGGTGTAACCATTTGTGTGATTCACCCGCCGATCTGGCAGAAGTTCCCTGGTCGACTTCTTGATGTACGCCTCTCTGATTTCAGATGGACCGGTGATCATCGGGGGAGCAATGATTTCCCGCCTGTCCCAATTGATGATTTTCCTTGGAGCATAGAACCTCGCCAGTTCCTTGGGATCCATCGGGTCGTTGAGGACGATCGCAAGCAATGCAAGAATCGCGAAACCAAGAATATACAAAAGCATGTTTATTAAAAGTAAGACACATAATAGTTTCAAAATGGAAGACCGAACCGCGTTCAGACAATACCTCGAAGCCAACCTGATTGAACTCAAACCTTCAAAAAGCCCAAAGGAAAAGGGACTGGAATACCTTTGCAAGGCAATCCTTTGTTTTTCATTTGAACATGGGGATGACGTTTTGAATGTCGCACTTGATAACCATACACCTTTCCCTGTGCCACACCTGCGCTCTATTGCCAGGGACATTTTCAAAAGTCATCTTCGAAACTGATTGATTTTCCACTCTCGTCACCAACGCCCATCTTGCTGTATTCACTGACCCGCTTCTCGAAGAATGAAGTCTTGCCTTCCAGTGAAATCATCTCCATAAAATCGAATGGATTCTTTGAGTTCCAAATGGGCTCCACACCAAACTGCTTCAATAGCCTGTCCGCCACAAACTGAATGTAAGTGGTCATGCTATCGGAATTCATCCCAATCAACCTGCATGGAAGCGCGTCACAAATGAACTCGGTCTCAATGTGAACCGCGCTCCGAACGATGTCCTGAATCCTCTCTGCCGTTGGCTTCTGTTCGAGATGATGGTAAAGTGCCACCGCAAAGTCGCAATGAAGTCCCTCGTCCCGTGAAATCAACTCGTTCGAAAAGCACAGACCTGGCATCAGTCCCCTCTTCTTTAGCCAGTAGATGGCACAGAAGGCACCACTGAAAAAGATACCCTCGACACATGCGAATGCCACCAACCTTTCGACAAATGGTCGATCTCTGTTGAACCAATTCATCGCCCACTCGGCCTTCTTTTGGATGCACGGGATGGTCTCGATCGCCTTGAACAACTTGATCTTTTCATCGTGATCATCCACGTATGTATCGATCAATAAACTGTACGTCTCTCCGTGAATAGACTCGTTGAATTCCTGATAGCTGTAAAACGATCTTGCTTCTGATATCTGAACTTCCGAAGCAAAATTCAAATTGAGATTCTCCATCACGATCCCATCTGAACCTGCAAAAAATGCAAGGACGTGCTTTATGAAATATCTCTCCTGTTCGGACATCTTATTCCAGTCATTCATGTCAGCTGAAAGGTCGACCTCCTCAGTGGTCCAAAATGATGCGATGGCCTTCTTGTACAATTTCCATAGATCTGGATACTTTATGGGAAATGTAGTGAAACGTGATGGGTTCGGAACAAGGATCGGCTCCATGTGTATAACTTACTAACAATTTATTTAAACTCCTTCCACTGGATGTCTTCCTCGATGTTCACCAAGGTCCTTTGGAAGGTCCTACGGGCATTAGGCATAGTCTTGTCCCGTCGGATGCCTATGGGGCGCCAAAAGTTCACCTCACCTTGAATGTATTCACATTCCAAAATAAGACAATGATCCTTTCCAGCATCCATGATGGGTCTCCAATGAGGTTCCACCAAGTCCTGTGGCAGTCTGCCTTCGCATATCTTTTTGCCATGTTCCTGGACATAGAGGTCATAACCATAGATCATCTCTTGGCGACAGTCGTGCATCCTAGTACTAGGTACCACCTGAAAGTCAACCGTGTTTTTCTCCAAAGGTTTCCACTTGAACATCGTCTCGTGTGTCCCGACGCGCGCAGGTTCATCTTTGGGTGTGAAGATGAGACCGTCAGTTTCGTAACCGAAATCAGTCTTCATGGCCTTTTCAAGTTCGTTGCGTTCGAAAACTGGTTTCATCTCAAGCTTGAGTGGATCCTTGGACGTCTTTAGAATGCTCTTAACCAAGGAAGTTGCCCGTTCCAGACGTTCATCCAAATATTTGTCCTTGATGATCTCGCCATTCACCTGATAGGCATCAAAAACCAAAATACGATTTCCAATTTTTTCCACATCAAGGATAGTGCCTTCAAACGCATTCTTCTTTAATCTAAACTTGATGTCCGTTTCTTCAAAGGCACGATTGATTAGCACAGACCGATCACCTAGAGCGACCAGCAGGAAGCGCTCTCCGTCTGCCTTTGGAGAAACCACGTAAGGGTGACTGTTGAGTTGACCGAAATGTCTTCGTTCAACCGATATTGGCTGTGGGGCTGGGAACATGTGGGGCTTGGTTTGCATCACTTGTTGGGCGTGGTGCAACATCTATCCTAAGTCCGTTTGATTTCCCTAAGCCACTAACACACTTGTGAGCGATGGTATTGGTACACGGGATGTCCACAGCAGCAGCGATCTGAACACCACGCTCCTTCAAAAATCTGACCCACTCAGTGGACTTCAAAGGAACCTGAATAAAATTTCCTTTCTTGTCCTTGAGCTTGCGAAGGACCTGTTTGCAGTCCAAAAGAAAAACTCGGGCGTCCGAATTTGTAACGGGGTAAAGTTGTGTACCAGGTGCTTGAATGGGTTTCTTTTCGTTTATTTCAGTATCAAATACAAGCGCTCGTTGTTCAAGAGGTTCTGTAATTTCAAGTGTACACGTTTCTTTAAATCGTTTCCAATCCAATGTCTTCTTGAAGGAAGGTACGATTAACATAGAACATACCTGCTGCCATGGCGTGGCCAAAAGAGGTCTGAGGTCAAACGATGTCCCGTGATCAAAAAATACCAGCGTGTCATATTTCTTAAGCCCTTGTATAAACCATTCGCGCTTGTCTTCTGAATCATTTGAAGAGTAGTTAACCTCCCATGGAACCCCTTGTTTGGTCAGCTGTGATGTTAAACCAATCAAGACGCTCAAAGTTCTCACTGCAATTTGGTGATTCACGTCAACAACAATGAATCCCCACATTTTTAAACTACTGGACTAACTCTTTTAATACGATGACCCATCATTCCACTGAACGTAAGATTTCCCACGTGACCTAGGACAGTATTTGTGTCGCCGTGAATCTTTCCGCCCATTTGCTGCCACCGACGACAGAATGCATAGTCCTCGGATAGATACCGTTTTGTCACTGGGTCTATCATACAATCGAAAAGTGCTGGGTAGTATTCGAAGTCACGATTGGAATGATCGTTCTTACAGTGAAGTTCTGGGTAGTGCTTTTCCATTTTTTCGAAGACTTCCCTCTTGATCATCATGAAACCAGTGGGTCCATCCAGAATTTCTGCAAACCCATTCACGACTGCAGTACTTTGTTTCCCAAGATTCACAACAAGGTCGGCCGATGCCATTTCAGGTGGCCTATCACCACCTTGTACAATTTCATTCTTTGCACCATTGAAATTTACATACTTCTTCGGATAACATGCAACCGAAACGTCGTGACCAGAAAACAAAAGACGTAGTACAGATTCTGGCTGAAACTCAATATCCGCATCGATGAACATAAAGTGTGTATAATCCTTTGCCATCGGCAATTGCATAAAACGTCCCACAGCTACACATCGACCGCGCGGAATAAGACTCTCATTTTCCATTGAATCAAAAATTACATTTATATTATGTTGAATACAAAGCTTGTATAGATTAAGTATTGATGAACTAAATTCACGTAGAACTTGACCTCCGTAACACGGAGTAGAGATCCATAGAGAAGGGCGCTCCATTAATTTATTGATGTTTCTTTTTGTTTAAGTGCCTGGTCGTGTGCAAGTTTGTCTGCTTTTTCATTTTCTGGATTTCCAGCGTGTGCCTTGACCCACTTCCATTTAATTCTATCGTCATTGAAAGCAAGATCTGATAATATCTTCCATAAATCATCATTCTTTACATCTTTGAAATTGCGATTGATCCACATATTCATCCATTTGGTGATACCATCTTTGACATATTTAGAATCGGTGTGAATGATTACATCTTTATCAGAATTGTTGTTCTTCCACCATCTTACAGCTTCTATGGCAGCCTGAATTTCCATCCTGTTATTGGTTGTCTCCTTGACCCCTTGTGAAAGCTCGTATGTTTCATCACCATCCTTTACAAACACTCCCCAACCACCTGGACCTGGATTGCCAATACACGATCCATCCGTCCATATCATAGTCTTTTCCAACATCTCTATTTTTTGTTTGAGTTTTGTCAATGTTATTTTTGAAACGTTTGTGGCGTCCTTTATCTTTTCTATGTCGATATCTTCAAGAGTAAACAAAATACATGCACCAGCGACTCCGCTACTTACTTTACCCATAAATTCAATATTTCTTTCGATACGTTTGCACAAGTTCACAATACCATAGACAATTTTTCTACTTGTCATTGGCTGAATTTCACTCATGAGTCGAGGTATCATGTCACTCGCCATAGTTACACGTTCTTCCGTATCTTCCTCGTCAAGACAGTCGCGAAACTTATTAGCCGTTCGACTTATGTCTCTTGGATCCAACCCAAATGCTCCAGCAATTTCATGAAGAGTACGAGGAACGCCTTCACGTTTACATGCATAATAAACACAATTGGCCTTCATACCACTGCGTACTATACCACGCGTAATCCCCTGAGTGCTGATCCTTTTGTAGAAACACTTGGCCAACTCAATCGCACTCGTGGAAATTCCAAGTGGAACACACGCCTCCTGGATTGAAGTATAAGCTTGATGTAAAGCTCTGTCTTTGTGATTCGAAGATAAATGAAAATCAATCTTTGCCATTCTTTTCTGTTCCACACTCATACCTTTTGCTTTACCTATCTTGGTTCCAATACCCCACGTATTGTAGAGATGACTTGGTGCCATACCTACCCGAGATCCATCCTTTACGCCCGCGTCAGTTACACACGAACTCCACTCGGCACCTTCATCTATTCGTCCAAAATTTCCCACAAGACCACATTGAGAACACACCATGTCCGTTTCGCTGTTCATCATTAGACTACCTCCACACTCTACACATTTACTTGTGTCATGTGTCTCAGCCTCAACCGATGGGGATGATATTTCCATCGCTTGGCGCGCGAGATCAAATAGTTCGTCCATGTTTTTTAGTATGGACATCCTTGTTACTATTAGACACCCTGAATAATTTTTAGTACTTCAGCGTGGATTAGGTTTTGGGGTTTAGTTCCGTCAATAATATGAACCTCACAGTGTTCACCGATGGTCTCGAGCATTTTCATGTAACGGGCATGAAGATCCTGCAGAGACTTGAGAGTGATGAATGTGTCTCCCTTCTGGTGACGCGCCTTGACTCGCTCGTGACTCATCTCTGGTGGCACGTTCAGAAAGATGTACTTCTTGGGATACCACTTCATTCGATCCCATAGCTTGTCATACCAGTAGTGCTCTTCAATCCGCTTGATCTCTCCACGGATGACCAAATCCTCCCAGAATACCATCCTCCCAGGTATGGGACCTCGCTCATAGACCTCGACGCCTTCTTCCATCATGTTGGACTCGAGGATAGCGACCTGCAAAAGGAACGCCCAATCTTGTGGTTTCTGGTAATATTTGTCGACCGGCCAATCCTGAACAGGCTCCTTGCGAACCTTGAATCCAGCAGACGCAAGCATGTCCAACTGCGTCGTCTTGCCAGCTCCGATGTTCCCATCAATTACCACGGTCATTCTTATAATTAAAGAGATGCTTCGCTTTAAGACGATATGTTGTTTAACGAAACAACCGTTTCAGATTTTGTCATCGATGGTTCGGGTGATTCCAAGTTTTTGTTAATTAAAGGTCCTGACGTGCAAATTCCAAAGTTCCTTTGTCCTTTTGGTGTATCGTGCTTCGAGACCGACTATGGAGTACCCAAGTACAACCTGGAACTTGAGATTCACCAAAGTGTTCGCTCCAAGGCATTTATGGAATGGCTAGCAACTATTGAAAGTCACGTAATTAATTACGTCTGTGAGAATGCCATGGATATATTCGGACGGGAAATGGACCGCGAACAAATCCAAGGCATGTTTCGCAGCAACCTCAAGGAAGATCGCTTTCGCGCAAAGATTGACAAAGATACCATGGCCAAGGATCCCAGTGGAAATGCGGTCGACATTCTCACCAAGGGCGCTATGAAGGGAAATACGTGCGTGTGCGTTTTGAAACTAAAAATGGTATATTTCATGAATAATAATTTTGGTCTGGTCTGGAATGCCACCCAGGTTTCCTTCAGTACAGCCAAACAACCTCCCAAGGAACCCGACTTTGCCGAATATCAATTTCTCGACTAACTATAGTTATGGAGATTTGGATTAACTTCGCTCTCTTGGCGGTTCTACTGTCCGTGATGAACAATTTCATCGTAGGAAAACTTCTCCACGAAGGTCTTCAGACACATGACACGATCATTTTCGCTATTCCCTTTTACCTTATGTTTGTTCTAATGCTTTATATTAGTAAAAAGAATGAACTCAAGACTATCAAGAGACATCACCTTGGTCTCCTGGCGTTGTCAACTTTCATCGGCAGTGCCACGTTGTTCTTCTATAGAACCGCAGTCTATCATGCGCCGAATCCAGGTTACGTCGGTGCCATGCTCGCAATGAATACCATTCCCATCACCATTCTTTCATTCCTGTTTCTTGGTGGAAAGTTTACCATCTTGAAATTCATCGGCGTCCTGCTTGTCGCCCTTGGCGGATTTATGGTCGCGATGGCATAAGTTTGAGAACGTCAAACACCTTATACATTTGATTGAACAACGTGTCCCTGTCATCCGTGTAGGGTGGCAGCATCTCCAATTCAATCTGATGTATGGGCTCCTCGGCATCCATGTCCTCGGGTGTCAGCACCGTGAGGTCGATGCGCAGATTCTTGCGCACGTAGGACCACCGCTCCTTCACGAGTGTGTCGTCAAACTCCTCTGGCTGGTCTTCTTCCTTGATCGGCTTTTCCACCGAAACTCCAAAGCGAACGTTCCAGGCGTCCACAGGAAAATCCTTGTTCTCGCGCGTGATCTTTCGAATACACTTGCGTTCACCACTGTCCTGTTCCTCTGTCAAACGGACACCCTTCTTCCCACGAAAGACCGTAAACTTTTGGTGATCCGTCATCTCCCACTCGGTGTACTTGTCCAAACCATTCTTCACACTGGTCCACTGAGCCTGAGGAATGTTGGTGTCAAAGATCCCGTTCATGTGTTTCCTGCCTAGACGCATCTCCATCTCGACGTCCCTTCCATCCTTGTAGGTGTTGTAGGTATCCTCGAAGGCATGGAACATCTGATGAGCAACGGTCGCCATGTTTCTCAGGTGGTGTCTTTTTTCTTTAACACTTGTAAGGATGGCTCAAGCCAATAACAACGCCAACACCAAAGCCAAAGCAAAAGCCAAAGCTGAAGCTGAAGCCAAAGCCGCAAATATGCAAGTGCAGCTCGAATTGGCTAGGGCCAGAGCCGAAGCTCAAAGGATAGCGAAAGAGGAACGAAATAAGAGAGAAAATGAAAAAAAGAAGTCGAGGCCTTTGTCTCGGAATACGCTCGTCAGAAACTTGGCCAGTCTAAAAGAGCCTGCGCTCGACCCTCTGCGTGATGCTATAATGTCCCTCAGTGATCCAAGCTTCCTGAATAAAAAATTCAACGAGGATGTCTACCGTGGACTCCCATTGAAAGTCAAAGATTTCATAGGTCTTTCGGCTAATCAGATCACCCGCGCCGTAATTATTAACAAAATCATTGAGGCCGTGAAGATTGGAAGGGAAAAGAATGCAAAGGCGAAGAACGCGAGTTTTAATCGGGGCATCGCAAAGGCTCTTGCGAACATGGCCCCGAATAACAACAAACCAGGAGCCGCCACCAAAGCAAATCGTGCATGGTCAATAGAGAAAAAGACACCTGCATCTTCGACAAATAATCCTTTACGTCAATTGAATGAAACTTCAGGGGAACTTATAACTAATATTGAAAAAGCCAAACAACAAAATTCAGGTCGTTAAAAAAAATAATCAGTAATTGTATAAATGTCCACTAACGCTGTGGGGACTGTGACTCCAGGGGATACGGCTCCAGGGAATGCGAACCGAAATAAAAATCTAAAAAATCTCAATATCAATGTTAATACAACAAATAAAGCAAAGTTTGCGACGGCTTTTAAAAGCGCAGCGGATTTGTCAACTGGGGCGAGATTTCCTGAAATTGCGGAAAAATGCAGTGTCATAGCAAATACGCTTGATACAAACACGAGCATTGATTTGAGTTCCACATTTGGAAATTACGGACCTAATAAAACACCTTCAAATACGGCTGCTGCTAACTTGAACAAGGTCAAGACATTTACTGGAAGTGCAAATGCACCGACACGTGGGGTAATTTTGATCAAGATTCTATCTGAAATTAAGGATTTGGTGAAAAAGAGAAGAAATCTCAATAACAAGGTGGCCAGTAATATTAAAACAGTCGAGAATTTCAACAAGGCAATTATCAATCTGATTAATGCTGTAAATAAAGCTAAAAAGGGGAACACCCCAGCTGCCTCGGCCAATGCCCCAGCTGCTAATGCTGCCAATGCTGCAAAGAAAGCGTACGCTAACGCTGAAAATAAGTCCGCCGCGGTTAAAGCTTATGCCAATGCGATCAATGCTTACGCCAGTGGTGTCAATGTCCCCAGAAACAACCTTAATAGAACCAAGGCTTCGTATAATATGGCTCCTACTAATCAAAATATGATCAATCAATACGCCGCTGCGATCAATGCTTACGCCAACGCAGTCAAAGCCAAGAAAAATCAGGGAAACGTCTCGGCGGCTCAGTAGGGAGCGAACTGAGTGACGCCGAAAAAGAATCTATAAGAAAATACGCTCAAAGATTTAAAAAAGCTTCCACCCCTACAAATGCCAGTTTATTACAAGCGCTCGGTGAGATTGGATTAAAAACAAATAATAAACTTAAAAGTGGAATAAATCATTTAGCAAAAGTATGGCCAAAAGGAGGAGGTTCCGCTAAAAAAGATACATGGGCAGAAAATACAATAGCCAGATTTGGTGGTACACTTCCACTACTAGGAAGGTAAAAATAAAATAAATATAAATATTAGTAATGGCTGAAACCGCCAAGCTGAACAATGTTCAGAAAAAAACAAATAATGTCATAACGTTGTTGAATAAGTTGAAACCCAACAACGTTATTCCGCCAAAAGGTTCCACGGTTGCATCGAAATATAGAAATGCACTCGTGGACTATCGCAATCTTTTAGTCAGGTTGAAGAATTCTAAACTTTTGAATGAAGTCAATATTAATTCGGCTAAAAACATTGTTGCGAAAAAATACAAGATTAATGTAAGTCAATTAAATAGCTGGTTAAACACATTTGTTGTTAGTAATGTTTCGTCTAATAACGCAAGAAAAGGTCTTGTGCAGCGAGCTATACAAATTATAGAATCGACAAAAAATAATTCCGTAAACATTACAAATAAAAATAAACTCGAGTCGTGGCTTAAAAATCCTACTGCTAATAATTTTAATTCAAGTATTAAACCAATTCTCGAAAAGATTTTCAATCTACCGGAAATAGTTTTGTTTGTAAATGAATCAAATTCAAATAATAATATCGCCACCTTCAATGCATCAAAAAATGAAGGGTTTGAAGTTGCTCGTGTTCAGTCTGGACCAATAAATCCTAATTTATTTAGTGAAATACTTGGACCATTTAAAGAATCACCAAAAAAGGAACTTGATATATTTATGCTCGGTGTGACTGGTTCGGGCAAGACAACATTGGTAGATTCGCTTTATCAATACGTGACAAATGTTAAAATTGATAGAAAGATTGGTGGCGTTTTCAGAGCCCAGAAAGTTTCTGTTTTTAAACCCATATTTGACGTATTTATGGACGACCAAAATAAAACTCGGATTCTAATTTCGGAAAAATATTCCGAACGCGATACTACATACGACAATTATGTAGAAAAATTCATCCGTCCCACACCTTTTAATCCTGAAAGTTCGCGCGCCCATGTTGTATATACCCTTCCACCGATGAGAGGTGGTAACACACTTTCAAAAGGTCCATTGGGAAAAGGTGTAAGTACATTAAATATTGTAGATCTCTGTGGAAACGAAAGTCCAATCGCAATGTCCATGGCTTGTTTTGGAATGAATATATTTGAACATATGGGAAATCCAGTATCATACCTACAAAGCATACTTCCAAAAAGTAAATACCCTCAAATTGTGTCTTCCGTAGATGCTTTAGCAAATTACGCCATCACACCATTCGAAGAAAGAACACCAAAAAAGGAAAACAAACTTGTTAATAACTTATTAACTGCAATTAATAAAGTTACAGATAAAAAAATAAAATTTTTGTTTAATAGAAATCCACTTCCTACAACAATTTTTGAAATTTTTATATTAATTAATTTATGTAAATTTATAAAAGAATCGCCAGATGTTCAATTTACTCGCATGATGCAAAATCCGAATTTAAAAATATCTAATCAAGACCAAGACCCGCCCAAAGTAGTGAAAGATTTTATTAAAAGTGCACCAAAAGTAGGAGATTATTCCGTAGCAAAATACATGTACGAGATGACAAAGCGATGTTTTGAAGGTTTGTACATCACGCGGTCTTTAGAAGAATTAAAGACCGTGTTCAATCCACGAGATTTTGCCTCGGTTAAAAATATAGTAAACAAAAATGATACGACATTAGAAATATTAAAGAACTTAAATAATAAAAATAAATTTAAAGGTTATTCAATAGCTTTGGACAATCTTAAAAAACAAGTTAAAGTAAATAAAACACTGATTATTAACTCAACAGAAAGTACTCAACTGTCTGAAGTATTCAGGTCGAAAACAAGTAAAAAGTTCCTATTTGCTGTCGTGAATCCAAAACGTGGAAATATTAATAAACACAAGAAAACAATAAACACAATCAGACGTATAAAAAACATCAAAAAAAATGTAACCAAATAGTAGATATGGCTAAGAACATTCCTGCTTCAGCCAAACGCGAGGCCATCAAGAAGGTCAAAAAGACTCTTGCCAAGGAAGGTATCAAACTGAAAAATATCAAGCTTGCCAAGGGGAAGGCTCCCAAGAAGCCACTCAAGGTGATCAATCCGCTCACCGGACGCAAGGTGGTCAAGGACGGACCTACGTACAAGAAACTGATAGAAGAAGGCTATAAGTTCGTTCCAGTCAAGAAGGCAAACCGCGAACTTATCGCTGGAGTCCTAATGCCACCTAAGACAGTCATCGAGACTGTTGCCAAGCAAAATAACATAAAGCCCGAAACACTTCAGGCCGCCGTGACATCAAGGGTCACCAACTTTGCATCGGGTATCTTCGGTGGCGCACCAGCGACCGCACCGCCCAACCTGCGCCAGATGCAGACTCAGAGGAATGAACTGGCCGAAAAGCCACGCCTCAATGAAGCCGAGAGGAAGGAAATGGTCGTTCTCAATCGCAACATCAATCAAATGACACAATTGAACCGAGCGGAAAATCAACTCGTGAACGTGCGACCCAGGAATAACCAGGTGCGCGAAGCTATCAACGAAGTACGTGAAACCCGCAACGAAGTTCCAGTCAATCAAAACAAACTCCAAACCGTTCTTGGAAATGCCGAACAGGTCGTCGCAAAAACAAATGAAACCGTTCCAGCAGAGAAACGACCCAATATTATCACGACCAAGATCAACGCCAAACCCAATCTAGTCAACGTGAAGAACAATGGAGTCAGGGTTGGAAATACTAACAACGTCGTCACTGGAACAAGAAATGCAACAGGGGGTGTCGCGCCTATCGCTTCTCCAATTGGGGTAAGACCTATAGGCGAAAGGTCTGTCAACGGTAATAAGGAGGCGAAAAATTTTGACAGGACCTTGGGTGAGGCTCTGGCAAAAATTGTCAAGTAACTACAAGAATGACTCTTATCATCGCCATCTTGCTTTTGTTACTTATTATCTACTACGACAGGACGATGTCTCTTTACATTATCCAAGGTGCACCCATCCGCGTCCCGGAAGCACCCTTCGCTGTCACCAACCCTCCTAATTTTTCAAATGTCAAGGAACCTATTGGCGAACTCGCTAGCATGATGTTGAAAAATAATGTCAAGGTAGAGTAAAGAGATATGGAGAGTACCGATCGTTCATTTACTGTTATTGACATTCGTCGCCCTGGTACCAAGAAGACTCGTAGTTCCGTTGGCGAGGGAGGACGTTTTGTGTCTAAGACTCCTTTCGGGGCAGCGAGGAAGGCTTTCACCCGCGCATGCCGCGAAAAGAAGGTCAAGGGAACTTGCAAGCTCGTTGTCACCGTTCAGGAAACCACCCGTGGAGAGAACGGCAAGGTGTTCGCCTATAAGATGAAACGTGAGAAGCTTGACGAGCCCAGGGAGATCAGCCGCGGCGGAGGTCTCTTTGGTGGCGGAACTCCCATCACCATTGAGTACTCCATATCAGGTGTTGCCACTGATGCGCCTAAGGACATCTAAGCAACTCCATGAAATCATTCTCATTTAGAACTTCAGTGCCATGAACCTTTGCATTAC
>Ga0208542_1000205_pt1 | contig 27217 bp, 23 predicted proteins | sample DEB08_DNA_3_FD_185495 | JGI IMG/M metagenome (GOLD analysis project Ga0208542, IMG submission 185495) | Aqueous microbial communities from the Delaware River and Bay under freshwater to marine salinity gradient to study organic matter... | ecosystem: Environmental > Aquatic > Marine > Coastal ... | reverse complement strand
GGAGCTTCCTCCAAAAAAATATCGGACTTGAGATTTAGATCTAACTACACAAGAACTTAGTGTACTCAAATCTTCACTTTTAATGATATCAATTAGCTTACCCTGTATAGGTCTAGAGATAGACTCAAGTTCCACATCCCCAATTCTTGATGTTCCGGCACAAGGCCGTAATCCATCCGGAGCTAGGAAAATCAAATCTCCACCAAGCTCTTGAACTGAATCTCTAGCAATACATCCCACATTCGCTGTGACAGGCTCAGATTTAAAAGGCGCTGGTGGATTAGATTGAGTATCCGCTGAGTACTTTTTGATGGCATTTTGACCAAATACAAACAAATTGTCCCTAAAGGGTTTAATCTGAACTATCTCAAATCCAGCTGAGTATTGTTGTGCACCATCTGCATTATTCCAATTAAATGGATTGTTGGGAGCAGAATGGGAAAACCCCGCTTTATATGATTGATCACCACCCATGAATATGTGATTTTCAAATACATCAATAACTTCTGGAGCTGCATAACACTGATCTCCGCCAGCAGTAATTGCAGCAGGATCCCCGGATATAGCATAAGTATTAGATGGGTTTAAGTATCTCCAGTTAGCGCCATCAAATATTACCGCGTTGTTTATGCCATCAACGAAGGCAATAAATGATCCAGAAACTTGTGGAGATGCAGTTCGTGTACCAAAATTGAATTGAACATGCCGTATCCGACCTATAGTCTTTGTGCCAGATACAGTATTGTGGGTTAAGCCTGTATTAATTTTAGTCCAGCCAACTAGTGGGGTATACTTCCAGAATGAGTAAGTCGTTGCTCCAACATCCTTACGTGCAGCGATAGGGTAAGGATTGCCCAAATTTTCATTGCGGTACATAACCAGACCTAATATTGGCCCTTCAGCTAAATCTGCATCATTACTATCTTTAGCCTGTACTTCTTGTCCGTATCCTCCAGACAGATATGTTTCTGTCGTGTCGTAGTAATCAAATCCTTCAATGCGCCTGTATCCTCCAAATAGGCTAGGCTCATAGTTGGTCAGTCTGGTTGCAGCCCCATCCATGTTCTCTGCCAAATCCAAATGGTTCTCATTTGAGTTTAGCCCCCCAGAACAGATGAGCTTATATGTTTCTATACGATCCACTTAAAAACTCGCATTGATGGATTTATATAAAGGGGCGCTAGCTCCGCCGCCGAACTGTACTCGCGTATCCACTACGCCGCTAAACTTATTAATGTATTGGCTTTTTAGATCTGCTACAGCTTGCATAAAATTAGCCTTAGCTAACTGTGCAGCCTCTGGATTATCTTTCAACATATACATATGATAAAGAGCGCCTTCGATAATGGTAGGTTCCAAGGCGTTTGGGTATATTATGTTTCCTGTAATGGTATCATCATAGTTAACCATTTCTAGAGGGTGTAAGTAGTACCTAAAGGTAATTCGATATGACTTGTCCGGAGCTGGACTTACGCCCCATCCCGTACCATGAGAAGGAAATACATATTTTGGTATAGATATCCCATTAGTAGCATTATCATCGTCTCGATCTCTATGATATTTATACCACGTATCTGTACTAATGTATTGAAGTCTTTTATTTTCAGTAGAGTAAGTGCCATCAGCTATAATCTGAAAACTATTCCATTCCATAGACTTCAATTCTACAGGATTTGAGTATTCAGTCTGACCTACGACTAGAGATGTTGCTTCCTCCGCCGCATTAAAGGGCCATTCGTACTGCATTGTGTTTAAATCAAATACGGCAGAGTTAATTGCGTCCTTGGCGGCAGCTTGTATACCTCTAGCTGAAGCAAAATCCGTTGTACTTAACTCTACTTCATTAAGGCGTCTTAGAAGCCTATTTGTAAGATTGATGAATACAGTCATTATGCGACCTTCTTAAACGGTGTTGTCGGTGTGGATGTGCTTGTGGTTTTAAACGGTGCAGAGGTAAGGTCTTGAGCTGTAGATGTGCTAAAGGGCGTTTCGTGTATCGCAGTGAACGTAAATACGCTTGTAGAAAAGCTTGTAGACGGTAGGCCTAATGTTCCACTAATATTTCCAAGATATACTATATTTGGAGATATACTGACTATTGGGCTAATCTGTATTAATGCATCGGCTACTCTTACACGTTTACCATCAGTAGATGCACTTGAAGTAATAGTTTCAGAAGAACTGGTTTTTATAATTCTCTGAGTATGTATAGTATTTGAGATAGAAATACTGCCCGATATTACCGCATCGATGACGGTTCCAGTATAACCTTGAGCACCAAACGATACACTTACATTACCAGCAATGTCGCCTGTTCTAACTCTAACAGCGGGTAGAGTTCCTGATGCGGTGATCAATCCACTCGCCGCACCATCATTTACGATCTCAGTTTTTGCTACTGAACCCGTTGCTGAAACAGAACCAACCGCTGCGCCATCATTCAGTCTATCCGCATCTACCGTACCTGTGGCAACTACAGACCCGCTTGCACTGAAGTCTTTGATCCTATCGGCATCAACCGTACCTGTGACAGATATTGAGCCAGATGCTGGGGCGGCGAGATTTATATTACCACTTTGGCTGGTGGTTGATGATACATCAGTCGATGCAGCGCCTACTCGTACTCTTCTAGCGTCTGTAGCGCTTGAGGAAGAGATTGATGCGGATGCGCTTGCTTCCCGTACCCTTGCAGGGTCAACCGTGGCTGAAGAGGTTATTGTTGCGGCTGGAGCACCAATTGCTGTGATTTTACCATCAACGCCTGTCGAGACCGTAATATCTCTGCTTGCTTTACCAACTTTGATAATTGACTCAGCAACAGCAGTAATTTCCATCTCGTCGGTGATGGAGCCTTCAACCGCTAGTCGTCCAGACACAGACGCAGTGATGGCTTCTGACTGAGTAATAGCGCCCTCAACCGCCAATCTACCAGCGAATGTGCCAGTTACAGCAGCAGATTCAGTAATATCACCAGTAAAGACGAGTTTCGGGCGTAGAGATGATGTGACTGAAACTGTCCCTACGGCCTCGACAGTGCTGATGACTTTTGCACTGACGCTAGAAGTCGATGTAATGTCTGCTGAAGCAGGAGACTTATGACCTATTGCAGCAGTAACGCTGGAACTACTCGTTACGTCAGTTGAAACCCGTACCCGCTCAGTAATATCACCATCTATAGTCGAAGACGTTGTGATAGTGCCAGATGCACTTACTGGCTCAGTAATTCTCGCTGCAACACTAGAGGAGCTTGCAATTTCACCAGATACTCTGATGCCCTCATCTACGATTGCAGAGACTGTCGAAGTGACTGCTATCGTGCCAGAGATTTCAGACGCACGTTTCCGCTGATATACTGTGCTTGTGACAGTGTTTGTTGATGCCTCAACATCTGCCACCCTGACCCGCAACGCATCCAGTGATGAGGATGCAGCAATTGTCCCAACAACATCTGCAACCTTAACAATTCTGGCAGAAACAGAACCCGACGAAGTGATACTACCAGCCGCTGGTATGCCTTCATCATTGATAGCAGACACAGAGCTTGCGGTAGAAATACTTGCCGTTGCATCGACGGTGCGGATACTCCCAACAGACAAGTTGCTAGAAGATGATATTGATCCGGATGCTTCGACTGTGCGAATGCGGATGTAATCAGGGCTAGTTGTGGAAGTTACTGTCGCAGCAGCTTCACCGAGATTGATCTTCTGCGCATCCACCGAAGTGGTAATACTTACATCGCCAAGAGGTACAAGGATATTTGCTTTCTGAGCATCGACAGAACTGGTTGTCGTTATTGTTCCAGTGGCGGCTGCATCAATCGCAGCAATTCGACCGTTTACTGACGCTGTGACATCTGAAGATTCAGTAATAGACCCTTCAACAGCCAGCCTTCCAGAAACTGATCCTGTGACCGCCTCAGATTGTGTGATACTGCCACTAGCAGATTTTACAGCGGGGATAGTCGATTGTGTGACCGCATTGGAGCTTGTGATAGCTCCCTCAACAGCAAGCCTACCAGAAACTGATCCTGTAACTTCGGGGGTTTCGGTAATGTCTCCATCAACCGCAAGTCTACCAGAAGTCGATACTGTAACCGCTATGGTTTCTGTGATGTCACCAGTAGTAGTTCCACGGGCAGTTGCAGAAGATGTTGCAGTTATTGATCCCGTTGCAGAAACTTCACGAATTAGGGTAGCAGCAAATGAGCTTGTAGAAGTTACTGTGGCAGCGGCATCGACAGTTGCTACTCTAATAGCATCTATTGAGGTGGTGGCTGCTACAGAAGCGCTGGCTGCCCCTAACCGTAATTTTTCACCAACGACACTTGAAGTGGATGCTACAGAACCAGACGCTTCAGCTACATTTATCTTCTGCGCATCGACGCTAGTTGTTGCTGCAATTGAAGCGGCTGCATCAACTCCTCTGATCCGTACATAATCAAGTGCGGGAGTGACCGCTATTGTGCCAGATGCATCGTTATTACGGATGCGAATGCCGACATTAGCCGTAACAGTGTTCGAGGACGCTATGCCCGTGATTGTCCTGATGCGGATATAATCAACGGAGCTTGTGCTTGATACAGAAGCCAGAGCATCAGCAGTTTGGATCTTTTGATAATCTACGGAAGAGGTGCTTGCGATAGAAGCTGTTGCCGCCCCTTCTTTTAATCGATCTGCGTCAGTCGAAGTGGTACTAGAAATTGTACCAGTAGCAGCGGCTGTAACGACCTTAATAGCGTCGATTGAGGCGCTGGAGGTAATTGTACCAGTTACGGAGCTATCAGTGGCGACCTCAGCATCTATGCTGGTTGTAGAAGCAATTGAAGCAGAACCATTCGCTACTCTCACTCTCACCGCATCGAGGCTTGTGGTGGAAGCTATAGACGCAGCACCTTCTGCAACTCTGACCTTTAACGCATCGATGCTGGTTGTAGAGGAAGCTGATGCAGCAGCTTCAGCAGGTAGAACTTTAGCAGCATCGACTGTATTCGTAGCAGCCACGGACGCACTTGCAGCGCCTTCCACGATGATTTCAGCCACAACAGCATTCGTAGACGTGATATTCGTAGAAGCGGATGCCTCCACAAAATTAGCGTCGAGCGCCCCTAAAGGAGCGGATGCTAATGGGTGAAATCCTAACATAAGTTAGCCTTTAACCTTCAACAAAAACGTAAACAGAACCTGCATTGCTGGCAGTAGTGTCTTCCTCATTAGCGCCTACTATCGCCGTACTTCCATCGCCAGACATAGATACGGCAACGCCAAATTTATCATTACTTCCCGCATTACTTGCGAGTAGTTGATCTTGCTCAGTCCAAGTGGTCCCTGATCTCGTAAAGACATAAGCAGCGCCAGAGTCATTTGGAACAGTGTCTTCGTAAGCTGCTCCTACTATTGCCGTATCTCCATCACTAGAGATACCTACAGATATCCCAAAATAATCAAATGCTGCCCCATCACTTGCCGTTAGTTTAGCTTCTTGGGACCAAGTTGTGCCTGATCTAGTGAAGATGTAAGCAGCGCCAGCGCCATCTGCGGCCTCATCTTCCAAATAAGCACCTGATATTATATTATCCCCATCTCCAGAAACACGCACATACTTTCCGAAGAAATCAGATCCTTGCGCATCGCTTGCTTGTATTTTTGCCTCTTGAGACCATGTTGAGCCTGATCTAGTGAAAATATAAACCGAACCAGCATTCGATGCTGTAGTATCTTCGTTGGGCGCACCTACTACTGCCGTGTTTCCATCGTTAGAGATAGACACATCTTCTCCAAATTTATCACTTGCTTGGTCATCACTTGCCACTATTTTAGCTTCTTGGGACCAAGTTGTGCCTGATCGAGTGAAAATATACGCAGATCCAGCATCCCCGCCACCAGTATCTTCGTTGGGCGCACCCACTATTGCCGTGTTTCCGTCACTATCTATGGAGACAGCATATCCGAAATAATCACTAGCCCCTGCATTAGAGGCAATTATTTTAGCTTCTTGGGTCCACGTTGTGCCTGATCTGGAGAAGATATACGCAGCGCCAGCATCTGTGCCACCAGCGTCTTCCAAACGTGCTCCTACTATTGCGTAGGTGCCATCAGCGGAAATATCTACACTCCAACCAAAGTAATCACTCCCTGCTCTATCAGTGGCGTATATTTTTTGCTCCTCAGACCAAGTTGTGCCTGATCTAGTGAAGATGTAAGCAGCGCCAGATGCTGACCCTCCAACGTCTTCCAAATAAGCCCCTACTATGATTCTGTTTCCATCACTGGAGCTAGATACAGAATATCCAAAATAATCAGTGGCCGCTGCATCAGAAGCCTGTAACTGAGCCTGTTGTGAAGCGTTTGCCCAACTTAAAAATGCTATGCTAAAGCTATGACTCACATTGGACACATTTGTCCCGTCAGACACATCAAAACGAATTGTTACAGTCCCGCCCGTTGCAGATGCTGGAGTTAAGGTGAAGACATTACTGCTTTGGTTTGTTACAGGGAAGCTGGGGGAGCTAATTACGTTAGTCGCCGTGCCGCTTGTAACAGTAGCAGAGTAACTGAGAGTTTCTAGGTCAGCATCAGATGCGTTGATTGTAATAACCGTATTGCTTCCCGCCGTAAGCGTGAAAGTACCATCAGCGGTGAGGTTGTTAGCCCCAGCGCCGCCTGTATTCTCAGAGAAGCTATCAATAGTGGGCGCTACGTTTGTAATACTGGCAAGCAAGTAGAACCCAGAGGTTTGCTTCACATACAGCCTATTATTATCCGTTTCGTAGTGAAGCGTCCCTTCATCGGCACTTGCGGCATCGGTTAACATCGCCGCCTGATTTGCATGAACAGTTACGCCGCTTCCAGAGCTATCTGCAAACTGAACTCCACCAGAGCCTGTGCTTTGAAGAACCTGACCGCTTGTGCCATCATCTAGGGCGGCGGCTAGGGCGCTGAGATTGGAATTATTGCTCATAGCTTAACCTTTGACAAAAATGTACCCAGCGTCAGCATTATAAGCACCTATAATTGCTGAATCGCCATCGCTGATAGAAACGCTAGCCCCAAAAAATTTACCAATCGCTGCATCACTGGCGTATACTTTTGACTCTTGAGACCACGTTGTTCCCGACCTACTATAGAAATACGCTGCACCACCATTGCTATAACCTGATCCAGCGTCAAGACGAGCGCCAGCAAGAAACAGATCCCCATCACTATTGATAGACACATCAAATCCAAAATTATTAGCGGTTGAATCAGGGTTTGCTATGACCTGTTGCTGAGACCATGTTGAACCTGATCTTGTGAAAATATATACCTGAACAGCATAAGAGCCTACGATAGCGTAGTTACCATCTTCATTAAGATCCAAAGACCTCCCAAACTGATCACTCTGCTGCGCATTACTAGCTGTTAACTTAGCTTGCTGAGACCATGTTGAGCCAGAACGGGTGAAGACATAAGCAGCGCCTTGATCAGTGTAGGTACTATCATCAAGGTGCGCCCCTACAAGTAGCGTATTTCCATCGCCAGAAAGAGCGACATCAAATCCAAAATTATCATTAGCCGCTTTATCACTAGCTGTTAACTTAGCTTGCTGGGACCATGATGTGCCAGAACGGGTGAAGATATATACAGCCCCAGCATCTGTGTAGGTAGCATCTATATATGGAGACGCTACTGCTACTGTATTCCCATCATCAGATATAGCGACCTTGTACCCAAGTTGATCACTAGCCGCTAGATCATTAGGCTTCAATTTTGCTTGCTGAGACCATGATGTTCCTGATCTGACGAAAACATAAGCTGCGCCTGAGTCTGAATAGGTCGTGTCTTCTGCGCTAGCGCCAATTATTGCTGTATCGCCATCACTATCTAAAGCGACATTCTCCCCAAAAAAGTTGTAAGTTGCTGCATCACTAGCTGTTAACTTAGCTTGCTGAGACCATGATGTCCCTGACCTGACATAAACATAAGCTGCACCAGCATATTGTGAGGGGGAGTCATGCAAACGAGCGCCTACAATAGCATAATTTCCATCAGTGGAGATATAACTAGACCATCCAGCATAATCACCCGCTGCTGTATCAGAACCCACCAATTTAGCTTGTTGCGAAGCCCCAGACCAACTTGCAAAGTTCAAAGTAAAGGTTGTTGAATTATCAACAGAAGTATTGACACCATCTGTTACTGAAAAGGTCACTGCAAAAGTTCCACCACTTGGGGCAGTTGTTGAGGAACTGGGCGTAAGTGTGAATACGTTAGAGGACTGAGAAATTGTGGCTAGGACAGTGCTTGTATCGGTGCTTGTCGTGATGTTTACCGAACCACCCCCATCAGTAAGCGAAGCTGAGAAAGCTGTACTTGTACCTGCTGCTGCCGACCACGTTAGATCATCTGCTTCTGGATCAGGGTCAACCGATCCCGTAACATTGCTAGTCGTAGTGCCGTTGTCTGCAAGTGTGTAAGCAGAAGATGTTCCACTACCACCACCAGAGATAGCTATAGAAACCGACTGTGGCCCTTGGTTCGTAACCGTAGCAATCAAATACCAACCCGCCGCCTTGCGAACAAAGATTTTATTCAAATCTGTTACGAGCGCCATATCCCCAGCAGAAGGGCTACTGATAGCCCCTAAAGCAGTTAGGCTTTCAACAACAGTTACGCTTGAACCCGCATCGCCGAACTCCAAGCCATCCGCACCCGTATTCACAACAATCGCCTGACCCGCACTTCCCAAGGAGGTAGGTAAAGAGGTAGCTATCGATTGAGCTACGTTTCCAAGATCTCTACTTTTAGTCATTCAATTTTTACCCCGGGACAAAAACATAAACTGAGCCAGAATTTGTTGCAGTGGTGTCTTCCAAATGAGCACCTACAATAACCGTGTCGCCATCTGAGGAAATAGTGACCGCTGAGCCGAACATATCACTAGATTCTGGATCACTGGCTTTTAGTTTTGCTTGTTGAGACCAAGTCGTACCTGATCTGGTGAAAACATAAGCTGCACCAGAGTCTGTCGCAGTGGTGTCGTCATATAAACAACCTATGATGGCGATATCCCCATCGCCAGAAATAGCGACAGAATTTCCAAAATAATCATTAGCGTCTGCATCACTGGCCTGTAGTTTGGCTTGTTGGGACCAAGTCGTACCAGAACGTGTAAAGATATAAGCGGAGCCAGCGTTTGTTGCAGTGGTGTCTTCATATCTCGAACTTATGACGGCGGTGTTTCCATCTGAATCAATAGAGACAGAATACCCGAAATAATCACTAGATTCTGCATCACTGGCTTGTAGTTTTGCTTGTTGAGACCAAGTCGTACCAGAACGTGTAAAGATATAAGCGGAGCCAGCGTCTGTTGCCGTGGTGTCTTCGGCAAAAGAGCTTATAATGGCTGTATTACCATCGTCTGATAGAGAAAGAGACATCCCAAATTGGTCACTAGCTTCTGCATCACTGGCCTGTAGTTTGGCTTGTTGACCCCATGATGTCCCTGATCTGGTGAAAACATAAACAGAGCCAGCATTTGATCCATTAGTGTCTTCCGTATTAGCACCTACAATAGCTGTATCGCCATCGTCTGATATAGCAACAGCCCGCCCAAAAGAATCACCAGCTTGTGCATCACTGGCTTGTATCTTAGCTTGTTGAGACCACGTTGTGCCTGATCGTGTAAATATGTAGGCAGCGCCAGCGTCTGATGCAGTAGTGTCTTCTTGGAGCGCACCCATGATGACTGTATTTCCATCGTCTGATATAGCGACAGAACATCCAAAGTTGTCATACGCTTGTGGATCACTTGCCTTTAGTTTTGCTTGTTGAGACCAAGTCGTACCAGAACGTGTTAATATATAGGCAGCGCCGTTGTGTGTGTCAGTGGTAGAATCATATTTCGCACCTACAATAGCCGTGTTGCCATCTGAAGAAATAGAGAGAGCCTCTCCAAACCACGTACCATTAGCATCACTGGCTTGTATTTTGGCTTGTTGAGTGGCGTTTGCATAACTTATAAAGGACAAGGAAAATGCTGCTACAGATGTCGCTGCGTTAATATTATCCGACACAGTAAAAGTTAAACTAAAAGTCGTGGCATTCGAAGCATGAGGGGTAATAGTGAACACATTCTCACTCGCACCCGTGCCTTGGGTTACTGTGGTGCCATTTAAACTGCCTGACGTAACGCTGTAAGAGTATACCAGATCTGTGCCTTCATCTGCATCAGAGGCCGTGACCGTAATAACGGTATTAGTGCCACCAGTTAAAGTAAACGGTGTGGTGTTGCTCGAAGCATCCGCTACACTAGAAATAGTTGGAGTAGTATTGATAACCGCAATCCTGTACCACCCATTACCGTTGTTTTGGTAAAGTGACGTGTTGGCGGAGACATATGCAAGATCACCCGCTGACGGGCTAGAGGCGTTTAGCAAGTAAGTGGCACCAGAAGGAGTGCCATCAGTGCCAGACAGACCTGTGTAGACTGTTACCCCAGAGCCGCTAGCGTCTGCGAACTCAAGGGCGGTAGCCCCAGAATTGACTTGTAGAATTTGTCCCGCTGTTCCTAGTGAACTAGGCGTGTCGGTTAATCCTATAAGGGTGCCACTATCTGCCAACGCCCCATGCTCAACCACCTCAATCTTATCGCCAGTTGTAGGGCTTGAGTTGGTGAGGTCTATTGTTGTGCCGTTGCTTGCGGTGTAGTCGGTGCCGCTCAAAAGTTTCACGCCATTAAGATAGATCGCCACCTTATTAGCAGTGTAATTTGTGGTGAGGACTTTCGTAGACGTGTTGTACTCTGAGGATGTTCCGACTGTAAAAACGGTAGAAGAATAAGGAGAAGCAAAAGGTGTTCCGTATTCGACGACAGTAACAATATCCGAGGCGGCACAAGCAGAACCTAAGACTACAGAAGTGCCATTCGTGGCGGTGAAATCTGAGGCTGCGAGTTTAGCCCCGTTCAGAAATACGCTGATGCTTCCGACTGTATAGCCGACCGTAAAAGTGGTCGTTGCGGAACCTGTGAACTCAGTCTGCTTTACTGGATCAGTCAGTGTGCCAGAGATGCTAGAACCGCTGATTGTGATTGTTTTTGTAGCGCCCGTACCTGTGGCTTGAACCCCTGCTCCAGCAAAGTTGAGAGTAGTTGCTGTGGTGGTGAGCGCACTACCTTCGTCTTGTACTGTGATACCGCCAGATGCAGTGCTACTGATTGTCCCATCGGCAGCAATTGTAATGTTGTTTCCAGCGGTTAGCGCTGCCACGACATTGGTGGTATCAGTGACATCTGCTGAGGCTTCTACACCATCTAACTTTGTTTTATCGGCGGCACTCATTAGCCCAGCGGCTGAAGTGGTAGCGTTGGAATAAGTCGTGATGTCGCTGTAATTAGCGACCTTAACCCAGCTACCACTATGAGCAAAATATAGCGCCCCTTCACCATGCACATGATAGATGCGCCCGTGGTTGTCAGATGCTGATGGAAGATCCGAAGTGCTAGAGAATGCTTCTACAATTTGAATATCTTGAAATGCGGGTGTTAAAAAAACGGTATGCGTCCCACTCGCCAAACTCAAAAGAGAGCCTGTGCTAGAAGAACGCAGTGACCGTGTTAGATTTAATGAGGAGTGTGTATATGTGCCTGTGCCGATTTCCCACGCAGACCCACTCTCAATTACATATCCGACAGTCTCCCCATCTAATGAGGATGGGAATGCCTGATAGCCCGACACAGCAGTAGATGAGAGTGTAATCGCACCTGTACCCGTCGAGGTCGAGGTGACCTTAACCCGATCCGCAAATTGAGGCATGGGAAATCCTTAGTCTAGGGCTATAGAGATCGAACCAGCGGGAAAACGCAAAGTATCGCCGCTACCAATTGTTTTAGTGGCATCCAAAGCACCGATAAAAAACGGGCGGCGCTGAGAAACTGTGGCGTTTCCACTGCCAGTACCGAGTGTAACTCCAGATCCAGCAGGGTACTTTGGATATCGGTTTTGTGCTTGATAAGTTGCGGTTCCAATTTTGTCACCACCACAAAAAATAGCAAAATGGGTTAGGTCTCCCCAGCTATTGGTAGCCTCTGGAAACTCTACCGCATTGGAATTTGTAATTGTTGTGGTTCCATTCGAAGTGGACGCCGCACTGAACTCAATTTGGGGTCGTGTGTACCCATAGAGTGAATAAAATGAGAGGTTGGAAGCAGTACCACCACCATATCCGGGTTCTTGAGAACCCGCATCATCCTCACTATTAGCCCCACCGCTACCAAACGCTGACGTGGATACGCCCAACCAAAAGCGTTTGTTGTTTGCAGTCCCGTCTTGAAATTCCCATGTAGAATATGTAGATCCAAGCGGCGTATTACCACCGTCTAAACCCATCAAATTGATAAGGTGATATTTGGAAAAAAGGCCATCGCCATTAGTGTTAAGATTGTTACTTGAATATTGCAGCACATTAGGAAGAGTTATATCGAAATCACCCGAAGCAATTCTAAACTGATCCCCAACATTTGTTGTCACAGCGGCACTAAATGACCCAATCATTAGGGGCTTCTGTCCGTTATCAGCATCGATAGTAGATGAAGATGTGCCGTTGGAGGGAAGCGCATCTTCATACAAAGCCCAATAGCCAATATCTCCCCAGTTGGAAGTCGTAGCTTCGGGAAAACTTATTTGGGAATTATTTGTAGACCCCGCATTGTAAGTGCTTGTATCATTGAAATTATTAAATACGTTGACCCGACTGTAGCCGTTGCCGTTGTAGGTTGTGCCAGATGATCCGGGTTCTTTTGCCAGTGCTTGCGAAGCCGTATCCGACTCCGAAAACGCTGTTGTAGAGAGACCCAGATAAAGTGACGTGAGTTTTGTCATCTCAGTCACTCCGAAGATGTGATCCAGCAGCTTCCGCTCCATGAAATCCGTCAGAATAGCCATCTGGCACTCTCCTAATTAGTCGATGTTGATGTCCAGATCCCCTGCTGGGATGCGGAAGATGTCGCCCGAAGCGATTGCTTTGTCTGTTGTTAGCTGCGCATGTGCGATCATATCGCTCGCTGTGCCGCCTGTTGATGCTGGCATAATCATTACTGCTACGACTGTGCCATAGGACGCTGTGGCCTCTGGGAACTCAATCGCAGACGAGTTGGACGCATTGTTGCCAGAAACCGTGAAAGTCACGGACTGACGGGCATATGCTGTTCCAGAGGTTGATACCTCAGTTCCCAGAGCGGAATCTGTGGGATCAGTTGTGCAAAGCGCCACGTACCAACTTGTTGGGCGAGTAACGCTATCTGTGGTTAAAAGATATTTGAGAGTATGTGTCTCAAAGCTATCAGAAAGTGACATGAGCTTCTCCTCAGATTGTCATTGAAAATGAGGAGACCCTAACACTGTCTCCTACAACTAGGTTTGCGTTGGAGAGAACGAGGTCACCACCACCGTTCAATCCACTTACTGTGCCAGAGAAAATCTCTTGGCCTTCTGTATTGAACACTTTAAAAATAGAAGCGGTCCCAGCATTAACAGTGTTATCTCTAGTAACTGTATTTGCTAGGACCGTTCCATTATTCGCTGGCCCAAAGGCCGGATTGGATAAGGGCAACGTGGCTAACTCAGTATTGGAACTATCCAGTATTTGCACAGAACCTGCTGAGCCAGTTCCTAAATCTATTAGATCTACAATACCATCCAAAGCAGCATTTCTAGCGGCTACGGTTAGCGTAATAGACATTGCCCTTAACCTTTTCTACGCAGCGTTGTAACGAGCGGTTACAATTGCTTCTGGTCTCAGGATCTTGCGACCATAGAGGTGCATACCTCTACAGATGTCACTAAATGAGTCTGGGTCACGATAGGTCTCAACCTTGTTAAGCTGTTCTGCTGTAGCAACTGCTGAGCTATGACCTGCAACTAGCACTCCGTAGTTGTCGTCCTGCGCCGTAGTTCCAGTGGTTCCGGCTCCCGTACCTACTGATGGCAGGTTTGAGCTTTGGTATACTTTGAAACCGTGGAAGTTGTTTACGACCAAACCATTCCGAAGACCACCGGACTCGCCCCAATCGGCTTGCATGAATCGTGAGTCTTCGTCACGAAGGATTTCCATGAAAATTGGGTCTACAACGAGCCATCTTGAATCACGGTCAACTTGTTGTTGATCGAGAAGACGCGCCATACGTGCTACAAGCATAGCTGGCGAAATGGTTGTTGTTGGAAGTGCCGTTGCACCCGGAAGACGGGCAGCAATTGGAATTGAATCACCTGTTGTGCTAGCAGATGCTGCCGTAGTGATATTTCCAAAATTTGCCATAAATAACTTATTTGCAGCGAGTAATTCGTCGTTACCCGCGCTTGTGTTAGCCTTCGTGCCGTTCACATCACCTGATGCTGAGCGTACTGCGCTGGCATTTGCATGCAGTGCAGATTGCTTGTAACCAGACAAGTAACCTAGTACTTCTTGGTCATGCTGATCGGCGAGTCGATAGGCTGCTCGATCAACCGCAAGTTGCATGAAATTGATGTGACTGTGAGCTTCCTCGATGTCATCCAATTTGAACGCAAAGTAGTTAGCCTTATCGATGACCAGTTGGAAGTCATCATCTTGGAGATCTTGTGTCGTAATTGAAGTGCCGCGCTTCAGTTCACTAACTGAAATATTTGGCTCCTTCATTATGCGAACCGTATCCCCTGCTGAGGCAATCTCTCCGAAATAATCAGAGTTTGTGATATCGCCTACAACTGTAGATTTGCGGAACTCCAGCTGGACCTTTTTTGAAAAAATGGTTGGACTGAAGTTTCCATTGGGTAAGTTTGTATACCCACTTGCTGATGAAAATGCCATCTTTGTTCCTCCGTAAATGGCTGATTTGAACCGTCAGGATCACGAAGAGATGTGGCAGTGCTTACTCAGGGTGGTGCGAACAGGCCTGAGCACTGGTAGACATATTTTTCTTCTGGGAAAATGTAAGAAGAGTAGGCACTAATGTGCGGTCTTACTTACCTTAATTATAACACAAGTTGTGCTATTAATTCAATAGTTAACGAGCAGCGCCTGACACGTCATAGATAAAATTACCGCTGCTCATTGCTTCCATGATAGCTTGCTCATTTTTAGAGTATTCAGCCATAGACATACGTTCTATCTGGCTCTCGCTAAACTGAGCTTTACCGTTGGTTGTGGGGCGTGAAGAAGATGTACGTCCTACCGACTGAGCGGCGGATTTAGGTGACTTCTTTCTCTTGCCCATATCTACTTTGTACAAGTCAATAGCTCTAGCCGCTGATAAAGCGTCTTTGTTATTTTTGTACAAGGCATCTTGAATTGTTTGAGGCTGTGTAGATGCCCAATGATGAAAATTGGGGTCTTGCCTAATCTCTGCAAAATCCGGATGCAGACGTAATAGTTGTTGCTCCGCATCTTTTCGCGTTAGCTTATTCTCCAAACTTTCTAGCCGTTTCTTTCCCTCATCTAGGGCAACCATCGCTTCATTAGCGCGTTTCTGTGCTATGGTATCAACGATCTGTGCTACGTCTGGGTACTTTTTACTCCACGCTTCAATTTCTTCGTCCGTTTTGGGGAATTTAATCTGCGCCTTCGAAGCGTCATCTAGCTGGCGTCTTAAAGCTTCAATCTCTAAAGATTTCTGCTGCATCACATTGTTCATGTGTGTGCGTAAATCACCATAACGCTTACGAAAGGTTTCTTCTTCTGGATCCTCCACTGGAGTGTTATCCTGTACTTGTTGAGCTAGTTGATTAAGCTCGCCACGCACCTGTCTTTCTTGCTCACCTAGATTATCTAGATGTGCTCCTCGATATTTTGCCATGTTATGCTCTTGATTGGGGGCCGTTTACGGGTAGCCCAGTTTGTTAAATGATGAATTTCAAAGGCTTTGATTTCATCATAGTGAGTTCCCGACTTTGAGTAGGATAATAATCTTCATCATCCTCCTCTGGCATGTCGGTAGCCATATTCCGTTCTTCTATGTCGTATCCAACCACCTCAATTTCGTTGCCTTGGGGTGTTTCAATGACGTCTTTTTCTTCTTGTTTGGGATCACTCTCGGCCTGTACTTCGGTGTCCTCAGAGCTTTCGCTATCGGATTCCTCTTCCTCGACATCGTGATAACCCTTACCGTCACAATGATCGCATCCTTCGCCATCACACTCAGGGCAAATTTCTGCTTCTTCACCCTCATCATCAGTGTATTGAATGAGACCATTCATCTCCATCGTCATAAGGCCCATTTCAGCCTCTGCTTGAAGATCCATAATACCCTTAAGACCTAGCCATTTAACTACGTTGGCTGGTAAAACGTATTCGCCTTCTGATATTTTAATATCGATATCATCACGGACATTTTTAGCATTAGATCCGATTGGTATCTCATTTCCTGATATGGGATCTACCATAAGACCTCCACAAGACATCTCAGGGATTTCGTCTTTAGCTACAGCCTTTTGAACCGCGTCTCCCCTTGCTTTCTCATAGGAGTTTAGCTTTCCATCACCGTTTAGGTCAGCTTTCTTATCGTCTCTCTGAAATCTCTTATTAGCCATTTCTAATCCTGCTTCTGTTGTGATGCCCTTGCGAGATTCTGCTAAACCTCCCAGCGCAAAACCCATTTTCTTTCCAAGTAACTGACCGCCAGCAAGTACAGCTTTACCTAGAGGCGCGAAGGTCTCGTATAGAGTGATGCCATCATCCTCGTCTTCTTGATTAAACTGAGACGTGTACGCTGAGGCCTCTAGGAGTGCGAAGGCGGCTTCCGGTGTAGTTTCGTCCGTAAATTCTTCATGGATTTCTGCATCAAGGGCTTGCAACCTTGCCCGACCTTCCGGATTTGGTTCATCAGTAGGCCACTCAAGGCCTGTCGCAATAGCATTATCAATAGCTTCTTGATCACTGACGATCTCCCCGTCCCAGACTGTTGGAATTAATGTTTCTTTACCGTCTATATTCACTATTATGGATCTGACGGTTTGCAGGTTTCCGGTATCTGGATCTTCTACCCCGAAGCCATTAGCGATATTGTAATAGTGATGATGTGTTAATGGATCCACGATATCTACTCAGTCTGGCAATCTACGATTATAAGTTAGGTCTTCTCTGGTGACTCCTCCCGCACGGTCACTGCCCATTTGATTAAGCATCTTGTAAGGAGGTATTTCTGCCCTAGCTTCTGGAGACATTGCGCGGCGGGCTTGTGTTAATGCTGATTTTAACTCACCCTGCTCATACCAATAGAGATCGTACCAAGTACCGTTGGACTCTTTAATTACCTTTGCAAGCTGTATATCTCTATCGTACTTAATGGCGTTAAAGGTGTCTAAAGCATTTCGCACAACAGGTTTTGCAAAGTTATTCAGAAAACCCGCTGATACATTGGTCAATTCATCTTCTGTTAGGGGGCCATTTATGTTTTCTAATACAGTTTGATTAAACCCAGATCTCGCCAACTCAGGATCACTGTCTTTTAGCTCATCGTACAAAAGCTTGGCATTCATCAGGTTTTCAATAGCTGTTGGCTCACCGTTTTTATGCTGCGTAAGTTTTATGGGCGCAGTTTCAGCTTGTTTTTTATCGAGGTATTCCGCGTACTTTTTGTAAGCTTCACTGACTTCGGGTAAATTTTCTGGATTATCTATTTCCTCATCTATAAATTTATAAATTCTTTCCTTAGTAAACGCAGCCGTTTCATCCATAGACCCAAAGACACTTAGCAACTTATTGGCAATGGCTTCATCAATTACAGGCTGATTAAGAGTACTATACTTACCACCAATATACAGAAGTACAGATCTTACTTTTGGGTCTTGCTTAATCCCTAGCGTATCTAAAAGAGTGTCATAAAATTGGGCCTTGCCATCCGCACTTAAATCATCAACTATGGGTTTAGTTTCGTATTTATATGTATGAGGATCAAACCGTTGGGCTGGAGATTTGCCCGTTTTATATAGGCCTTCTGTGAACTGACTTTTAAAACTAAAGTCTTCAAGTTGCTTTAGTTGCTTATGTAGCTGACTATCATACTTATCCGTAATCTTTTTCATCTTAGCTTTTGCTTCAGTTGGGTTATTTCCCCTTCCTGTTTCGCTCTTAAAATAATCGTCTAAGAAATGCTGTGTTTCATGTAGCATGGTAGACCAAATAAGATCTCCAGCAGCTTGCCTAGTAGATATCCTACCCTCATCATGTAGGCGAAGGATTTCCTTATCTCTCTCATTGCGATCGGCATTGTCTTTGGCTAAATTCTTCCAGCCCTTGCCTGTAATACCTGCGTTTTTAAAGGCGCTTATTGAAGATTTACCCTTACTCTTTAACCAGTTTGGACTCTGGTAACCGTAGTAAACACCCAGCGTATTTTTGTCTCCCGCTGTAGAGGCTGCTCTTGCTCCCGCCTCGGCTGTAGGAAAAGTAGAAAACATTCCCATACTCTGCCCAGAAGGATTTATTGCGTCTTCATCCCGTAATAACTGAAAAAGCTCTTCATGGTTTAAGACTTCATCTAGAGTAGCAGATCCTGCACCGCCTGTTATTAGCTTTTTACTAACTTGGTTTGGAACCGTGACTGTCTTAGTTTTCGTGACAGTCTCTGTAGTTCCTTTATCGTTTAGTTGTTTATTAAGCTCTGCCTGTATTTCATTAGCTTGCCGCAAACCCTCTTCAGCAGTTATATCACCGTTATCAATCTGCTTCCGTATAGCGAGCATTTCAAGCATCGCCCGTTGCTTAAAGTACTGAGCATCTGAAGGATTTATGCCGCCACTGCGTATTAACTCATCAAACGTAATAGTCTTGGTAACTGGGCCTTTTGTGGCGCTGTTTTTGCCCTGAGTTAAGAAGATCTCTGACTGACTATCATCAATTTCAGCAAGCCACTCGCTACTAGTGCGTTTATCTGAGCTTGCAATTTGCCATAGACCTGTCTGTTTCCAGATTTCGTCTCTATCAGCTCCTTGATTTTGAAGCTCCTCAGCCTTCTTAATTCTATTCCTACCATCAGCTGTAACTCTTGCGGGATAAAACATCCCAGCTATAGCGCCATCACCGTCCTCTATCTTAATAAGGTTTGCGGCTTTAAGTCCCTTTGCAGCTAGAGGCATTCCTGCAACCGCGCTAATCAATTCCGCTCCGGTACCCTCTCCTCGGAACATCCTTTCAAGCTCTTGGTTTATGCCAGAGACCATTGCAGCAGTAGTTTCTAATGGCTCTGTTCTAAACGCATTTACAACGTCTTTAGTGCCTTCATACGCTTCTTGCAGTTTTTCTACCGGAGCATCTAGAAACTCTGGTATAATACCCTTCTTATTGGGGTCATAATCAGGATCCATTTCTAGATATATTGGATTACCCCACATATCTACGATCATGGGGTTACCTAATTCATCTTTCCACGTAGGGTGTAGTTTAGCTCCCATTGCCCTTGTAGGTAAATTGCCACGCATAGACTTAAGTGTGGCGTCTAATTCAGCCTGTGTCTGGGGATATAGGGTGGGAGCAATCTCAGGCTGAGTAGCCTCTAAATCATCTTCGTCACTCGTACCAAATATGAAATCAAGTACACCCATTATTCCGCCCCTTTAACAACCTCATCTCTAAGAGTACGGAACCTCTTAAGCTCGGCTATCTGACCTTGAAGCATTCGTATTTTATGCTCGTCCATGCAGGTTTCTAATTGGATCCTTGAGATCTCTATTCTCTTATCCACATATGATTGGAGCATCTCGTAGGAGTCTTTTTGATTAACTAGGAGAAGAATACTCCTGTAAAACTGCCTATCCATTACTGTACAGGCGCTCCTTGCTGTTGAGGCGGTGGCACATTACCACCATTTGCACCACCTCCAGCTCCGGTAAATCCAGCAGCATCAGGCTCTGGAGCAGCACCGGGGGCTATGTTTCCGCCACCAGTTTGTGTTGGATCGTTAGGACTTGGAGGACCGCCTTGTGGTTGCTGTGCGTCTGGGGGAGGTGGCGGCATTTGACTTTGAATATCTGCCATCATTTTGGCTTGAATTATGGCTTCCCTTGGATCGTTGATGATACCGTCTTCATCTAGATCCATACTTGCGGCAAGCTCACGTAAAACATAATCGTATTTTATAAACGGTGCCATTGCAGGGTTTTGTGTCATCTGCATAAACTGCAATAGTCTCTGCGACCGTACCTCGTTTCTCATCAGGCTTTCTGTACCTTTAGAGATAACCTCAAGATCACCTATAAACTGTGGATCAAAATTGAATTGCATATTAAAGGCAAACAGAGAGCGGCCTAGAGGAGCTAGAAGGTAGTCATCGATGTTCTTTACCACAGTCTTAATAGCTTGCTGAGCAGCGCCCATAAGCATCGACATTCCGCTGGCAGTTCTACCAACTCCCATAATCCCTGTCGTACCATGAGAGTAACTTGGAATGCCTGTAGCCTCATCAGCCAATTGACGAGACTTGTCGAACATCATCATAAGCTCTTGAGATACATTCGGAAATTTAGTTCCGAAGATAGCTTGCCCCGGTGCACCAGCTTGTCTACGGAATACTTTTCCGGGGTATATGCTCATGTCTTGGCCCGGAACAAGGTTGGTTTCATCTACCTCTATAAGTAGATTTCCACTCAACGCAGCGTTGTCCACCGACATCCTGTAGAAGCCGTTCATAAGCAGCTGAGTGTCCGACATATTTTCGGCTACGCCGATACCAAAAAAGCTATACGGGTTGGACTCGTAAGGAACAGCTGCATAGGGGATGCGACTTGGAGTGAATGGGTTCAGAACAAGCCTAATAATCTGACCATTACATACCCAAACATTTACCTGTATTTGATCACGATCTTCAAGCTCTTTGGGAATATCCAAATCGGCATCTTCTGCGACATCAGCGTCGATAATTCCCCAATATTCCAAAACTTCGTATCTATTAACATCATAGGAGTTTGTAGAATCCTCTAAAGCGTCTTCCCAATATTCTCGTTGATATGAAGCTCCCATAGAAAGAGCTATTTCAATGCTCTCCTCCCTAAAGTGGGGTCTATTTTTCAATTGCCGAAGCTGAGATTTGTTTAACCTATGCCTATGAATGACATATTCAGCTTCGTCCATGTTGCGAGCATCTGGGTCGGGGTAAAAGTCCCAAATAGAGCAGTATTCTACTTTAGGAATGGTGTTAAATAGCGGATCATACTCTCCATCCTCATTCCAACGAGGATATTCCTTATCAAATGCAAATGGACCCTTTAATATACCCGTTCCAAACAATGCCATCTCGAAAGACACAGAACGTAAGTGTTTAGATGCAGAACACTCATCTAATTGATCGTGCATCTTCTTTTCCATCATTTGAGCGGCCTGTTTCGCTGGCTCAAAGGTGATAGATCCTATATTTCTACCTGCACCTAGCTCTAAGCTATCTTCAATAGGCTGTAATTGCTCTTTAAAGACACCAAGTTCTTTAGCAATGTCTGGACGCTTAATTGATCTGGGAACTTGATAATCAACTTGCGTCTTTTCCTTAACTTTTTCAGTGGTTAGGGCATTTGGATCGTAGTGTACTTTTCCTGCCACATTGTTAGGAAACTTACGCGCTTGTACGCCGATAGGAAACTTAGATCCTGCAAATAATACATCGATAATCTGGCTATACGCCGCTAGCACCTTTGTCTTTGTAATCTTGATAAAGGCGCGAGACTTTTCAGTGTCAGTAAATTGGACATCTGCACTATAAAGACCTCGATAATTGCGATATCCTTCAAGCCATCGTGTCTCGTCCGATAGTCTGGCATCTTTTGATTTACGGAATGCAGAATCAACGAACCCAACTACTCCGCTGTACTCGCTTTGCTCCTGTTCAACATCCCCGTCTTCATCAAGAGAAATGACGTTATCCTCATTAATGATATCGTCAGAAGGGATATTTTGAGGCTGTTCCATTAGTGACATGCTTAGTATCCAAATACGCTATCGGCGGGTTGCCATTTATTTTGAGGTACGCCTTGACCTAAATCGAAGGGACTAAGACCTCTAGGTCTCGACATTATCCCATATCTAATACTGTCGTAGGCATGGTCTGAGGCATATCTAGGATCAATATCATCAGACCCTTTAGGATCAGACGGTATAACGGGTAGATCCGCTATAATTTGCCTACAGGTGTTAAAGAAAAGAATACCGGGAAGTTCTACGTCTTCATCCACTTTAAGAAGCTCATGTAGCCTATTTTTACCTGCTACCCTAGCTCCAGCAGACCTGTCTGAAGGTCTCCATCTACAACCCTCTGAAATCATTTCTTCAGCTATAGATGGGCCGACTTGTCCACGATTATGCCAGCAGGATGAGTCCAAAACTCCATATGAAATCTTATCACCTTGCTCGGCACTCAATATAGCTTTTGCTAGATCTCTGCCTGTGTGCTTACTGACATACAATTCTCTGTACACGTAGAGCGTTTCAAATGCAGGGTCGATTGCATACCAGTGTACAGCTGAGTGTGAGGCATAACCATAATCACAACTTCTGAACCTGCGCCAAGTATCTGGTATTTCAAAAGGCTCTACAACATGCGTTCTAGTTCTGAACTCTTGGAAAGCAGCTCCTGTAGCAACAGCCCAATCACCATCCAGAAGTTGCCTACGATGCATTTCCGGTAGAGCTAGGAGGTTAGCTTCATAAGCACCATCATTAGCGAGATAAGGATTGTCGTAGAGGCTGGCAGGAATAAATTTACGGTAGTATAGCGGCTCACCAGCTTTTGTAGGATGGCTATCAGGATACCTTAACTCATCACCTGTCTCGGCATCTCTTGCAACAAACGCCGTATTCGGCGGCGCTGGGTCTACAAAAGCGCGTTTAACCCATCCATGCCCCGGTCCACCCGGATTTGAAGTAGCTCGCATAAAAATGGGAAGTTCTGGATCAGTCGTCCGAAGACGTGAAGATAAATATTCCCAAGCGAAGGGGGTAGGATGCTGAGTCAGTTCGTCAAAGGCTATGTAACTAAACGCTTGCCCTTGGTATCTGAGTACATCCTCATCGCGCTCCAGATACGTGAGCCACATACGTGCTCCACTTGGGAATACCCACTGACTTTTCTTTTCCTGCCATTTGGCACCTTTGAAAGCCTTCGGGTATAACTCCTGTGTCTTCCATATAATCTCACGCAGTTCGTCTGTTGTTCGACGCAAAATTAGCCCGTTAAAGTTGGGGTTATGGAAGTACCTCATAGGATCCACAATCAGACTGTACGTTTTTCCGCCGCCAGCTGAGCCACCATAAAGCACCTGTCTTTCATTGGCTGCTAGGAATTCTGTTTGTGGACCTTTATTCGGTGTGAAGATGATCTCTTGTTCTTGAGGTACTGCCTCAAAATCTAGAGTATCAGTTATAGTATGTTGCTTATGCTCTTCTGGGCCAGTAGTCCTGTCTTCCCATCGGTCCAGTTTTTTTTTCTGCATAACTAGGACACGCTTCGCATCAGAAACTTTGCGTTTTATCCTAGCTTTAGCCTTCTCCGGTCCGGTCTTAGGCGCTCTGGCTCTGCGCTCTTTTCTCTGTTTCTTTTCACGCACATTCGCAGGATCTGCCCCACGGCGCTCTTTCCAAATCTTGTTAATTCCTTGATGGCTTATGGATTTACCCGTTTGGCTGGTAAGCCATGCAGCAGTTTCTCTAAGAGATCCGCCCCCATCGATGTGATCTAACGCCTTTATGATAAAAGGCACCATTTCTTCATCTGGTATTAGTATGCATGGATCGTCGGCTGAAGGTTTGTAACCGTAAGCTATGCGAATATTCTTATTTGCTCGACGCTTTTCCGGAAAATCTCTTTCGTCCATTAAGACTCTTGTTTAGGTGGCAAGATAAACACAGCATTCTCTGGTCCTTTAACCTCGATCTGCTCTGACTTAATAACACCGCTTCTATCTAGTATCTCACGGGCAGCTGATACGATGTTTCGAGCGCCTAATGCACTAGGATCCGTTATAACACTGGTCAAACCAGCAGCTGCTCTTGGGGCATTCATGGCTACCATAAGCTGTGCAGCCTCGATAACCTCTTCTTTTATGGGCGTAATAGCCTCTTTTATAGAGGTATTCTTAGAATAACCTGCTATATTCATTGCTAAACGTAGATCTCCGTTAGCTTCACCAACTAGAGCGGAGATTAGGGCTTCTTGCCGTTCATTGAGCTTCTTTTTCGTCATTTTAAAAACACAAATGCGAGGCCAACAGCCCCAGTTGCGAACATCCAGAAAATTCGTTCCGCAAAAGCTATTTTCTGGCCTCTAACAATCGCCTGTCTTTCCATTTCATCTAGGCGATCATCCATTTTCTTCAACATACCGCCCATATCGTCCATTCTCTTGAAGACAGTGACCAAACGCTCTTCCATACGAGCCATTTCAACTACTGCATCCGCAAGTTTGTCCACTTTTTCCTCAATTCTATGGAGACGATCGTCTGACATTTAAGGCTCCCTATTTTTTCTTTTTAGGCCAGCCCTTTTGCATATCCTTGTATGCTTTGGGACTGATCGTTGAGTTCTTCTTTGACCGCGAAGTCCCAGATTTCTTACGTTTGTTGATGTTTCCGACTAGGCTATTCTTTGCCATGCACAAAATCCTTTACTATGGAATAGCAGCGCGTCACTAAAACTAGAGCCGTCTCGGAATATACGTAATAATACCGCCGCCTTCGTATCACTACCAATTTCGACACGACCAGTAACGTGCATCGATCTTAGACATAGATATCGACCAGCTGTGCATCTTTATCCATTCGCATCCGCTCCCCCATACGATTGTAGCTTTCCTCTGCTGCCCAGCGCTGGATTTGTTCGTAGGATTGCCTCATTCTACTTTGCGAATAGTCTTGTGCGGCGTTGTTGTTAGAGAGCGGGGCCACACGACGATTGTCCAGTTTATCGCGTAGGGACTGCTCATTATATGAAAAGTATGGACTAAGTGGATTACCGAATACCGCATTTTCATGTATATCAAATGGCATATTACCCATAATTCATATACGCCCAATACAATGATCCCAAAGCACTGCCAAAGACCAAGAGACCAGCTATAGTCCACTGTGCAAACCCCACCAACCGTGCAATCTCTCTCTCACGTTCCTCGGCTTCCTGCTTCCTCTGCTTCCGCATTTTGGCTTCGTAGGCAACAAAGTCATCCCAACTAAAGCTCGCATACAACCGGACCATAGACTCCAGCTCTTTTCTTTGGTTTTTAATCTCATTTAACGATACAAATTCTGAAAAATCATCGGCGCTTTTACCCGCCACTTTTGTCCAAATGTTATTCTTTTTTCGGTTTCCACGCGCTCTTAAGTCTTCTTCTGCACTAATCATATTAGCGATAGAACCTAGAGCAGTTGTAATATCTTTGCCGTTCATTATTGTTTGTTTTACAACGGCAAATCCCGCATTGAATGCGGCTAATTCTGCTAACATAATCACTCCCCTAGATTATGTTTTTATGTAGACCTCTCCTGCATTTCGAAGCATTTGAAACGAGTGTAGATATTCTGTAGCCCCATCCCTTCCAAATCTTCCCTTACCTGCGCCATACAAGATTCTAGTGTTGGAAAAGAATTAGAAGTCCTTACCATCACATCACATGTTCGTGCATCTACTGGAGATGCACAAATAAGGATGAGACCTATCCACATTATTTTTTCTTACCTTTGTGAGCCATTCCGCCGTAGCCCATCTTAGGCTTAGCTTTCTTCATAGCCATTCCGCCACCATACATCTTGGGTGTACTTTTCTGAGCTGGCTTAACATCAGCTCCGCACGGTTTTCCTTTATGCGCCATTATTCTATTCTCCTAGGATCCGAAAATAAAATGATCGGGCAATCCTGCCTGATCATCTAACTCTGTTTCAACTTCCGCCATAGGCACGTCTTGCCAGTAGAAATCATGGTAACCAGTAAAGATCTCAGCCTCTTCAGAAGCTTGCTTTTCAGTGATAAGACCTTCCTCCAACAGATACTGCCTTGTCTTCTCTAGGGTTAAGCGGATACCTGTGTTGGCCTCAATAGCGGCGCGGATGTATACCAAGTTTATCATGGGGATATCTTTATTATCTCATGTTAGCACTACAAAGTCAAGAACAAAGGTATTTACAAAGGTAGGAAAGTGTGATATAATCGATCTTGTAGGTCGGGAGGTAATATATATATATATATCCCTTGCTTTAGAGCGATTGTGTCTCGACCTATATTAGTTGAGGGAGATTAAGAAGCAGCCTTTAATTAGGCTGCTTTTTTTATACCCTCTAAAACCTTAAACGTATAATCAAGACTTGCTTTGATGTTAGGCACTGTAAATTTTGATGGGCCTATATTCTTAGTACTACCTGCTGATAATTCACAGCTAGGGTAAAAAAGAACCAGCCCTCGATCTAAAGCTACAAAGGCATGAAAATCAGAGTTATTTTTTTGAAGAGTAGACGTAAAAAAGTTATATCTAGACCCTTTAGAATGGCCTTTTCGGACCAAATGTGTGGTAGCCTTTACCTCACACTTAAGCATCCCAAGCTCTCTGGTTTCGCACCAGAGATCACAACCCTGCCTTCTCACAGCCTCACATCTAACCTTATATATTTCAAGGTAATAACTTGTAAGAAGTTCTCCAATTCTTCCTACATCATCGTTATGATCGAAGTCTCTATGGTTAATATCAGGGCTAAACAAATACATCAGTGTGTAGTCTTATCAAATAGATCCTCAACGAGAACACTGTCTTCCATTTGCTGTGCGGTATCTCGTAGCTTTTCAGCAAACCTATTCAACTCATGCGATATACAATAAAGCGTTTGATAGTCTGCATCGAACTTATTTAGCTCTAGACACTCCTCTATAAGCCTCGAAAGAGGTGTCTCTATTTCCTGATAATCATCGTCATGGAATAACGATATATAACTTGAGAGGATCACACCATCATCATCACTAAATTCTAGGGATACGGCGTGATCCAACTCAAGATCGAAGTTCACCTTCGTGTGGATGTTAATCACTGCTCAATAGACCTTCTCTTCTGGAAGTTACCTTAAGAGATACATTAGCAATATCCTAAAGTCAAGCCTAGTTTACGATTTTATTTTCCTAATCCCCGTATTGGGGAACATACTTGCGAATAGTGTTGTGACAGTTTACACTTTTAAAACCCACATCTGTGGTCGTAGTTGTATACGGTAACGGTATGGGGGCCACTGGCACTCGCGGCCTCGATTTTT
>Ga0208542_1000203_pt1 | contig 27312 bp, 20 predicted proteins | sample DEB08_DNA_3_FD_185495 | JGI IMG/M metagenome (GOLD analysis project Ga0208542, IMG submission 185495) | Aqueous microbial communities from the Delaware River and Bay under freshwater to marine salinity gradient to study organic matter... | ecosystem: Environmental > Aquatic > Marine > Coastal ... | reverse complement strand
AGGTAAGGTGAAACTATATCGTTTTGGAAAGAAAATCTTTGATAAGATTATGGACTCATTACAACCACAGTTCCCTGATGAGGCACCTGTCAATCCATTCGATATGTGGTCAGGCGCAGACTTCACGTTGAAGATTCGTAATGTTGAAGGTTATGCAAACTATGATGCTTCAAGCTTTAAATCACCAAGCGAGTTACGTGCAGGTGATGATGAGGCAAAAGAGACTTTGTACAATCAGCAACACGACTTGTCAGAGTGGGCTGATCCTGCCAACTATAAGTCATACGACGAACTAAAATCTCGTTTGGCTATTGTGCTTGGTGAGTCAACACCTCGTACACGTAAGCAAGTAGAGGACTTGGATGATGAAATCCCATCATTCGAAAATCGTTCTGCACCTGCTCCAAGTGCACCATCGATACCTGAACCTCAGATCACAACGGCTGAGAGTTCGATGGACGATGATGACACCATGGCTTACTTCTCTAAGTTAGCCGCAGAAGACTAAAGAAAGAGGCTCCTTCGGGGGCCTTTTTTAATGGACTTGTCCGATTGCTACTCCAAAGCCACGCATGGACATATATTTCTTTTCATATCTAAGATCAACTGATGACATACCAGAACCTTGCAGGTACTTCTTATCAGATGATCCCGCAGGTGGACCACTTTGTGTATTAACAGAGTTATCAACATTATTGATAGTTATGCTTTGACCACCTTTTTCCATTAATGTGCTTGACGGAATCTCTTCTCCTCTAAGTTCTTTTAGATTTCTGAGAGCGTTCCGAAGCTGTATCCTCTCATTACTATTACCTCTACCTGTTATTGCTTCCTCATATTCTTCACTTGTTATTATGTTATCATTATTTTTATCGATGGTCTTAAGTATTCTTTCATACTCTGCAATCTGAAGTTTTCTTGCAGCTTCATCAACTGTACCCGATCCTATCAGATAATCTTTTAGCCAATCAGGTAAGATAGACACTACGGCATCTTTGATTTGTTTTCCGATTTCTGAGATGTTTGGAAGCCAGCTTGACAAATAAGTAAAGAAGTCCATAGTCCAATCAATAACGGTTTGTTTAATATCGATTGGGTTCTCAGGGTCTGTCCATCCTAAAAAACTTCCGATGTAGTTAAATAACTTATTCACTGGCCATATTAAAACATCAGTAAGTGTATCGTAAGCATCTGCGACAAATCCTAATCCAGTTAAAAATGTTCTCCATACTTGTTTACCTGCCTCTGCAGGATCGCTGAATAGAGTTTTCACCCAATTGAAAAGTTCTCTTGGCACATCTAATATAGTTTGAAAGGCTAGTTTAAGGTTCTCTTCAATACTTATAGCATCAAGTGTTTTCGCTGCTGCATCCCATCCAATCAGTTTAAATGCACCTGACACAAGGTCTTTTAATAAATCTAATGGAGCACCAATGAAATCGCCAAGGAAAGCCCCAATAGCATCTGTTGATTTCTCTAGGATAGACGCTTTGTCACTTTGCATGAACTCATCATAACCTTCTTTAAGAGAAAAGAAGAACCCTAAAGGCTTTAGAATATTACCAAAGAGTCTAAGCCATGGTCCTGCCCCTGCACCAAGTTTACTCAACCATTCGAATAGTTTTTTACCTGTTCCTGTGGCGAAACTTGCAACACCTTCAGACACACGCATCAAGGGTTTTAATATTCTACCTATCTGAAATGTTGTTCTACCAATAATATTTCTTGTGAAAAGACCATCAGGATCTCTTAGCGTTATAAGTTTACCATCAGCACCAATACCAAATACTCTCCAAAATCTATTCCTAAGATCACGTAAAGCATCTTGTACTGATTCTGCAACTGTTATAGTTTGTGTGCCTATCTTTTCACCTTTTGTGTTTAGATAGTCTATAACCTTACCTTCAGGGCCAATACCAAAAATGCGTCTAAGAACACTCAAGCGCACATTGTCCATGCCCTTGGATATCACCCCTATGATACTTGACGGTAGACTTCTTAGTTTAGAAATATATTTTAGTTCCCATCCCCTAAGACCTTCTAGTGTTGCAACAAGAGCTGTGATACCCGCAAGTGCGCCACCTTTACTAAGAAGCATTCCAAGACTAAGCCCTAGATTATTTGGTCCTTGTTTAGATGCAGCACCAGGAGAACTTCTAGTTTCTCTCTTTACTTTCGCCGCTTCTGCAGCTGCTTCTTCTTGGTCTTTGATTTGTCTTTGCAAGAACTTAAAATGCTCTTCAAAAACATAGCGAAGTTTGTCAACTGAATCAGTTGTTTTATCTTGCTTCTTATTGTTTTCAGCTAACGCTTTTACCACGTCTTTAAAATCAGCCATTTCTCATCCTTTGCCTTTCAGCTTCCTCTTGCTGTTCTCTGATCTGATCAACAAGCATTTGTAAGTATATTTCTCTTTCCCAAGGTATCATACTTTCTATTTCATCAAGAGAATAATGATGGTTTTGTATCAGTTGAAAGTTTACATTATAATAGTTAACCAAGTTATCATGAGAAAGAGATACTAAAAAAAATCGTTCATTCCTCTCAACTTCAACTCATTATTAGCATTACAACTCGTACATTCAAATGACGCATCATAGCTTACCTGTGGCATGGCTTCGATGAACACTCGAATATCATCAAACTGTGATGTGGACAGAGATTCGATGAAGTCCATTTGATCTTGTGGAGTTTCATCTTTAAATGAAATAATCTCATCTTCTGTCAACACCGATTCAATACATTTTGAAATCATATTAAATGTTTGTTCTGTTGTAGACTCACTCATAAAGATATCACCACCGACAAGGTCCATATATGATGGATACTTCATCTTAATACTAATATCATCGTTCAATACAATAACAGAATCTACATCAGACATGTCAGCTTTGATATCATTTAAAACCACAGAGATTTCATTTTCAGTTTCGCATTGTGTACACTGAGGTGTCAGTTTAATATTCTCACCGACAGATTTTGATCTAATGTTAACAAACATATATTCAATGTCAAAACTTGTCAGCGTTTTTTTATCAATAGGTTCATCCACACATGCAACGATAGTATCAGCAATCGCTTGGAAGATTTGTGTCTGATCCTGACTTTCAAGAGCAAGCATCAGAACCTTTTCTTCTTTCACTAGATATGGTCTAAACCGTACATTCTGTTGTGTAGATGGTATTACAAGATCATACTTTGGTTTATCATTTAGCTTTGGTAACGCCATTTCATTTCATCCTTTAGTTAAATATTCTCCCTAATGCTGTTCCGATTTGAGTTTGAATAAACTTCTCAGTTGTACTGGCTAACTCTACTTCATTAGCATACCAGTTTGTATATGAGAGTTGCACATTCAGTTCGACAACACCATCAGGTTGGTTATTTAGTTGAATATCATTCATTGTTGTTGGGAATGCGTCTATGAGTGTACATGAATAAATCACATCATCATTAGTCACATAGTTAAGATCAAGTTGACCCTGAGCCAAGTCGATTGGACCGAACTTGGGTAATCTGTTTTGTATTTCTGAAGGTAGCTTAGGAATACCAAGTGGAGTTTGATACACTGGCAAACCAATACCCTTCTTAAGTTGTTCGATGATAACCTGCTTACCATATCCTTCTTTGCCTTTGAGATAGCCCACAGAATGGTCAGACTGGTTCACTGCAAGGTTTTGCCACACCTCAAAGTATTTTCTGATACCATAGTCATTTAAAACATGGAACGTCAACGGCACGTCACTTATGCCATAACCATAAGGAACCTTTTGAGTTCTCATACCAATCCTACGTTCATTGGTTAGAACTTGTCTCCCTGGCATTACAACGTCTTTGCAAAGTAGATTGACTTCTTCCATTGTAGCACCTGGAAGGGAAGGAAGCTTTACTCTGAAAACATTTTGACGTGCTATACCATCTTTTCTAGAGATAAGACTTTTCATTGTATCAATACTAGACATTAAATCATCCTTCTAGAATCTTTGTATACTTGAGAACCACTCGCTTTTTGCCATGATGCAGTCGGTAGAAATGTAGCGATCTCCCACTCAGGTGCAGGTATTCTTGCAAATCTACTTCTCACTTGTTTGTTCAGGTAATGTTTAACACAAGGCTTGAAGTGCTTGAACTTGGCTGTTCTCTTAAGTAAGTCATATGTAACATCAAACTTTGTACTGTCATTGTACTTAGTGTTGGTTGTCACGTCCATCAAGGCATCTAGGAACTTTGCTCTGAGTACTGGGGGAAGATAATGCAAGTTCAATCCTAGAAAGCCACCTTCGGCTGGACCAATCACAATAACCAATGGAAATGCATCGTAATACGGTAAAGTCTCTTTATGCTTCGGATCGTAGAAAAACATCTGCATAGAGCCAATGAGCTGCCTATTGACAAGCTTTAATGAATCATCCCTCATGATGTCATTGCGATTTACTCTACGAATACGACTTAAGCGTTTACGAAACCACTCCCTAGACTCTTGTGTTCTAGGAGTAATACCTGCTCTAAATGCTTCGATTTCTAAGTTTTTAAATAAGTTTGACATGTTATTATTTATATTGATTTTTTGGGTTGACGAATCGATAAAATAGTATATAATTAAATAGAGGTTTTTGAGGTGGGTGAGTATACTACTTTTTCTTAGGTTTAGGTAATGGTTTTAGAGGCTTAATCTTTTTCTTAGGTTTAGGAAGTATACCCATGGCTGATAGTTTATTCTCTGTCCATATTTCAAATCCCCATCCACGATCCGCAGCATATTCTTGAGCAGCACTCCATTTGTTCATATTCTTTACATATGTCATACCTTCATTGATATAACGTTTAGATTTTCTACCATGGAATGCAGGGGCCTTTGTTTCTTTTTCAGGTTTGATTTCAACAAGAATAGTCTTACCACTCGTATATGTGATTTTCAAATCCATAAAGTATCTATGGTACTTTTTATCAACCTCATACCGATATGGAATGACAACTTCTTCACTTACCCATTCTTTTACAATTTTTTGTTCATCACACCACTTGAATGCATTTCGTTCCCAAAGTGATCTGAAAATAACATTGTCTGCATCACCTCTGTACTTAGACCTATTTTTAACTTTATACCTGCCTGAGTATGCCATGATTACCTTATAAATAATAGAAACTTTTTTGTATTTATTAGGAAAAGATGTAATGACACTCAACAGAAACTTTAAGTTTCCTTTAGAGGATGATGGATACAAGGGTAGAATAACCTTTGAAACCGTGCAAGAAAACTATAAAACTCTACCTGAAACTGTTTTCAAGGGTCTTATAGGAGATCAAGTTCAAGGTGGTGTTAACGCCGTTGAAGGACCAGAGGCAGCGGTGAACGCAGCAAACATAAGAGCGTTTCAAGGAACACAGAAAACCCAAAGAGGACTATTACCTCCAAGATTTGACAAGAGACGAAAAGCAACATTGTATTTGCCTGGGGCTTTACAGTTTCAAGATAATGTTGAGTATACCAATGTAGACTTGGGTATTATTGGTCGAGCTGGATTGAATGCTATTCAAGCAGGTAAGAGTGGAAGTTCTATATTAGGCGCAGTCACATCAAATCTACTTCCAGACTTTACATCTATTCAAGAAGCATTTAATTTTGGTCTGAGATCAGAGGCAGCGCAAGTAGCTGCACTACGTCTGACAAGTAAACTAAGTCCAGAGGTTCAAGGTGCTATCGAAACAGGTACTGGCATTGCATTGAACCCTAATAGAAGATCGACACTACGTGGCATTGGTGTACGTCAGTTTAGATTTACATTTAAAATGATTCCAACAAGCCAAAAAGAAGCAAATGAAATCAAAGACATTGTACAGTTCTTCAGAGAGGAAATGTACCCTGATACTTCTAACGATGCATTGAACGCAGCACTACGTTTTCCGAATAAGTTCGAGATTAAAATGTCTTATGATAATAAAAAAGTTGCGACAAAAATCTTACCATCGTTCTTGGCAAGTGTTGATGTGGTTTATAACTCAACAGGTATGTCATTCCACAAAGACGGTAGCTTTCAAGAAACTGATTTGTCTTTATCATTCGTTGAAGAAAGAGCACTGACAAAACGTGACATTATCAATGAAACGGCTGAATACTATGAGTTACCAAGTGTATTAGGCTCAGGAGCAAGATAAATGTCATTTTTTAGAAACTTCCCACTTATTAATTACAAGTTTGGTGACGAAACGAGTAATACTATCTTTCAAAACTTGACAACCTATATCGACTTGATTGATCAAGTTGCAGATGATGTATCTTTCTACGAAAAGTATTATATTAAAGATAACACAAGACCTGATGTATTGTCATATGAGTTATATGGAACAACGGATTTATACTGGACTTTCTATCTACTCAACACGAAGCTAAGGCTACAAGGCTGGCCTTTGAACTCAGCAGAGGTATACGATTGGGCTAAAAAGATTTATCCTAACAGAGTAATCAAAACAACTTCCCCTATGTGGGGTGAGTTTTATATTGGTGATATTGTCGCTGACAGAAATAACTTGGATGAGTTTGGTACAACATTCAAGGCAAAAATCTTAGATAAGAGTTATGACCTTGGACAAATCGTTGTAGAACCAATCATTGATGTTAAGTCAATCACACTCACAGAAGCAGGATCAGGATATACAAGTCCACCTACCGTTACTATCAAAGGTGGTGGGGGAACAGGTGCAACTGCCCAAGCGGTCATGACTTTCTTGAATGCAGATGAGGAAGTTGTAACTTCGGAGTCTATTCAGAGTATCGCAATCCTAACTGGCGGTAAAGGATATACACGTATACCTGAAGTCGTAATATCAGAACCAGACAGACCAAACGGAAAACAGGCTACAGCCACTGCACAAATATCTGGTTTCTCACTTCCAAGAAACACGACAATATATACTCAAGCAAATCAACCAAATCCATTACTATGGGATGATGATCTTGTACGATCCTTGATTACAACTAACTCAGTGCTACAATATAACGCTGCTCATCACTATAATGACGCAGATGGCAACTTCACTGATCTAACCATATCAAGCAATGGTGGTGTTGAGAATAGAGATGGGATCGTTGGTTTTACCGCTGTGTCTAATCTAGAAAATCTAATAAACGTGAATGAGGATTTACGTAACATTAAAATCTTCAGACCTAACGTTGCAAGTCAAGTCAACGCTGAGTTCCAAAAACTTTTGAGAAACTAATATGGCGACACCCTTAGTATCAGCTGAACAGTTAAGAATTATTAGTATATCCATTGAGTCTGAAAGATTCAGTGAACCACTATATGTCTCTAACTTAGGTGCAGGGTCCGGTATTGTTATTGAGGCTAACATCTACGAAGACTTGTCCAAGGCATTCTTGACAGGCGATATCATTCTTCAAGATGACCAAGACATTTATAGACTTGCAGATATATCAGGTACAGAAAGGGTTATCATCAACTTTGAATCTCCTGATCAATCTGGTGGTGTCATAACAGTTAGATTTATTGTAAATGAAGTTGTTGAAAGCATAAAGTATAACGATTATGCCTCTGTTCTAGTCGTATCTTTGATCGAAGATATTAAGTATTATAATGATATTAACAAGTTTAGTAAAGCATATACTGGAACTGGTGAAGAGATTATCAAGAATATTGTTAGCGATAAACTATCACGTGAACTTGTTATCGAAAGCGAAGTCGCATCAACCCAAGAAGCGTTTCGATACATTGTTCCTTATCAATCTGCGTTCTCTGCTATCAAAACTATTCTACGAAAGATGTCTACACCATCAGGCATGCCATTTTTCTTTTATTCTTCTGTGATTGATGATAAACTATATCTAACGGACTTAGAGACGATTATCAAACAAGAGTCTTTTAATAAAGATAAACCACTAGTATTCGATCAAGATAATGTGGTTCAAAATGATATTGAATCTCAGGCAGTAAACATCACTTCATATGATGCAGGTCTTTTAGATGACACGTTGCATCTTGCTACTTATGGTGGTATGGGTTCGAAGTATCAATCTGTTAACGCAACGACAGGTACACCATTTGAATATCACATAGATATGCATGAACACTTCACTGATCTCATTCGTGCTGGTATCTTTCCAAAAGATCAGAACTTTATTTCTATAGACAAAGAGTTTATTGCTGATCCATCTGGTATTCGACAAGATAAGATTACTGACTATGACTCGAAGATCGTTTCACGTGTGATATCAGAACCATATAATGACGTGAATGGATTTTCTCAAGAATCTTATGAGGGACAAGAAACACTCTATACTGTCAGAGACAACACAATACATCATCTTTTGAAAAACACATATGATATAAATCTACCTGGTCTATTGTTCTCAGTGAAAAACGTTAAGACAAGTGTTGGACACTTGATACGAATGAATATCTACAGAAACGATATGGGTGACACACCTGGTTTGAGTAAAGCCATTGATGAAAAGAGATCAGGTGATTTTATTATCATGTCAAAGAGACATTGCTTCGACTTAGCAGGCGAAAAACATAATGTTGCATTGAAGCTAAGTAGAATAACACAACCAAGGATCGCACGATGAACGAATACTATGGTGACAATACTAGATGGTTTGTTGGTCGTATCATTAACGATCAAGACCCTGATGAGCGTGGTCGCTTTCAGGTGAGAATACATGGTGTTCATTCTAGTGATGTTGAAGATAGATACCTACCATGGGCAGAGACGATGCTACCAACAACAGAGGGTGGCGTGTCTGGCATTGGTAGAATACCTCAGATGAAAAGAAGTGCTCTTGTGTTTGGATTCTTTTTGGATGGAGCGCAATCCCAAAACCCAATCATCTTAGGTTCAATGAGCCATGTTGAACTTCCATCATCAACACAACAACGTGGTGCAGCAGAAGGTGGTAGGATAGACTTACTTGATCCGAAAAGTGTTGGTAAAGAAGGTGTATTGATTAGTAATCAACAAAGACAAATATATCAAGAAGGTGCAGCAGAGTTAAGAGAACTTCGTGTACTCACTATGGATATACTTATGTCCAATGGTCTACCTGCGGTATCTGCGGCAGGCGTGTGTGGTAATATAGAAATCGAAAGTAACTTTAATCCAAAAGCAGAAGCCAAAAATGATAAAGAATATTCTCTTGGCATTGCCCAATGGAACAAAAGATGGAATCGTTGGCAGAGACTCGAAGCATATGCAGCAGAGTTAAATGAAGACCCATTTGACTATTTCTTACAGATGAAGTTTTTAATCTATGATATGAAAACAGGTGGCATTCATAAGTGTTGGGAACATCTAAGTAATGTGGCAAACATCACAAACTTTGATGGTGCAAAAGATGATAAGAACTCTACATGGTATTTCTTTGATGTGTTCGAAAAGGCTGATCCAGCAAAATATGTTTATAAGAAAAGATCAAGACCAGGTGCGGCAAGACAAGCATTTGAGGATTACAAAGCATCATTGATTGCATCTGCTGAATATAACTATACTTCTGCAAGGGCGGGGTGACATGAGTAATAAAGATATTATCCAAGGTGCATTGTTTGGTATAAAAACTCTTCTGAATATACCTGACGCAGAAAGAAAAGCAGCAGAACTACGTGAAGTTGATCTAGCCGCAAATAGTTTTAAGTACGTTGCAGGTGGTGCAGTAGCAAATGGATTTAAGACCGTAGCAAGTGGCTTGACTGATGTCGTGAGTCAAGTCGAAGGTTCTGTGCCATCCCAAGCATCTTATGTGTTGGGTGTGGTTCAACTAGATAAGTCTGCTGCTAAGTCAGAGTTGGTAAAAGTTGTTGGTAGTGATGAGTCTGATTTAGCATCTATCACTGGAAACTCTGCTCTTTCAAAGAACGGATTTCTTGATGTGAATATTTCTGCACCTTTCCCTGAGGCTATCGCAGAAGCCATTCAATCCACAACAAATCTAAAACCAAATCAGATAAAATCTATAGTCAGTAAAAACATTAATACAGAGTTTTTCAAGGATGGTATTTTAGACACCGTTGTTGGGGGTGTTATAAAATCATCAAACTCATTAACTAATGTATTAAACAACAGTGTTGCATCAATAACATCTCAGGCAGACGTTGCTCTTGGAAAAATCTCCTTTGGATTTGATTCGTTACTAGAAAATGTTGTTGAGCAAAGCTTTCAATCAGCGCAAGTAACTTTAGATTCTGTTGCAAAGATCGGTGATGTTGTAAAGACAGTAGATCAAGCTGATTTGAAAAAAATCATAGAACTTAAGAACCAAGGTAGAATAAGTGAAGCAGCCAAGATATTGGCGAAATATTCTGATAGTCCAACTGCAACATTAGAGCAAACTATTAGGAAGGTTGATAATAGAGCTGCCGCAGCTTTAGAACCAGAACCAATCAATGTTGACATCCCTACAAGAAGAACCGATAACTACTTAAACCTTTGGAGAGAAGAGTTCACCTCAGTTAACTCAAAGATATTTGATAGTGTGATTAGAACAGAAGAGGTTGAAACTGAGCTATCCAATCTGAGAAGAGAAGTTACAGAAGTTATTATCGAAGCAAACGGTGTTGAGGATAATCATATCACTGTACAAGAAGTGCATGAAGTATATGTAGAAGAATATGAACAAGGGATCAACCCTCACTTCTATATCACAAAATATGGTATAATACATAGAGCAAGACCATTAGAGGTTGAAGCGAAGCCTTTAAGAGATTCAAACGATAATGCTGAACGATCTATTGTGATATTATTAGAAGGTACACGTGCACCACTTGCAAGTAAAACTATGAGAGAGTTAAAAAAGCTTTTGGCTAGTATCTATAGAGCAAAACCTGGCATCCAAGTTTTTGGAGTCAACCAAGTGAACCCTGGCGAACAATCTCCATACTTTGATGTGCCTCGTTATATCAAAAATACCTTTGGTAAATATAACGTATCTGATTATAATCCTTCCAAGGATACACCGCTAACTCAAAAAGAACTTTTAGAACGTAGAGGATGATATGGCGAGAGTTACTGAAGAAGATTTAAAAAATCGTGGAACAAGTAATAGCAAGAATAAGCCTGAAGACCCATCAGGCCAATATCCTTCGACTCCATATTTTTATTCTCAGAATATTGCAAAGCAAGCACGAGGCATTTCGAGAAATGACTTAGAGTTCTTTTCTCATTGGCCTGGGATTGAGTTGAACACAGGTGATAAAGTCCCATCTGAATATCCTCTAAATCAGGTTTTGAATACTGACAAAGGACATGCATGGGAAATCGATGACACTGATGGTAATGAAAGAATACTCATCAAGCATGCAGAGGGTAGTGGTGTTGAACTCAAACCTGATGGAAGCATTGTAATATCATCCAAGACAAACAAAGTAGAAGTTTGTGGTGGAGATAATAATGTTATCGTTGAAGGTGATGCACAACTAGTATACAAAGGCAATCTATCAATCAAAGTTGTTGGTGAGTTTAATGTAGATTGTCTTGATTATAACTTGACAGTAAACGGAAATAAAGTTGAAAGTGTTATTGGTAATGAAAAGAAAACTATTGGTAATGGTGTAGAAACATCTGTGACAGGACCAATCGCAACCTATTCAACAGGGCTTGTGACTGATGTGTTCTTGGGTGGACACCAACACAATGTCAAGGGTAATCTTGATTATAACGTTAACGGTAACATTGGTATCTTTGGTAGTGATGCATTAAATATAACCTCACAGACCTATGCGAACATTGCATCTGATAACGTAACCATGTCTGCACAGAATATGACGGTGCAAGGTGGATCGGGTGTGATCGGTGGAACGTCAGTAGACTTTGTAGGTAATGGTGCTGTCTTTGATAGAGGTGTTACCTCTACAGTATTTACAGGTAACTTAAACGGCAAAGCAAACTCGGCAGTTGGAAGTGCTGTGGGTACTGTATCAACAGATACCCCCACAATAACAACACCAACTGCTACTAATGTTCTTACATATCTAACAAAAGCCGCAGGTGGTATTCGTAAAGTTCTTATTGACAAGGGCGACTATCTCAAAAACTTTATTGATAAGTCAAGTCGATATGATGGTGTCTCGAATGGATATATGTCATCTGCTAAGGCTAGATCAAAACTAAGAGACGCATCAAACTCAGGTAACAATACATTTGTTGGAACTCTGTTAAGAGAGAACTGGATTTGTGCAGAGTACAATAACCCAACACCAAGACGTATCGGTAGAACAATCAAGCAAGAGTCTACACCTATTCTTAGCAATAAGCCAAAGGATATCTACACACCACAGATTGCAGCGACATATGTTCCTAAGTTCGAAGTTGGTAATATTGTACCTGAGGCTCAATACAATCCTTTAAACCAAGATGATATTACTATTCAGACAAAGTTGAATAAGGGTATTACGATTGCCAAGTTCTTGGGTAGTGAGGATGCAACAAATCTCAAGCACATCAGAGATAAAGAAGTCAAGCGTAAAATCGCTCAGCACCTATATCTACAAGCACTTGTTTTGAAAAGAATACAAGAAGATAATGAAACCTTTAAGGGTATCAATCTCGTTGTATCAGAAGGTATCTATCGCCCTGGTCCATCAGAGACCATGACGAAGGGTGGCATCAATGAACTTAAATCAAAGGGTCGTGCAATCGTATATAAAGCAGTAGATCAGAATGGTGTCGAGAATGCATTGGCGTTATTTGATATTGCTGAGTTCTTAAAGGACTCTGTGTTCTACGAAGAGATGAGATTATCTTATGACACACTAGAATGTGATGGCGCAGGTCTACCAGTTCTCAAAGCAAGATTGATTATCATCATGCCTGAACTTGATGAAAACTGGAGTGCAACGTTTAATCGTAAAGTTTCTACAGAATATAACAGACAACTACTATCACAAGGCGAACTTGTTGAGTGCCTTTTGGAATCATTCGAAGACCTTGAAGAGAAAGCAGTACAAAACTCTGCTGTTCCACCAACTGATGGTATCGTGACTCATTCTAGGGGTCCAGACAGAAAGAACTGGCCTAATCAACGTATTGTTGATTCCATTGCAGAAGCGGTGCGTGAACTTGGCGTAGGATATACTGCACAGATTACGCCTGATGGTGGTCGTGCAAGTAGATCAACAGGAACACAAAACCACCCAGCGGGCGAAGCGGCAGACCATTACTTATTGCTAAATGGCAATCGCATTAATCCATCTCAGAATAGAAGTCTTTATGTTCGCTATATTAAAATACTCGTGCGTAATGCTAAGGCACGTGGAGTTCGTCCTGGCATTGGCGGCTACGAAAAATACATCCACTATGATGAGAGTGATTGGAGACAAGGTAAAGCAGGGTCTGCTGGAACTTGGAATAGTGGTTTTGATGTTTCATTCGCAAAAAGCTTATAAATAATAGCAAAAATGAGAAAGTATTATGGCAACTAATAGAGTTCTATCAAGGGAAGACGGTAATCTCAATACCTCTGCTTTAATCACGAGTAGGGTTGTTGAGTTTAAAGATATCGATCTATTGTTTGCTGCGAAACCGAATGGTGAAATCTATAAGAAAAGAGATGCAGCAGCGGTTAAACAAGCGGTGAAAAATCTCATTCTAACGAACTATTATGAGAAGCCATTCGAACCATTCTATGGGGGTAATATTAGAGCACTCTTATTTGAACTTGCAGATGATGATATCGAAGAAGAAACTCGTGATCAGATTGCAAGAGCGATTGCAGCATATGAACCAAGAGCACTGGTGCGCAATATATTTGTAGATTGGCAAGAGGAAAGAAACTCATTAACGGTGACAATCGAGTTTCAAATCGTAAACACAGAAGAGGTTGTGACATTCACAACTTCACTATCAAGGTTAAGATAAATGGTAACAACTATTAAATCATCCGCATTAGATTTTAATAATATCAAAAGTAATCTGAAAGACTATCTTGCTAACAGGGATGAGTTTAAAGATTATAACTTTGAGGCTTCTGGTTTATCTAACATTCTTGATGTGTTGGCATATAATACGCATTTGAATGCTCTTATTGCTAACTTTGCTTTGAACGAATCTTATCTACCTACTGCACAACTTAGATCGTCTATGGTATCGTTGGCAGAGGGTGTTGGTTATGTACCTGATACAAAGACTGCATCTCAAGCAAGAGTTCGTTTGACTTTAAGTTCATCTGCGGCAGGTCGTAGCACATCGATTACTTTACCTGCATATACAAAGTTTACTACTACCGTTGATGATGTAACGTACACATTCCAAACCGTATCTTCACATGTTGCTAACGATGATGGTACAGGTTTCTATGAGTTCAAGACAACTGATGACTCAAATCGTATTCCCATCTATGAGGGTACTCTTAAAACTAAGACATTCCTTGTGGGTGAGTATGAAGACAATCCAGTGTATATCATTCCAGATGATACTATTGACGCTGACACTGTTACCGTCAAAGTCTATCAGAGTGCATCATCATCAGAATCTACAACGTATCAGAATATTACTGGTGTTACAACCATTAGTGCTAACTCTACAATCTATATTCTTAAGGAAGCACCTAACGGATATTTTGAACTATCTTTTGGTGATGGCGAGACATTTGGTATTGCCCCATCAGCAGGAAATAAGATTGAAGTACAATACTTGTCTACCAAAGGTGCACAGGCGAATGGGGCAACGACATTTACACCTGTTGCTCAATACTCTGATGGTACGATCACGGCTGATGTCAATGTTGTAACATATGTGAACTCTATTGGTGGCGACGAAAAAGAAACGATTGAGTCTATTCGTAAGAATGCTCCTTTCCAATATGCGACACAAAACCGTATGGTTACGGCAGCAGATTACTCATCATTGATTTTGAGAAACTATTCTACACTTATTCAAGATATTGCATCTTGGGGTGGAGAGGAAGCATTGAAACCTGAGTTCGGTGCAGTATATGTTTCTATTCAATTTGAAGACGATGTTACGGCAAGCACAATCGCTAATACTAAGCAATCTATCAGAACTCTTGCGGATCAACTTTCTATTGTCTCTTTCAATATTCGATTTGTTGATCCAGTTGAAACATTTGTTGAGATGGATACGTTCTTCCAGTTTAATCCTAAGTTAACAGACTTGACGCTTCCAGCGATCCAAGACAGAGTGAACACTGTGATCACAGATTACTTTGCAGAGAACACAGGTGGATTTACACAAGCATTTAGACGTTCTAATGTATTGTCAGAAGTTGATGATGCATCCGCAGCTATTCTATCGTCAAGAGCAAATGTAAGAATGCAGCAAAGATTTATTCCAACTACACCAAGTTTGATATCAGTTGTCAATGGTCTTTTGACAAATCCAGACACAACACCACAAGCTGAGTTTAATAAAATCGTCGAGTTGGTTGTTGATCAAAGATACAGAGATGCAGCCAACTTTATGATCAATCAAGGCTTGACAGGCGAGAACTTTACTGTTGTTGAAGAAAAGCTTTCCGCTACCAAACTAAGAAACAACCAACAACTTCAGTTCCCAGTTGCCATTGCTGCGCCTGATGATAACGAGTACATCATCACAAGTAACGAGTTTGTGTATCAATCACAGACATGTACTCTGCGTAATAAGTTGAGTTCTAATATCATCCAAATTGTGGGTGTGGGTGGTGCTATCATCGTTGATAATATCGGAAACTATAATGCATCGTCTGGTGTTGTTACGTTGAACTACTTCAATCCAACAAGTATTTCTGCGGGTCTAGATAGAATTAAACTAGCTGCCGTTCCATCTAACCAATCTGCGATTGCGCCAACTAGAAACGAACTATTGAAGTTTGATCCAAATAGATCAATCACAACTGCTGTAACTGTAAGTGCGACTAACTAATGTCAACTAAAGATAAAACAAATATATTCACGAATAGGACGCATATCAATCTGTTTAGAAGCGAGATAGATCAGGTCATTCCTGAGTATTTTGCTGAAGACTATCCTAATATCAAAAAACTATTTGATGCCTATTACGAATATATGGATTCTGCTGATAATCCTTCAGGTCAAATCCAAAGATTATTTTCGTCAAGAGATGCCACGCAGGTTCCAACTAAACTTCTACAATATCTTGAAGATGAACTTCTACTCGGACAAGCATATTTTGGCGGCTTCTTAAATAAAAGAGAAGCCATTAAGTTTTCTAACACACTGTATCGCTCCAAGGGTACGAAGTATAGCATCGAACAGTTCTTTAGAGGGTTCTATGGTATCGATCCTACGATCATTTACCCAAAGGAAAATATCTTTAAAGTTGGCCCTGCCATTGATTATGGACTCGATAGTATCAACAGTGCAGGTCAACAGATCAAAGAAGCAGCTTCGGTAATCGGTCCAGAATCTCGTAAGTTTATCACAGATGACAAACTATATCAAGTCATGTCTGTTTTGATTCGTATCGGTCTACCGTTGAACGAGTGGGTTGAAGCGTACAAACTATTTGTGCATCCAGGTGGTGTATATCTAGGATCAGAACTTCTTTTAGAACTTGTTAATGAGATTGGCTTGTTAATCGATCAAGAAGAAATCGGTGATCCAATCGAAGAGCAAGTTGTTGACGAAGATCAAGCAGGACTTGATATCGAAGCATTCAGTTCTATTACTATGTTGAACGCAGATAGTGCAACAGGTATTAGAAGACAGACAACAGAACAATCGTTTAGCCAGCTTTATGATTATACCTTCCAAGATGTGGGTAGCATAAGTCAATCAACCGTATTGGGTATGAACGAACCTACAATGGACGACTCGACAACTGCAACAACCATCGAGTCTACTTTGACTGCTGGTATTACTATGGATAACGATTTGGATTCAGCTTCTGTCTATGCAAAAACATACGATGGAACTTCACAAGATACATTGTCACTCGATGAGAATGGTATTGTTATTAAACCAACAGGCACATTCACATTTGACCAACACAGATTTAGCACAAAATTCGATTCTGATAATCATGCAGATTCCGCAAATGATGTGACCTAAACCCATATAAATATTATAAACTATTTTAGAGAGTTAAGTTATGGCAAAACAAATAATCAATACTGGTACTACAGCTAATGATAAGACTGGAGATACGCTACGTGGTGCTGGTGTTAAAATCAATGCTAACTTTACAGAACTATATGATATTCTAGGTGGCAACATCACATCAAGAACCACACAACTTACTGATAGTGGTTTGGATATTATTGGTGCTTCTTTTAGAACAAAGATTGGTGCAGTAGAACCTTCAAGTGAAATCAGTATTGACTTTCCAGATTCAGCAGGTACCGTTGTTGTTGCTAGTGCTACTCAAACTCTTACAAATAAAACACTTGACAGTGCTGATCTAAACAACCCAACTATTTTAGACTTGAATATCTACGATGACGATTCAAGTCATACATATAAGTTCATTCCAGGTGCTCTTACAGCGACACAATATGTGAACATTCCTTCATTAAGTGATAGTGACACACTTGTGTTTAATAAGAAATCTGCAACACTAGAACAGAAAACACTTGTAAGACCAGTAAACCAAAGACCACGTGTGCACGAGTTCTTGGCAGATTCACTTGGTAACTCTGTCATCTCGTTCACCAATACATTCACTGCATCACGTAACAACATCAAAGTATCAGATGTTGCAACTGGTTCATCACCTATTGTCGAAGCTATTGGTGCAGATACAAATGTTAACTTGACATTGAACGCAAAAGGCACTGGTTCTGTACTCATAAATAAAGGTGCACTAAGTAGAGCAACCGCTGCAAATGGAACAGCCGCATCTACAAGTGCTACTTACATTGCCCTCACAGGAACAAGTTCAGGTACTGTTACATTAGCAGATGGTTCAACAAACGGTGAACTAAAAATCTTTGCAAGACGTGGTGGTGGTACAGGTACAGTCACAGTAACTCCAAATGGCGCAGTTGGTTTTGCACAAGGAACAAGCATTAACTTCGATCCATTGGACACTGCACAACTTATTTGGGATGGTACAAGTGGATGGAATATCATAGGTGGTTATGGATACGCAGTCGTATAGGAAATAGACAATGCCAGCAATTATTACAGATAAAATAAAAAGACAGTTTGTACAACAAGTTTTTGATCAAAACCAAGGGACAACTCTTGGGGACTCCAATAACTATTTCTATATTGGTGTTGGTCATTCTCAAGTTTGGCAAACGGATGCTAACACTGATGTGACTGTCAATCCTAGAAACACTGAAAGAGATCGTAAGCTATTCAGATATAATCTACAAGCTGTAAAAGCGGTTGAAGCGTTTTCATTCGTTGTTCCACTAACAGATTGGACAATCAATACGACATATCCTGCATTTAATGATAATGTTGTTGGGCAACCGACACCATCCTATTATGTAAGAACCGCTGACAATAACGTATATGTTTGTATTCGTCAAGGTAAAAACGAGTTTGGTGTTGCACAAGTTTCGCAATATGTTCCTGACCACACAGACACAACCCTGCCTATTGAGGATGATGGTTATGTATGGAAGTATATGTACACTATCACAACGGCTGACGCCAACAGATTCCTAACATCTAACTTTATGCCAGTGAAGTTTGTTGACTCTGCTGCTCCTACTGATCCTGAAGCACCACAACTAGCGGTGCAAAATGCTGCCGTTGCAGGACAAATCGTAGGATATAGAGTTGATGCAGGTAACGCAGTTTACTCTGCCGCTCCTACATTGACAGTTAGAGGTGATGGTAGTGGCGCAAAAGCACACGCTATTCTTGATGCAACAAGTAAACTAGCTGCCGTGGAAATCGGTGATAGTGCTACAGTCGGAACAGGTGCAGGTGCGGGTGGTAACGTGTCGCTTGCATCAGCGATGGGTTCAAACTACAATGAAGCGTATGTGAGTGTTGATCCATCTAACTTAACATCTGGTACAAATGCGAAGGTATATCCAATCTTTGCTCCAGGTGATGGTTTTGGTGCAGATGCAAGAACAGATTTGAGATCAACTTCAATCATGTTTAACATTAAACCTGAGGGTAATGTTAGTGGTAAATGGGTTGTTGATAACGAGTATCGTCAAGTTGGTTTGTTGAAAAATCTCTTGGACTCCGCAAACGGAAATCTGTTTACAGACACGCAAGGGTCAGCCCTTAAAAAGATTGTTTTAACTGCACCAATCACAGGTGGTTTGAACTGGGCAGATGATGTTAAGATCTCAGGTGATAGTAACGCACAGGGTTGGATTGACTATTTTGATGACTCAGCGACTATTTGGTTCCACCAAAACGAAGAGACTGGTTTTGTTCCATTTAGAGGTGGTGAGACAGTAACCATCTCAGGTAAGTCTGGTTCATTCACTATAGATAATATACAAGACAGAGACTTTGACATTTACTCAGGCGAATTATTGTTCTTAAACAATCAGGCCAAAATCGCAAGAGACCCTGATCAGACAGAAGACGTTAAAGTAGTTATTAAACTCTAAGGATAGACAATGGCAACTAATCTCACTAGTACAACATTTTTAAGTGAATATAATGACGACTATCGTGATAGTGATCATTACCATCGTATTCTGTTTAACAATGGTCGTGCTCTACAGGCACGTGAACTTACACAATCTCAGACAATCATTCAATCTGAGTTGGGTAGACTTGCTAAGTTTATTGTTAACGAAGGTTCTATCTTTAATAATAGTGGTAACTTAGCGTCTGGTCCAGGTGCATTCTCATACACTTATATTAGAGTGACAGAACTACCAAGTGGTTACGCTGCACTTAAAGGCACTGAGATTAATGATGGTGATTTGTATGCAACGGTAAAACATGTTGTACCTGCCGAAGGTAGTGATGACGCAACACTCTTTGTAAAAATGACCAGAGGTAAGATTGGTGGTTCTGCTGTTAACTCTGATACAAAAACAACTAAGAAGTTTCAACCAGGTGCAACAATATCTACAACACTTGGCAACGTAACAGTTGTATCAGATAATGACGCTGTAGGTAATGCTTCTATTGCTGAAGTACCTCAGTTTGACACTCTTGTTGGCGATCACCTAGTAATGGTTGAAGCTCAGTTATTGGTTCTTTCCAAATACTCTTCGTTGTATAGTGGTGTTATTGGATTTAAAGTAACAGAAGATATTGTGACGACATCTGATAATATTGCTTTATATGATAACTCAGGTACAACACCTAACCTAACATCCCCAGGTGCGGATCGCCTACGTATTGTTTTGACATTAGCCAAGAAAGAAGATATTGGTGCAAGTGAAACTTTCTATGAAGTTTATAGAGTTCGTAATGGTGTTGTTTCTCTGATTAAAACTACTGATAAAATTCTATCGAAGATTGGTAATATTATTGATGCTAGAACATATTCTCAGACAGGTGATTTCATCGAACAAAAAGCAAATGGTATGTTCGATCTTACTATCACAAAAGATAGTGATGATGATTTTCTTCTATTTAAAGTTTCTGGTGGTACAGCGTTTGTAAATGGTTCTCGTATTGAAAGAGACTACAATCTTCCAATCAGAGTTCAAAAACCAAGAAGTGTTGCTAACGACACTGTAACTAAAACCAATGAAAAGACAGGTGCTAACATTGGTAACTATTTTGTTGCTGATAGTGCATATGGTTTAGTTGGCTATATCGAAGATTTTACTGAAGTAAATCTATATCCAGGAAGTAACATAGGCGGTTCATCATTCGGAACTGCACGTGTAAGAGGTATGGAGTACACTCGTGGTGATTATAGAATAAATGTTTTTGATATTGATATTACAGATGCAACAAAGGGGTTTGGTGACGTAAGAAGTATTGGTGTTGATTCTGACAACTATGCGAACCTAAAGGCTATTCAGAATAGATACGATCTTTATAATAGAACAGAGAATAGTGCTCTATTTAAACTACAAACGGATAGAACTCAAGAGATCAGTGATGTAGAAGCGACTCTTGGTATTGTGTATACAACAAATAAGACTGGAGGTACTGTAACAATCAATACAGGTAGTACAGATACCTTCACTGAAACCGATGATTGGATTTATCAAGTAGATAGTAACGGTTCGTTACACACAGACCTTTCAGTAAGTTTGGCTGTCAGTAATACACAAGCAGTTATTTCGGGTGTTCCTAATGGTAATGGACACGTCATTGCATATCAATCAAGAACTCTTACACGTAAAAACAAAACACTAAAACCAAGTATTAGCACTTGGGAATCTGAGCAAGTGTCTTTGAGTGGTAATAAGTTTACTTTGTCGAAAGCAGATATCTTTAGATTTAACAAAGTTACCGATGATGCTACAGGCGAGGATATTACATATAAGTTTATTTTCGATAATGGTCAGAGAGATAACTATTATGGTCCAGGTAAAGGTAAACTAAAAGCGGGTACTGCTGCACCAACAAGCACTGTTACGGTTGAATACAGATATTTTGAACATGACACACCTGCGGGTACAGGGTACTTTGGTGGTGCTGCATCTTATGGTGACGTTAACTTTAGTGACATTCCACGCTACACAGATGCACGTAACGAAACTCATCACCTATCAAGTGTTATTGATATGAGATCGTTACAGAACCCCGCAAACGAAACGTTCTCAGGTGGAGTTGCACGGATCGAAGCACTTCCTAAAAATCAATCTACAATTACCGCTGGTACTGTAAAATACTGGTTACCTAGATTAGATACTCTAAGACTTAACTCAAGTGGTGTGTTGAAGTATCATACAGGATCTTCTTCTTTGGACGCTGAATATCCTAAGGGTATCGATACAAGGGACATGCCTCTATACAATATTCGCATGAACCCCTATGTATTTAATGAAAATGACCTAAGTGTTGCTAGATTTGATAATAGAGGTTTCAAGATGGTAGACCTCAGACGAATGGAAGATCGTTTATCTAATGTTGAAAGGGCTACAACACTATCACTATTAGAAGCTGATCTAAACACAATGGAAGTTTTTGATCCTGACAATGCTACTTTTATTAGACAAACTGAAGGTTTAACAGGCGATGCATTTGAGAACATTTTACAAACTGCATGGTATGATGAAGATTATAGAGCTGGTATAGACAATCAGGTCGGTATCCTAAGACCACTATTCTTTGAGAAATCGATTGGTGTGACATACGATTCTGATCTTTCCAATGATACTTGTGTCATTAAAGGTAATAATATTTGGCCCAAATACACTGAAGTTGTCTCAGATTTTGGACAAGAAAATGCCACGGGAGTATTTGCAGTTAATCAATTTGAGATTCCTCAAAGTATTGGTACTGCAACATTGACACCTGATGCTGATTATTTCACAAACAAAAGAGTTGTTGATAAGTCTTTTGTGTCACAATCTAACGCCTCTCTAATACCTGAAGGAACAACAGAGATTAGTTCGTTGGCAACAGAAACAGTGTCATTAGGTCAATGGTATAAGAAATAATAGGATGTAAAAATGCCATACAAAACGGTAACAGCAAATAGAGAAGTAACAAAGTATAGAGACGTTATCAAGCAAGATCGTTTAGGGTATACTGAGATTACTGTCCATAGACCAAAAATCATATTCTTTGAGTTTGAAGGTATGAGACCTAATATGCCACACTGGATATTCTTTGGAAACACTGAAATCACAAAATATTGCAACACTTCATATACTTTATCCGATTATACAAATGCAGGCAGAAATTCTAACATCAAAGAGCCTGGCGATAAATTTGTAAATGCAACAGCATTTCCTACTGAATTGGGTGGTCCTTCAAACGGTGGTGGTGCGAATCCTCTAACATCAAACTCTGATGGTTCTTTAAGAGGGTTCTTTTATTTACAATCAAACGCCACAACAAACTTTACAATAGCAGTAGACGGTACTAGTTTTAGTGCACTAGATATTTCTACGATGAATAAACAAAATGCTCTATCTTATGCATCAACACAGTTTCATGGAATAGGACAATATGAAAATTGGTATGAGTATACCGTAGAAGAAAGCAAAGTCTTTACTGAATCATATACATATCAAGAATATTACGATGCGCCAGCGACTACTAGTTCAAATGACGACAATGGTCCCACTGTAACATTTGTTAAGAATGAATGGGGAAGCACTACTGTACATTTTAAATATGATTATGGAACAGTATCACATGTCCATAAAAAAAGTGGTAGTAGTTTCGTCGTAACAAAAGATTATCTATAAAGTAGGAAAATAATATGACAGGAATACTACAATTAACTGAACAGCAAAGTCCTACAGCCCAAACTTTCGTGGTTGATGAAGCTAGTGTTCTTACTGGTGTCGGAATATTTTTTCACTCAGCTCATAACACATTACCTATCACATTAGAACTTAGACCCACAACAGAAGGTGGGACACCATCATCTAAACGATTCATTCCTGGTACAAGAGTAGTTGCTACTGCGAGTGCGGTTTCTGCAAAAGCAGGTACTTCTTTTAGTGCTGCAAGAGAATATAAGTTTGAGTTTCCATCACCTCTATATGTACCTGGGAATACACTTCTTTCGGTTGTTCTTTATAGTTCTGCACCGTCCGATGCCTATAAAGTTTTCTTTGCAGAGAATGGAGAATATCACTTTGGCACAACAACGGCAAGATACAACTCAGGCGTAAATGTTTCACGTGGTGCTTTGTATGCATCTTCTAATGGTACAACATGGGAAGGTGACAATAACAAAGACTTAACATTTAAAGTATACAAAGCACAGTTTGATACTGCATTGATTTCTACAGCTAAACTTGAAGTCAATATTCCACCCATTAAAAAACTAAGTGAAAACTTGACGCAAAGTGTTTTGGGTGACTATGTTTACGATCCATTAATCTTTACGGCAGACTCATCCTTGGTTAGCGTTTTGCATCCGTCACATGGATTTAGAGTTGGAGATATCGTAAAACTGTCATCAGACTCAGCTGGTCTTGATTCGAGTGATACTGTAAATGGTATTTTGGGATCAAGTATTCTTGGTGCACAAACTATTACAAAAGCAGATGCGTTTGGGTACTCTTTTGATTTAAGAACAGATTCAAATGCAGACTCATCTATTAGAGCAGGTGGCACTGGTCTTTATGCTACAGAACAATATATTGTTGATGAATATGCATTACAACTTCCATTTGATGCACCAACAGGAACAAACATTAATGTGGCTGGTAATTTCACGACAATAGGTAACTTCCATGAGGCTGACACCAAGTATAATGCTTTAACTGATGTAGGTCTGAGTGTTGACTATCCTCAAGTAATGAAAAATCCTGTTGTTATAGCATCAGAAGCGCAAGAAGTCAATAAACTTAGTGGAAATGCATCAACGCTTTTAACAGTCAATATGACTACATCAAATGCAAACGTTGCACCATACTTTAATGTGAACAATACTGCACTTGATATCATTTCAAACTTTATTGATTATCAGCAATCAAACGATAGTGCTACTGCCAATAGAAACTTTGTGACCACAGTTGATTACACTGCTGAAACTAATCCTGATGGGGGGACTGTAGCGAGTAAACACATTACAATCCCATATCGCTTGATGAACTCCGCAACATCTATTGTAGCACTTATAGATGCTATCAGACCCAATGGCGCAGACTTTGATGTTTGGTATCGTACAAGTTCTAGTTCTATTGGTGAGAAGCTAGAAGAACAATCTTGGGTTGCATTCTCTAAAGATATTAAAGTGACAAAATCTAATAGCTACATTGATGTCCCACCAAGTGACGACATATACACATTTATTGAGTATGAGTTTAATGTCTTTAATCTACCAGCATTTGACGAATATCAAATTAAAATCACAATGAACGCAGAAAACTCTACACGTCCACCAATGTTTAGAAATCTGAGAACAATCGCAACATCATAATGTCTGATTATATTCCAGTGAAAGACCATCCAGATTTAGCCAGAGATTTACGTACTGGTATGATTGTTAATATAAATAAGAGTAAGACTCGACAAAGAAAGTTAGAACTAGAGCAACGTCAAAAGGAAAAAGACGAACTAGAAAAACTAAAATCTGATGTTGGGGAAATAAAAATGATGCTGCAAAAACTATTAGAGAACGGTACAAATGGCTAACTCAAAAATACCTAACGTAGATGTAACAGATACCTTTAATACGCAACGAGTAAGGTTCAATAAACTACTTGACTCTGTCGGTGATGTCTCTACACTTACAACAACATCTACTGATATCACAAGTGCTTTGAATGAGCATGACTCAGAACTTGGTACTATTACAGCAGTAGCTATGGGTACGACTGCTAATACAGTTTCTACAGCAATCAATGAACTTGATGGTCGTCTAGACTCAATCAACGATACACAAATCCAATCACCTAAACTTTATATGAATGATAGTTCTGCTGTCAACTTCATCAAAGGTGGATTGATGGCACACAGTAGTGTCTATGTGGGTAATGACCTAAAAGTAGCCGATAGTACATACATCGTAGGTAATCTAACAGTAGGTGGAAACACTCAAATATCTGGTACATTGACCGTTGATGGGGTTGTAAACTTCAAAGCAGGTGCAGATGGATCGGTAACACTTGGTGATGCTAACACAGATAATGTTGTATTTAATGCAGATGTTAACTCTAGCATTGTTCCGAACACAGATAATACATTCGATATTGGTTCTGCATCACAAGAGTGGAGACACGGCTACTTCGATGGTACGCTAAATGCAGATAATGTATTGGCTGATAGTTCTACTATTGGTACTCTAAAAGTTTCTGATCTTACAGACAATCGTGTTGTAATCTCAGGTGCTTCAGGTGAAATCGAAGATGACGCAAATCTAACATTCGATGGTTCACGTCTTGTAGTGGGTGCGGCAGGCGTAGATGTCACAGGTATGGATGCAGACTCCGCAACTATGGGAACTGCAAAGGTAACTGATCTCACAAATAATCGTGTGGTTATTGCAGGTACTGGTGGAGAGTTAGAAGACGATGCCAACTTAACATACGATGGCACTGATCTAAGTGCAAATAGCCTGATTGTCACAGACCTCACTGACAATAGGGTTGTAATCGCAGGAACTGGCGGCTCAATAGAGGATGATGCAAATCTTACCTTTGATGCCTCTAGACTTACTGTCGGTGCAGCTGGTATTGTTACTACTGGTTTGGACGCAGATAGTGCAGTGTTGGGTACTGTTAAAGTATCAGACCTCACAAATAATCGTGTAGTCATTGCTGGCACATCTGGTGAACTTCAAGATGATGGTAACTTCACATATGATGGAAGCAAGCTAACCATTGCATCTAGTGGTGGGATCGATACTACTAATCTATTAGCAGATAGCGCAACGATCACTGGTGATCTTGACGTACAAGGATACACTACATTAGATAGTGCAACTGTCAATGGAGAACTCGTTGTAGAGAGAACCTTGACAGTTAGAGATAGTGCATATATTACTGGTGACTTAGATGTGGGTGCTAACCTAACAGTAGCAACTCAAGCAACTCTTGCAAGTGCAGCCGTATCTGATCTCACATCAGGTCGTGTTGTTATTGCTGGCACATCTGGTGAACTTCAAGATGACGCTAAGTTAACATGGAACACAACAACAGGTTTGAAATCAACCGAAGCATTGACAATCGAAGACAGTGCTTATATAACTGGAAACCTAACAGTTGGTGGCAACACCACAATGTCAGGTACTCTAACAGTTGATGGACAAGTCACATTCAAGGCAGGGGCAGATAATAACATTGCTCTTGGTGACGCTTCTACAGATACTATCACAATCACAGGTGAAGTCAACTCAAGTGTCGTTCCAGATGCGGATAACACATATGATCTAGGTTCTTCTTTAAAAGAATGGAGACATGGTTACTTTGATGGCACTGTGAATGCAGACAATGTTTCTGCTGATAGCGCAACAGTAGGAACAATGAAAGTCTCTGATCTTACTGATAACAGAGTTGTGATTTCTGGTGCATCAGGTGAACTTGAAGACAATGCTAATCTAACCTTTGATGGAACAAACTTTGAAGTAGGTACTGCTTTAGACATATCTGTATCTGAAGGTAACATCACAACATCAGGTGCGATTAGTTCTGGTGATATCACTGCAACAAGTGCTAAGGTTAGTGACTTGACAAATAACAGGGTTGTTATTGTTGGTGCAGACGGTGAACTAGAAGACGATAACTCATTCACATTTGACGGTATTAAGCTTACAGTTGGTTCAACAACAATCGACTTCGCAACGGCTGGTGTCAATACAACAGGCTTAGACGCTGACTCTGCGACA
>Ga0208542_1000201_pt1 | contig 27430 bp, 22 predicted proteins | sample DEB08_DNA_3_FD_185495 | JGI IMG/M metagenome (GOLD analysis project Ga0208542, IMG submission 185495) | Aqueous microbial communities from the Delaware River and Bay under freshwater to marine salinity gradient to study organic matter... | ecosystem: Environmental > Aquatic > Marine > Coastal ... | reverse complement strand
GGTCTGAGCGGTTCGCCCGGCGCTCGCTCTGCCCGAATGTCCCCATCCATGCGGCAGGCTCACGACACCCGGCTTGATCGCGTCAGTGACGTAGACCTCGGCATCGATCTCGCCAATGCCTGAGGAGATGGTGACCTCGCTCCCGGTCGAGTGACCGCCGCGATCCGCATCCTCGGGATGCATAAACAGGGTGCAGCGATTGGTCCCACTGAGCAGCCGTGGATAGTTGTGCATCCAGGAGTTGTTGCTGCGCAGGTGGCGCCGACCAATAAGGAGGAAGGACACTCGCTCCTCCTCTGAAGTGAGCAGCGCGCGAACGCGCGACCAGTCAGCCAGCACGACCGGATGATCCAGTTGGATGCGCCGATCGGAGGTCATGAGTCGTTGAGGGAGCACCGACTGCAGCGGGCCCAGGTCCATGCCGTGTGGCGCCTTGCGGATCTTGGCCAGGGAGAGTCCCCGGCGGCCTTTGCGCACTCCCCAGGGGCCCACGCGCAGCGCCGCGTCGACGAACCGCCGCGGGAAGAACTTCGTGCGCACCGCATGGGCGATCCGGGCTCGTCGCTGGCCCACCCGATCGGCGTCGATCCGCCACAGCAACTCGAGCAGGATCTGCGCATCACTGCGCGTGTCGGGTCCCGCTTCAAGGATCTGCTCGCCGAAGCGCACGTGGTTGTGCACGCTGACGGCACCGAACACGACATCGAACTCCTCCCGCTCGAGCACAGCGGTCGGGGGGAGGATGACGTCGGCATGCCGGTTCGACTCATTGAGGTAGAAATCAACGGATACGCAAAATTCCAGATCATCCAGCGCCCGATCCATGCGTCGACCATCCGGCACGGTGAGCACGGGATTCCCGGCGTAGAGGATCAGTGCGCGCACCTGGCCCTCGCCCGGAGTGAGGATCTCGTCCGCCAGCGTGATGCTGGGGAACTCCGCAGCGAACTCGGGCAGGCCTTTGACGCGCGACCGCCAGCGGTCGTAGCCGATGAGGTCGGTCGTCTTGGCTCCGATGACAGGCAGGTCGAACGCCGGGAGGGCGAACATCCAGCCACCCTTGCTGTCCAGGCGGCCAGTGAGGATGTTGAGGACGTGCACCAGCCAGTACGCCGTGGTGCCGAACTCGGTCTGGCACACACCGAGTCGCGCGTAGGCGGCCGCGCTGGGCGCGGTGGCAAAGTCGCGCGCGATTCGGCGGATGGTGTCCGCGTCGATTCCCGTTCGGCTCGCCACTGCGTCGGGACTGAATGGCTCGACCATGGCGCGGATGCTGTCCACTCCGTCGACGTAGGCGCCCGCCTTGCCGAGTCTTGTGAGGTTCTCGGCGAAGAGCGTGTGCACCATGGCGGCGAGCAGAAGCACGTCCGTGCCCGGCTCGATGAAGTGGTGCTCGTCCGCGAGGTCGGCGGTCTCGGTGCGGCGCGGGTCAATCACCACCAGGCGCCCGCCCCGCTCGCGCAGCGCACGGAGGCGGCGACGCATGTCCGGTGCGGTCATGATGCTGCCGTTGGACACCATCGGGTTCGCCCCGATGACGAGCAGGTGCGCCGTTCGATCGATATCGGGCACCGGCAACAGCAACGGCGAGCCGAAAAGCAGGTAGCTGAGCAGATGCTGCGGTTGCTGGTCAACGCTCGCCGCCGAGTAGCGATGTCGCGTGCGCAAAGCCTTGAGGAAAAGCGGAATAAGGGTGACCGGCGCCCAACCGTGGGTGATGGGATTGCCGAGATACATCCCGATCGAGTCATCGCCATGGCGCCGACGAACTTCGAGAAGGCGCTCAGCGACGAGGTCGAAGGCCTCGTCCCACTCGATGGGTTCCCATTCGCCATCGGAACGCTTGCGCAGGGGCTGGCGCAGCCGGTCGGGATCCTCGTGCAGATCGGCGAGGGCGATGCCCTTCGGGCAGACGTAGCCCTGGCTCATCGGGTCCTTGACGTCCCCGCGGATGTCAAGGATCCGATTGTTCTCGACCGTGATCTGCAGTCCACAGGAGGCTTCGCAGAGGTTGCATGACCGGTAGTGGACGGTCATGCGGACCACCGAGATCTGGCAGAGCAGGACCTTCGCGCCATCGCCGTAGTCTGACACGCACTCCTGGAGGCCGCCCGTCGCCTAGGCTGCATCAGACAGGTTGCCGGCGTGGACGTGGCGCGGCTCGCGTGATGACGATAGAGGGGTTGCGTATGCCCGTGGAGACGATGTCGGCTCACGGACCTGTTGGCGCGGGGGCCGCCCGCGCTGTCGCCTTCGGCGGCGGGGGTGAGTGGTTCATCGCCTGGATGCTCGGCTACGCGCAAGGGCTGCTCGAATCTGGAGTCGACCTCAGCAAAGCCGACGTCACGATTGGCACGAGCGCGGGCTCCATGGTGGGCGCGGTGATCAAGGGTGGCCGCCTCGCAGAGTTCACCGAGGCGATGCAGCAGTTGGGTGCGAACCCAGCGTCCGCAAATAAGGACCTCGACATTTCCGTCGGTGCCCCGTCCCAGCTGCGAGCTCAGAACGTCATGGGACAGACGGATCAGATCACGCCGGTCACCCTGCAGGAGATCGGTCGCGCCGCGATGGCCGCACACAACGATCCCGACAACGAATACGTCGGATCCGTCGATCGGCTACTGGGTCTGAAGGCGTGGCCCATTGGTCACTACACGACCAGCACCGACTGCTACACCGGCGAATCAGTGATCGTCGGGGCGGATTCAGGCATCACCATCGCTCAGGCAGCGGCCGCGAGTTCGTCGCTGCCTGGAGTCAACGGTCCGACCTGGCTGGATGATCGTCTCTGCATGGACGGCGGGGTCAGCCAGTCGAGCACCCATGCCCAGATGTTGGCCGGAGCAAAGTCGGTGATCATCATCGGCATGTTCGACTTCAAAGCTCATCCACCGCAGCATGTGAATCCGTCGTTCGGGATCGCTGAGCGGGTCAATCCGGGCACGGCCGAACGTGAGGCTGCCGACCTGCGGTCGCAGGGGAGCGCGGTGCATGTCGCCATCGCGAATCCTGACCCGCAGACGAACTTCATGGATGCGGCGACCATCGGCCCCGCCATTGCCGCGGGAGTGGCGGCCGGCAAAGCCGATGCCCCCGCCATTGTCCAGATGTGGTGATCGGGGAAGTTGGGCAGCGGAACTTAGCCCGCGAGACTCAGGCGAATCTGGTGAGATCCCATGACCCTTACGTCGACGCCCTGATAGGCAATTGACTGAGTAATCCGAAGTTGCCCGTTCTCCAGGATGTAGCCCCAGAAGTTCGGACCAATCTCGTCGAAGTCCCGCCCGTTAACCGGCTGATATGGGCCATTGACGTCGACGCGGTACGCCGTGAAGTTGTCGAGGTCCTTGAGTTGACCACCGAAGTTGGTTGCCGTAGCGAAGTTGGAGTACCTGCCGCTACTTCGTCTCTCAATGATGAGGAGTTCTTCGTCGGAGAGGCGCACCATCAACGACACCGGCCTGTCTCCCATGAGGTCAAGGGGGGACATCGTGACGTACACCGGACCGGTGAGCGAGGCAGCGTCGAGGCAGACCACTTCCTCCTCCTCAAGCCATCCGGAGAGGAAGGCCTCCCATGTGGTGACCGCCTGTGAGGGACCGCCGTCGTAGGTCATGATGCTCGTGTCGTTGTAGGGGCCGTGCCCGATCCATCCCTGGAAGTGAAGTGCTTCGTGAATGAGGTGGGACCAGACCCGGGTGAGCCTCCACTCGGGCTGTGAATGCCCTCCGCGCTCGCCATAGACCGCTATTTGCTGAGGCCCCTCGGCGGTCTTGATGGTCGTTTGGTGGAAGTACATGGACGTTCCGTACTTCGACTCCGCTTCGTAGGGGAAGAGGAAATAGACGAAGTCTGTATCCGAGAAATCAAAGACTGGGTCAGCGAGGTCGACGAGCTCTTGCAGTCCCACGGCCATGGGTTGCTTGGATTCCGAGGCGCCCTTTTGGCACTCGACGCAGACGTACCACTCCGCCCCCTTCGGCGCTCGAAGCCATGTGGGGGACGCCAGATACGGACGGTAGGTCATCCTGCTGCGGCTGAAGAAGTCGCTCCACTCCTTGATCTCGGTGAGGTCATCGGCGAAGAGAGCGGACGGCTCGCCTGCCCCGGGCGCATTGGCAAAGTCGACGGGAATGATGGCAATCTTCACGTCACCGAGCGTCGGCAACGTGCCACGGATCGGGAAGCCCTTGGCCCCGGCGCCAGTCTGATTGCTGGTCTCTCGGAGACGGCACGTGTCAAGGTCTGAGGCGACGGTCTCGTTGTTGTCGTCGAAGGCTGGTTTGAGCACCTTCCAAACGAGTTTTCCCTTAACTCGCTTGCAGACGTAGGTCTTGCCCTTCTTGGTGACCTGGGCGTTTGCCTTGGTACAGGGGGCGCCTGCCTTGACCTTTGCCGCAGTGGCCGTGCTCCCCGCGAAGGGCACCACCGTCAGGGCAACGACAAGTGAGGCGCAAAGCAACCTCGCCACAGATCCCATGACTGTCCCCCGTCCACGCAGTGACAAACCTAGCCGCAATCCGCCGTGACGGGGAGAGCTGGCAGCAAGTGAGGAGAATTTGGTGGCCAGGGTCGGGGGTCAAACTGCTGATCTTCCGCCTGGCTGCACCAATGTCAGAGGACAACTCGCGCATCAGAAAGAAACCGTGCGAATCTCAGGGGTGCAGTGCGGTGATGCAAAGTCGTCAATCGAACTGTGGAATCACGATCAATGGCCAGTGCCTTCGCTTCTGCAACGAGGCAGTAATCAAGAAGCGTCCTGTTTGCGGACGCAACGTTGTGTCCTTCGCCGCTCAATAAGCAACAAAGGTCGCTAACGGCTACGTTGATCTCTAAGAGATTGGGCTGGTTTCGTCGCGTCGGAAAATCACTGCGTTCAGACAATTCCTGTCAGTTTCGAGCGACTGCACTTGTAGGTGAGGACCGCAACGGAGACAAGCCATGAATCTTTCGCGCAGACAACTGATCGCGGTTTTGGCAGGTGGAGCCGGGACCTTCGCGGCGACGGGTACAGGTGCTCTGGGTGCCTTAGGTGCCCGTGCTCTCCAGGGAACCGATCAAGGGCCAGCGAGTATTGGTGAGGTTCTTCGGAGCGCGAACGGTGAGTTGCGCGTGCAACTGGTCGTAAACCCCGGTACCGCAATCGTTGACGGCTCAGCCGTCGCGGGTTTGTCCACCTACAACGGTGAATTCCCGGCACCGACCCTCGTGGTGCGGCCTGGAGATCGCATGCGAATCCGCTTGATCAACAACGGATCCACCATCACCAACCTGCACTTCCATGGCATGCACGTGTCACCCCGCGGGCACCAGGACAACGTCTTCCTAGAAGTTGACCCGGGTGAGGTCCACGAGTACGACGTCAAAATCCCTAAGAACCATCCCGGCGGCCTGTTCTGGTATCACCCGCACTATCACACTGAGAGCGGGCCTCAGGTTTGGTCTGGGCTATCTGGACTGATCATCGTTGAGGGCGGGGCCTCGCTATTGCCGCAGGTCAGGGGACTGCGCAGACACTCCCTCGCTCTTCGCGAAGGTGGCCTAGGCCCTGATGGTTCGTGGGCTGACTACACGACATTGTCCACCGATGCCACCGAGCTGTATGTCAACGGCATGCTCAACCCGCGCATAAGCATCCGACCTGGCGAGACCCAGTTCTGGCAGATCGGCAACATCGGAGTAGCGACCTACTATGAACTCGGCCTTGACGATCACGAATTCACCGTCGTGGAGGAAGACGGCGCAATGGTCTGGCGTACATGGCAGGCCGATACCCTGATCATGCCTCCCGGGAAGCGATACGGAGTTTTGGTGACCGCAAGGCGCGGCCGCGGCACCGTTCGACTTCGTCAGTTGGGCTATGACCAGGGCAAAGCTCAATGGCCAGCGCGGCCACTCATGCGAATGCGGATCACCGGTGATCAAGATCGCTCAGTGTCCGTGCCCACGCACCTCGCCGATCCACCAGGTTGGCTCACCGCAAAGATTGCCAACCGTAGAGTCCTCACGTTGAGCCAAGACATCGTTGAAGGCGATTCGCAGTTCTACATTGACGGGCTCATCTTCGACGAGCTCACCTTCAAGGACGTCATTAAAGTGCGCTTAGGAACCACAGAAGAATGGGTCATCCGCAACGCATCCTCCAAAATGGCGGGATCCCCAGAGAACGAGGAGCATCCCTTCCACATCCACGTCAACGATTTCGTCGTCGTCGAACGTGGCGACTGGGATCCGCTCACCAACAAGATGAGTAACCGGAAAGCAGCCCCGATGCGCAGCTATTCGGACACGGAGACGATTCCGTGGAACGCTTACATGAGATTTCGCACGCACTTTGCCGATTACACAGGTCGAAGTGTCTACCACTGCCATCTTCTGTTCCATGAGGACCACGGAATGATGGGCGCTTTCGACATCGTCGACGCCAACGGGGAGGGCGCCGGCCCCGGCCAGCATCTTCCTAGCCATCATTGACGCGGCGATCAATGACGGGAAAGGGTGCCGCGTCAGTACTCAACGGTGGCCAGGGGCGGGGTCGAACCGCCGACCTTCCGATTTTCAGTCTCACCTGGTCCGTGTCAGGGCTTGGCGGACGGTGATTTCCGTCCCAGGAACCCCTGTCAGGTGAGTCAGGAGATTGCAGCGCTTGAACCACGTTCCGTGACACTGGTGTGACCCCGTGAGGGAAATGCGACTTCCCATGCAGGGGGCTTTGCCACTTCGTTCAGTGTTGGGAACCGGGTCGTGGGTTCGACCCCCACCTGTCCCACCGAGACGTCCGTGGACTTCTATGCAACACGACACCTGGCACCAAGCCCAACCGAGAACTCAGGCCTACGACGCTCCGCCAAGAAGAAAGTTCCTTCAGTCATGACACCTCCACGAGTTCAACGGAGAGGGTCCGAATAGCCGCATCCAGGGCCTCGCACCCTCCGTTGCCGGGTGCCTCTCTCGTGGTGACGGTCCAGGATTGCAGAGTGTCTCCTGGAGGCGCCTCCATCAACTTGCTGCCGAATCCTGGCAACTCAAGACTCAGGACCTTCGGAGTTGAGCCCGAATTGCTGGTTAAGATACTGAAATCCAACTCGGCCTCGCGACCATCAACAATGACGTAGCAATTTGGGCAGTCAGCAGTCGGTCGAGGCTCGCGGACTGCAAATGAGTTTTCCCGAATCGTTTCGCATTTGACCAACTGAGCCTTTACTTGACCGCTAGACCCGCAGCCAACCAGGATGACCACGGCTGCTTGCCCGTCGCGCACCTATCGGCACTTCGGCGCGGTGACAAACCACGCGCAACTACGCGGCGGTTGCCTCCCAGGTGGCCTTCTTCGACCGACGACCGGTCAGGATCGCCCAAACCCCGCTCGACAGGAACCAGATGGGTAGCCCCAACACCAGCGAGCCGATGCCGAGGATCCACAATCCCTCGTTGGCGCTCTCGAATATCTGGCCTAGGACGAAGACGAGCGGGTAGATCAACGCCACCATCCCGAGGACGCAGAGCGAGCGCGGAAGAGTGCGGGAGCGCCAGGCAAGCAGACACCCGGTGATGATCCAGAAAAGTGCCAGCATGACCCCGGAGAGCAGCCCGCCCTGCGTCCCGGCCATCTGAACGACGAGGTACGCCGCCTCTCCCCAATCCTGGTCATAGCCACGAATGTGCTCGATGGGTCCCGGGCTGGAGATCCGCAAGGCTCCGGTGAACGCCCACAGCCCAGCGGCCACCGAACCGACAACCGTCAGGAAGGGGGTGCGCCACGGGACTGCAGTAGCAGCACGCATGAGGCCGAGCGCGGCAAGGAGGAGGCAGCAACCACTCAGGACGTACGCCGTCCCATGCTCTTGCAGGTAGATCAGGCTGTCCGCCGGATTGTCCCCATCCGTACCCTCCGGACGAGTAGCAGCCTCGAGGACGAACGCGAGCGGAAGGAACAGCCCGACGGACATGAGTCCGACACCAGCGAAGACCTGGGTACGCGCCACCTCGCCATATTGCCAGATATCGCTCGGACGTTTCGGCATCTCGCCACTGTCGTAAGACAGGCCCGGAACCAACCGGAGCAGGTCCAACTCAGTTCAACTAGCACCAAGTCGAGAGCGCCTGAAGGCCGATTTCACGAGGGATTTTCGGGCTTCGAGGGGTGGCCAGGGGCGGGGTCGAACCGCCGACCTTCCGATTTTCAGTCCCGCTCTTGGAGATGAGTTAGGCCGCTGGGGTCGCATGAAGTGGGTTCATCCCTCATGGATTGCGGCCCCAGCGGCTTCTTGCGGTTCAGCCGCGTTCCCGCGTTGTTGAACGTTTCGTTGAACGCCGCGAACCCTTCTAGCCCAGGCAGGACATCTCCGTGGCGATTGCTCCAACGACAAGGCTCGCCTTGATCACGCTGGCCCCCAGAAGGACGCTGCCTCGCAGCCCAACCCACTCCCATCACGGTCTAGGTCATACGGGTCAGGACCCGAGACATAGACCTTGCCGGAGAGTGAGCCTGGCGACTGCCGCGTCGATGTCTTCGGGGGTGTCGTCGCGGTCGGCTTCGGTTTGGGCCATGAGCGCTGCGACGGCTTGGAGCCGCTTGGAGAGCGTCATCTTGCTACCCGCCGGACGGAGTCGTATCGGGTGGACCTCCCATTGACCACGTCTGCCCACGCCGCCTGCGCCGCCACTTCGGTTTCCTGCTTCACAGTCGGCTTCAACTCCCAGTTGGGATGAGTCTCAACCAGCGCACGAAGCCGAGGCGGAACGGCACGCATCCTGAACTCACAGCGCCGTTGGTTGACTAGGCGAAGGTGGCGCGGCGCGATTTGAGGTTGTACGTCGCGTACTTCACTCGCAGTTGGCCGCTGTCTATCGCTTCCCGAATGATGCTGCTCTCCTTCAGGGCCCGTGCGGAGTAGGCCGCATTAGCCCAGGTGCCTTCGGCCAACGTTTGGCTTTCGGGTAGTTCCTTCAGGGCCGGGAGGATGGCGTTGACGACGTCGTCGATATCGCCCCCCGGATATTGGCCCGTGCGCAGTGTGTTTTGAGAGGCCGAGACGGCTCCGCAACTGCTGTGGCCCAGCACGACTATGAGCGCGACCTTCAGCACGGCGACGGAGTACTCCAGCGATCCGATGCTGATGCCGTCCGAGCCAATGTTGCCCGCGTTGCGCACGTTGAAGAGGTTGGCTCGATGTACGTCGAAGATCCTCTCGGGGTTCACTCTGGAATCGGCACACGAAAGGATCGACGCGAAGGGCCACTGACCTCGGTTAGTGTCACTGCCTGAGGGGGTGTGGTCCACATTCTTGATGTTTCCGTTCACCCAGCGCCTATTGCCCTGCCTGAGCCACTTCAGCGCCTGGTCCGGCGTGTACTTCGCTCCATCTTTGCTCTCCGCACCAAGCGCCGGGACAGCAGCACCAACGGCTAGTGCTGTGCCGGCTACTCCTGCCATGCCGACAAGGAATCCTCTACGTGACACTTCATATGCCTTGGACATCGGGAGCACCTCTCTTGTCGAAGCGTGGAGAGCAGGTTGGCACACTTTTCGGTTATCGTAAATACTTGCAGGCAGAATACTTGCAGGAGGCGCGGCACTCGTTCATCACGCTGCTGCGGGACTCCGGGGAACTGTCGGACCGGGACCTGGCGACGTGGGCTGGGCATGACGAGGAGGTCATGCGGACGGTCTACGACAAGCGCAAGCAGGTCAACCGGGGCCAGAAGCGGGTAGCGGACGCGATCCGCAGGCTCGGGGAGGACCCTTGATGAAGGGTCGATGTTGAAGACTTGTTGAACGGAGTAGGCCGACAATCGGGCAAGTCACCGATTTCGTGAGGGAATCTGGTGGCCAGGGGCGGGGTCGAACCGCCGACCTTCCGATTTTCAGTCGGACGCTCGTACCAACTGAGCTACCTGGCCGCGCGGGCCGCGAAGCGACCCTGGCCGCTTGTGGCGGCCTGGCGACCCCGACGGGACTCGAACCCGCGACCTCCGCCGTGACAGGGCGGCGCGCTAACCAACTGCGCTACGGGGCCTTGCGGAGTTGCCTCCATAAAGCCATCTTGCCGTGTCCCCAACGGGATTCGAACCCGCGCTGCCGCCTTGAAAGGGCGGAGTCCTAGGCCGCTAGACGATGGGGACCACCATCACCGAACTCCGTTCGAGACTGGGAAAGCATAGGGGAGGGGTCCCGTGATCGTGAAATGACCCCCCTCCCGGTGGCACAGTGGCGAGGTGGACCGTCGCCAACTCCTTATCGGGACGTTGGGACTTGGCGCCCCGATGCTGCTGGGAGTCGGCTCTGCCCGTGCCGAGGTGCGTCGCTCGATCCCGATTCCCACGGCCACTTTGGTGACGCGATGGGATACCGATCGCTGGTCTCGAGGCTCCTACTCCGCACTTCCCCCGGGAGTCTCGCCGCGCGTCCGACGTGACCTCGCCGATGCTTTGCTCGATGGACGTGTTGCGTTCGCTGGGGAGTACGCCGACTCGCAATATCCAGCCACGACCCAGGGTGCCTACCGGTCGGGGCGGTACGCCGCACGTCGATTGATTGATCGTGCCGATCCGCGAACGGCGGTGGTGATTGGTGCGGGCATGGCCGGAGCATCGGCGGCACGCGCCCTGCAATCGGCCGGCGTAGATGTACGGGTGATCGAGGCGCGCGGGCGAATCGGGGGACGAATCCACAGCGATACGCGCTGGGGCGCGCCCGTGGAGTTAGGAGCCGCCTGGCTGCACGCCCTCTACGGCAACCCTCTGGTGCCACTGGCCCGTGCCGAGGGGCTCCGACTTGTCCCGACCGACTACGACGATGCGGTGGCTCGGGACACGGTGACGGGGCGCGCGTCGGCTAAGGCCGAACGGCGATGGACGCGACTCGGTGGGTTGATGGAGCGGCTCGGCGATGCCTGGCCGTCGCGGGACCTGTCGGTGGGCGACTGGCTCGAGCGGCGCAACTGGAATGACGGACGTATTGACACCTGGGCTGCCCAGGTCGAGATCACCCAGGAATACGGCGTGGATCCGGGTCGGCTCGGCGTGCGCGCAACGGAGGAGGGCGGTGCCTACCGCGGCGGAGATGCCATGGTGGCGGGCGGATACGACGCGATCGTGCGCTCGCTCCTCGACGGCATCGACGTAGAACTCAGCACGCCGGTCAAATCCGTGGCCGCGCGGGGCAACTCCGTGAGAGTCGTGCTGGCGAATAGCGCGTCGGTGCAGGCGGATGTCGTCGTCGTCGCGGTGCCTCTGGCACTGCTGCGGTCGGAGACACTGGCTGTTGAGCCAATGAACGCCAAAGTTCGCGGTGCCCTGCGGAGCCTCACGACGGGCCATCTGGAGAAGGTGGTCCTGCGCTACGACGAGCGATGGTGGGGTCGGCATCAGGTATACGGAATCGTGGGTGGTGGTGCGGCGGGGGCCCCTGCGGGGAGTGACGCGTCGCTGCGGTGGACCGAGTTCTATGACCTCACCGACGTCCTGGGATTCCCAGCGCTCGCCGGTCTCAGCGGTGGTCAAGCCGCGAGGACACGTCCACGGAGTGATCGTGGCTGCGTAGACGAAGCCACAGCAGCACTGGCCGCGGCCTTCGGGGGATGAGGAGGATGGTCATCATGTCCGGAGGTGCCATGCGGCGTGTGTTCGCCGCCGTCATCAGTTCAGCCGCACTGCTCGTCTCGATTCCTGCGTTGCCGGCGGTGGCCGCTCCCACACCTAGCTGGTTCGAGCGCGGCACTCCGATGGCACCGCGCCTGCAGTGGAACGCCAACGATGGCTATTGCGGGGAGACAAGCTTCATCAGCGCCGGCATGCTGTTCGGTCAGTACACCTCGCAGTGGACCGCGCGATTGCTCGCCTCGCCCGGAGTGCCGCAGTGGGAGTCGAGTTCGCAACTGCTCCTCGGTACGTCGAGCGAGCGACGAGCAGCCCGGGCCATGAAACTGGAGGCTCGGTATTTCGACAGCGCTCGACAACGTTCGATCCCGCAGTACCTCACCTGGGTGAAGAAGCGTTTCCTGCGAGGCGACGCGGTCATTATCGGGGTGCTGAACAACACCACCACCCTGGATGAGCAGGGGCCGGGGGATCGCGAGTACGACCACATCGTGCCGGTCTTCGGGTTTGGCTCGACTCACCGCCTGAATGCCAGCAAAGTCACCTATCGGTCCACGGACACCATCACGATCAGCGACAACGGTCTGCACAACATCGGGCCGAACTACCCCTACCTCTACTCCTACGAACTCGCCGGGTTCCCGAGGTCGCGGTCAGCGGCCAATGCGCCCGGTGGTCCGCTGTATTCCCTGCGCAAGTGGCCCCGCACCTATGCGACGGCCATCACCGGCGTGGCTGATCCCGACGGGGTGACGATTCCGGTGCGACTCACGTCGGATGTCAACGGCGAGGGGCTCCAGAACGAGCCGGTACTCAAGGCGCCGCCAGCGCCGTCCCCGATGACGTTGACCGCCCACGTCCGCATCCCGGACCAGTCCGTCGCCTACCGGGTCTACCTCTACGACGACTTCGCCCAGGTGCCCACGCGTGACTTCAATGCGCGAGCGGCGAAGGCGATTCAGTCGTGGACGATCCCCCCGGGCAGCGGAGCGGCATGGCGGGTCACGATTGACGTGATGACCGATCAGACACGGGTATTTCGAGCCGTGCCGGTGACGGCCCCCTAGCCGCGGATGCGTCGAAGCAGGAGATCCCAACACGCCGAAGGCCCGCTCCATGGGGAGCGGGCCTTCGTGATGCCTGTGTTGGTCGGGCTCAATGCCGACCCTTAACTGTCGCCCGGGTGTGCCACCTTCCACGCGCGGGGTGTAGGTCGATGCTCCTCTACCAGGAGCGCTTTGGTGATGCGAAGAAGCACAACTCCTCCTCTCACACGTGCGGCTTTGCCGTGATTCCAGTGTGCGCTTGCCTGCTGTTCAGGTCAAGGACCTTTGGCAGATGCATTTGTCGCAGCACTGTCACGGCAGATGTCACTCGCGCGACTGCCACGGCTGGGCCAGAATCATGCGGTGATCTCGATGACACCGGCCCAGTTCGAGGAGCTGGTGGCGCATGCCCTTGAGCGCGTTCCCGTCGAACTTGCTCGCTTGGTCGACAACGTCGTGTTTGTGATCGAGGCGGACGCACCTGCCGATGATCCTGACCTACTCGGGCTTTATGAGGGGATCGCCCTGACCGAGCGTGATTCGCGATACGCGGGTGCGCTACCCGATCGCATCTCTATCTTCCGCAATCCGATCCTACGCATCTGCGAAACCTTCGAGGACGTGGTCGATGAGGTGATCATCACGGTCGTGCATGAGATTGCACATCACTTCGGAATCGATGATGACCGCCTGCACGAACTCGGCTACGACTGACTCACGTCTGGGCCGGCCGGGGTGCGGCAGCGCGGCGCAGTCGATCGGCCACCGCGTCACCGATGCCCTCTTCGTCGGCATCAGGGGGGATCGCGACGATCATGCGCAGACCACCTCGATCGGCTGCCCGCATGGCGGCGTACAGGCCGCGGGCGTACTCCTCGTGTGTGGCGGGCGCGAGAAGGCGCATTGCCCCCTCGGGGGTGTCGAGGTCGGCTGGAGCGATGATGCCGACGGCGGCTGGCTCCAGGCCTGCTTCCTGGCTGGATTCCACGACAGCACAGAGCGCCGAGCCATCCGCGACGAGCACAAGGTGCGCCAAGGGCGCATAGTGCGAGGGCAACGCCCCCGGCACGCGAATCCCCCGACCGGTCTCGGCGGTGACGAGGCCAGTGACGCGCTCCACGTCGGCTTCACTCACGCCGCCCGGGCGAAGGATGCGAGGGACGTCACCAGTGCAATCGATAATCGTGGATTCCACGCCAACCCCGGATGTACCGCCATCGAGCGCGATGTCCAACTCGGGATCGAGGGCGTCGGCGAGTTCTTCCACCGCGTCGGCCAGGGTCGTCGGACTCACGCGGCCGAAGCGATTGGCACTCGGGGCCGCGACACCGTGCGGCGCGCCCTCCGGATCCTGCTCATCCATGATGCGCAGCACTTCACGTGCAAGAGGATGATCCGGAACCCGCAGAGCCACCGTGTCCTGGCCACCGGTGACGTGGTCGCCGGCCCGTGGTCCGCGCGCGAGGACAAGGGTCATCGGCCCGGGCCAGAACGCATCGGCGAGTGCCCGCGCGTAGTCCGGCACCTCGGTGACCCACGCGTCCTCCGTGGACGTGTCGAGCGTGGCATTCGGCTCAGCCACATGGACGATCACCGGGTGATCGAGGGGGCGCCCCTTGGCCTCATAGATACGAGCGACGGCCTCAGATTGATCGGCTCGTGCGGCGAGTCCATAAACGGTTTCCGTCGGCAGGATCACCATTCTTCCGGCAAGGAGGGCCGTCGCCGCGGCATGCGCATCTTTGGTGCTCACTCCACCTCCGTCGGATGCTGCATGCGGTGACCGCCACTTGCGAAGGCCCCCGTGGGAACTTCCTGATCCGGATTGCTCTCGATCATTTCCAGCACAGAGATGTTACGGGCGCAGTCCTCGAGAGCGCCGGGATCCTCGCCAAGGAGCACCTCGGGAACCTGCTGGTAGATGCCGAGCGCCGCGCGGTAGCGAGTCAGGGCCGCGGGGTAGGAGCCGCGCCGAGCGAGAAGTGCTCCCGCCTCGTGCTGACACTCGGCAGCGCGTTCGGGCAGGCCCTGTTCGGCGTACTCACTGGCGGCAGCGTCGAGCAGGGAGAGCGCCTCCACGAGTTCGTGAGGGTCGGGCTGATGTCCGCGCACGATCGCTTCGCCATGCCGAGCATCCGCGGCGCGCACCGCTTCACTGAGGTCCTCGGCCATCGCGATGCACCGACCGAAGGCGGCGACGGCGGCTGCCGGTTCCCCGTGGGCGTCGTACGCGGCGCCGAGAGCTGACTCGAGGTCGATGACGGCCAATCGGTCACCGATGCGCGTGGCCGACTCGATGCCCCGGTGCAGGACGTCGATGGCCTTGGTGTGCTGGCCCGATTCACCGAGGATCCATGCCAGTCCCGGCGCGGCCGCCGCCAGGGCGGTGTCGTCGTCGCTCTCCGCGAAGCCCTCAAATGCCGCCGTCAGCGCGGCCGTGGCGTCGGCAACCCGACCAAGTGCGGCGAGCGATGCGCCGAGAACCTGCCGCGCCCGGGACGCCACATGCACATCGTCGCCCGCGTCGCGGATCAGGGTGAGGGCGTCGCGGACTGCTTCGTCGTACCGACCCTCATCGGCCAGATGCGCTGCTCGCTCGTAGCGGGCCGATAGCCGCTCGGGCTCGGGAAGATCCGCAGACGTAAGGGTTCGATCAATCGCGGTGATGGCTTCGGCCGGAGCGCCGTCGGCTCGTGCAATCTCGCTCTCGACCTGATCGAGTGCCTTGCGCATGTCACGACGCCGCCAGCCGCGGACAAGGGGGCGAGCGGTGTCGACAGCGACGCGAGCATCGGCCCAGCGGCTCAAGTGGGCCAGGGCCATCGCGCGAGCAACCAGGATGGTGACGCGCAGGGAATCAAGGTCGCCCATCTGCTCGTCCGGGGGCGGCAGACCGGGGGCCACGGCGCGCAGGAGGTACAGGTGCTCGTGCTCGCCGTCCTCGGCCAGCATGTCGACGAAACGAATGGCCTGTTCGAGGTCATCCAGGGCCGTTTGCGGATCATCGAGGACAAGTAGGGCCTGGGCGGCTCGCGTGCGTTGGAGGGCGATGCCGTAGGCCTGACCAGCAGCCTCGGCGGCGGCCAAGCGCTCTCGCGCATCGGCAAGCACAGCCTCTGCCTGACCGCGCATGGCCGCACCGTCTGCCATACGTCCACTATGTCCTACCCCGCCAAACACTCGCCAGGAGATCGGTGCAGAGCCACGTCTTCGACATCACCGCCGTGCCCGACTCCGGGTCCTTGTGGAACGTCTCCCGGACCCCGTCCGGCTGCGCCTCTCCCAGCCGACTGTCAGGATTCGGTAAGGAAACCCTTCTTTGGGGCCTCTCGGGGAACAACCGGTCCTCCGCAGGCGTCAGGCTAGGAGTAGGTATTCCGGGGCGATCCCCCGGCGATCGAGGAGGCCCAGTGACCGACCAGACTTCTGGCACCGATCCGTACGCGAGCGTCTACGGCGCGCATGACCCCTATGCGCCCCCGGAGCCGCAGGTGGACACCCGCGTCTATCCGCCCTACTCCGACGGTTGGCAGGCGCAGGCGACGGAGACCGGCGCGACGGATTCACTCTCGGCCCCGACCGACCCCTACGCCGGCTACGCATCGAGTGACCCCTACGCGGGCTACACCGCGAGTGACCCGTACGCCGGGTATGCCGCGAGCGATCCGTACGCCGCGTACTACGGCACGCCCGCACCGGCGCCGACGTACGAGAAGAAGAAGTCCGGCAAGGGTGCTTTGATCGCCCTCGGGGCTGGCGCCGTGGCCGTCACGGCCCTGGTCGCTGGAGCCGTGGGTGGCGCAGTGGGCTACACCGCGGCGCGTGTGACGTCTCCGACGACAACCACCACCGTGGCCGCACCGGCCATCGGGAGTTCCCTCGAGCCGATCAGTCCGCCGGCCGCCGGCAGTATCGCGGCGGTGGCCGCCGCGGTACAGCCCTCCGTCGTACAGATCAATGTGCGGGATGGCAACGGTGGTGGGGGCACTGGCTCAGGCTTCATCATTCGTGACGACGGCTACATCCTCACCAACAACCACGTGACGGCCGGCGGCAACAACATCACCGTGACGTTTAGTGACGGGACCACCGAGGACGCCAAGCTCATTGGTTCGAACGCCGGCTATGACCTCGCGGTGGTCAAGGTCAACCGCACAGGCCTGCCGGCCGTGACACTGGGCAATTCCGGTGAGTTGGAGGTCGGTGACACCACCATCGCCATTGGCTCCCCGCTTGGATTGCAGGGCACGGTCACGTCGGGCATCGTGAGCGCACTCAATCGACCCGTGACCGCGGGTGGTGAAGGCGAGATGTCCTTCATCAACGCGATCCAGACCGACGCCGCCATCAACCCTGGCAATTCCGGTGGCCCGCTGGTCGACGGCAACGGAGCGGTCATCGGTATCAACTCTGCGATCGCATCGATGGGTCAGTCCTTCGGCGGGACTGCCGGCAGCATCGGTCTTGGGTTCGCCATCCCAATCGACACGGCTTCGCGCATCGCTTCGGAGATCATTGCGACGGGTTCCTCGTCAACGCCGATCATCGGTGTCAGCCTGGCGATGGACTTCCCCGGCCCGGGTGCGGAGGTCACCGCGCTGACCGAGGGCGGCCCGGCGACGGCAGCCGGTCTGCGCGTGGGTGACGTGATCACCAAGCTCAATGGCAACCTCGTCATGGATGCCACGGACCTCATCGTCGATGTCCGCTCCCTCGCCCCGGGCGACACCGTGATCGTTACGGTGGAGCGCAACGGTCAAGAGAGCGACATCGAACTAGTCCTGGGATCCATGCAGAACTAGCCCCTCAACAACTACGGGTCGACGAATTCACTAGTCGACGACAGCGACGGCACCGCCGCGGCGAGAATCACCAATCGCTTCGACGGTGCCGTTCGCTGTACGGCGCACCGCGTGGACACCACCGAAGAACAGATCGGCCGAGGGCCACTCGCGCACGGCAATGTCGAGGTCACGCAGTGCGGCGAGGACCTCGGGCGACAAGCCCGGCTCGACGTCGTTGAGTTCTGCTGCGGCATGCAATCGAGGCGCGCCGATGGCCGCGGTCGGAGGCATCTGCAGATCGAGCACTCGGGCGAAGACGGTCGCCAAGGCTGATCGAATGCGCTCACTTCCCCCTGTGCCGGCGACGAGGAGTGAGCCGTCATCGGAGACGGCCAGCGAGGGAGCCATCATCGAACCCATCCGCGTGCCGGGTGCCAGCCCATGGTTGCCGTGGGGCCCGTGCGGATTGAGGTCTTCTTCCCCCAGCATGTTGTTGAAGGAAATGCCCTCGACCACGACACCCGATCCCGAACCGTTGGACATCGACAGGGCCGCGACCCGTCCCTCGGCATCAATGACTGAGATGTGCGTGGTGCCTCGGATGACCTGACTGTCGCCAGCCTCGAGATCTCGACGACGCCGATCGGTGGTCGCCTTCCGAAGTGAGGTGAGGAGGCGAGGCCACAACGTGGCCGGATCGGCGTCGGCCGGAGTCTGCGCGAGAGCGTCGAGCACGATGCCGCCTCCGAAGGACGGTGCGGGGTTTGTCCAGATGCGTGCGTCGCAGCGGCGCAATGAGATGGGCGTGCGCTCGCGGGGGCGATACGTGAGGAGGTCCTCTCGCGTCACGAGGCCGCCGTTCTCTCGCATTGCGATGTCGATCGGCTCGATGAAGCGCGGATCGGTGGCACCGCCGGTGGCGCCATCCGCAAGTGCGGTCAGCAGATCGGCGTATGCCTCGTTGCGGAAGGGCTCTCCGGCGAGGACGGGGTCGTAGAGCGCCGCACTCTCCGGGGTGAGACGCAGGATTGCGCCGATGACGTGGATGAAGGAGACCTGGATGTCGTCGAGAAGGACGCCACCTCGCGCGGCTTTGATGGCGGGTGCGAGCACGTCGCTGAGCGGGAGCCGCCCCCAGCGCGCGAGGGCACCGAGATATCCGGACAGACACCCCGGGGTGGCCACGGAGCCCCATCCTGCGTGGAAGACCTGTTCGACTCCGGAAGCGAAGGTCACCGAAAGGGTCTCGACGTGGGGTTCACGAGTGCCTGCCCCGAGGCCCGGGACATCCACGAAAAAGTCCCAGACCACCGGATCGTCACCGGGTTCTTGGACCAGCAGGAAGCCACCGCCACCGAGGCTGGACAGCGTGGGTTCGCCGACCGCGGCGGCGAAGGCGCCCGCGATTGCGGCGTCGACAGCCGTGCCCCCGGCTTCAAGGACCGCAACAGCCGCCCCCAGCGTGGTCGACGACCCGCAGGCAACGGCCGCCGCATGAGGGCCGCCCTCGGCGACCACCGGCATGGCGGCCGCAATCTCCTCGTACACGCCCCGCACGCTAGCGAGGCGGCCTAGCCTGTGAGCGTGGGTGTGCCCTTCCAAGCGTCGCCCGGTGCCAGTTTGGGCATTGAGGTCGAGGTGGCCCTTGTCGATGTCGACAAGGGCGGCTTGGTCTGTATTGCCCCCGACGTCCTGGCTGACGTGTCGGTGCCGTACGACGGGGCAGAACACCCCAAGATCAAAAAGGAACTCTTCGAGTGCACCGTCGAGGTCATCACCGGTGTTTGTCGCACGGTGGCCGAGGCGCGTCGTGATCTGGCGGATTCCATGCTGGAGGTCCAGGCAGCCGCGGAGGCGCGGGGGGCTGGCTTCATCGGTGTCGGTCTGCATCCCTTCACCAATTGGCAGGACCTGACCCGCTCGGCCGGCGAGCGCTATGAACGCTTGGTGGACACCATCGCCTGGCCGGCGCGGCGACTCGTGACGCACGGTGTTCACGTGCACGTCGGCGTACGGTCCGGCGACAAGGCCGTGGCCACCGTCAACGCCCTCTCCGGCTATCTGCCGATCTTCCTCGCGCTCTCGGCGTCAAGCCCCTACTGGCACGGCCAGGACACGGGCCTTGCATCGACCCGAACGAAGATTTTCGAGGCAATGCCGACAACCGGGCTACCTCCGTACCTCGCAGACTGGTCTGACTTCAACACGTTCCTGGACACCTTGATCACCGCGGGCAGCATCGAAACGGTGCGCGAAGTGTGGTGGGACATCCGACCGCACCCCGGCTATGGCACCGTGGAATTGCGGATGTGCGATTCGATGCCGACGTTGTGGGAGATCTGCGCGATGGCCGCGCTGGCCCAGTGCCTTGTCCGCTCCTTCGATCTCATGATCGATCAGGGTGAACATCCGCCCGTACCCCGCGAATGGGTACGTCGCGAGAACAAGTGGCGGGCGACTCGGTGGGGGATCGAGGCGGATCTGGTCGTCGATGATGCAGGGACGACGCGCCCGCTGGTCGACATCGTTCACGAACTCGTGGCCGAACTTCGCCCGGTAGCAGAAGAGCTGGACTGCGTGGCTGAGTTGGAGTCTTTGCTCGACGTCACCGAACAGGGGCCGAGTTATGTCCGCCAGCGTGCGATGTTCGCTGATGGAGTGGGCTTCGAAGATGTGGTGGGGCAATTGCGGCGCGAAATGCTGGCCGATGTCAGGGGGTCGGCGTCCTCGTGACCTCGGCTCTTGAGACGCTCGTGGCCGCGCGCGAGCACGAACTTGTTGCGTTTCGACGCCGACTGCACTCGCATCCGGAGTTGTCCTATGCCGAGCATGCAACCACCGAGGCCATCGCCGATCGACTCCAGGTGGCGGGCCTGAGACCCCAGCTGCTCGGTCTTGGCACGGGGTTGGTCTGCGACGTCGTCGGCAACGCGCCCGGGCCGATCATCGCGCTACGCGCGGACATTGATGCCCTCGCGATGAGTGACGGCACCACCACCGAATACCGATCGCGGGTCGATGGGGTTGCTCATGCGTGCGGCCATGACGCTCACACTGCGGTCGTCCTCGGCGCTGGTCTAGCCCTGCGCGCGCTCACCGAGGTGGAAGCCGTCCCGGGAACCATCCGCCTGATCTTCGAGCCGGGGGAGGAGTCCGTCCCCGGGGGCGCGGTCGCGATCATCGATGAGGGCTGGTTGGCGGGTGTCTCGGCGGTCCTCGCCTTGCATTGTGATCCCAAGATCGATGTCGGCGAGGTTGGTCTGCGTGCGGGGGCACTGACGGCGGCATCCGATACCGCCACGATCACGCTGCGCGGCCCGGGTGGTCACACGGCGCGACCGCACCTCACGGTCGATCTGGTGTCCGTCATGGCGGACGTCGTTCGACGGTTCCCCGACCAGGTCAGCCAACGCCTTGGCTCCGACGACGACGTCGTGACCGTCTTCGGCGCCATTCACGCGGGGGACGCCCCCAATGTCATCCCTGCCCAGGGGACGTTGCGCTTCTCGCTTCGGTGCGCTGATCGCGGGGCTTGGGCGCGGGCCGAGGGTGTTGCGCGGGAGTCGCTCGCGGCGATCGTGGCGGAGACCGGTGCGCATGCGGAGATGGACTACCACCCCGGCACTCCGCCGGTGGTCAACGATTCCTGGGCTCTCGATTTGCTCGAGCGCGGTGCCCGCGAGGTGGTGGGCGCTCGCGGAGTGGTGGAGACGCCGCGGTCCATGGGCGCCGACACCTTTGCCTGGTACGGCGAGGTGGTCCCGGCGGCCTACGCCCGTCTTGGAACGCACTCCGGAGACGGTCCGCGGCTCGATCTGCACGCCTCCTCCTTCGATATCGATGAGCGTGCCATCGGCATCGGTGCTCGAGTGCTCGCCGAGGCCGCCCTGGTCGGCCTCCGCGACGCCACGACCTAGGACCATCCCCCGGCGAGTGTGCAGTTGCGTGCCGACATTTCGCCCGAAACCTGTCCGCAATCGCACACTCGGCGGGGGGAGGGTCTCGACTCGCGTGAGGGCTGCCTTCAGGGCAGGCTGTCGGGGTGAACCCCCTGGACTACCTCGCCGATATTGCGGCGACCGGCTTTCGGCGGCTTGTCTCAGGGGATCCAGACGGCCAGCCGGATTGGGTGCGTGAGCTCGAGCACGGCCAGGACCTCGGCTACTTTGGCCCCGGCTCTGCTGCCTGGGCCGTTCATGGCGGCCTGCCGACCGTGGTGGGCGGCATCCGTGCCCTCCTGCTGCAGGCCCTGCATCCCCTGGCGCTCGCCGGCGTCCAGCAGCACTCGCGCTACGAAGCCGATGCCCTCGGTCGTCTTGCTGGCACCACCCAGTGGCTCACCGTGGTCACTTTCGGAGATACACGCCAGGCGGAGCGTGAGTGTGCACGCGTCCGCGGCATGCACCGCAAGGTCCGCGGATCGGTGGAGATCGACGGGCAGGAGCGCAAGTACGCCGCCGGCGACCCGGAACTGCTGCGCTGGGTGCACGACGCCTTCACGGAGTCCTTCCTCGCGACGCACCGCATTTGGGGCGGTCCGATCCCGGGAGGCGACGATGCGTATGTCGCCGAGTGGGCCAAGGCGGGAGAGTTGGTCGGTGTGGAGGACCCGCCGCGATCCGTCGCAGAACTTGAGCGGCAGATGGCCGACTTCATGCCGCAGTTGCGCTACGACAAGGCCACCGCGCGAACAGTGCACTTCGTGCGTCAGGCCCCGCTCCCACTATCCGCGCGACCGCCCTACGCCGTTCTGGTGGCGGGCGCCATCGCATCGCTCACCGAGGAGGAACGTCGTTTGCTGCGTCTGCCTACGACGCCACTGACGCTGGCCAAGCCCGCGGTGGGCGCGCTGCTCGCCGGCATGGGTGCCGCCCTTGGCCGTCAAGCGCCCGCACAGCGCAACGCACGTCGCCGAGCGGCCCGGCTCGACCTAGTCGATCTTGGCGCCGTCGAGCCGGATTCGGTGAGCGATCACGGTGGCGGCGGCAGCCGTCAATAGCGCACTCCACAGCGCCGTGGGTGGAGGAAAGCGCAACAGCAGTGCCCCGACAAAAGCGCCGATGAGGTACCCGATCGGGGTTCCGAAGGCGATCGTTGACGCGCGCTTCCGTCCACCGACCCATGCCTCCGCGGACTGCACCAGGGCCGTGTTGATGACGACCGTCTGGACGGCCAGACCGACGATGCGCGTGATGACGGCCGCCTGAAACGCCTGCGAGAGCGACAGCAGGAAAACTGCAGCGAAGGCCACCTGCTTCTCGCCCCAGATGAGCACGAGCAGTCCGGTGATCGCGATGAGTACTGCCTCAATCGCGAGCATGATGACGCGCGCACGAGGTTGCGTCATGCGCCTGCGGAGGACGTTGCGCAATTTGACCGCGATGAAGACACCGACGGTGAAGGTCACCAGGGCAATGACGGAAGCTACGCGGGTCTCAAGTGCTTGTTCCTTGGCGAGCCCCAGCGCGACGATGACCAGATTGCCGGTCTGATTGGCGACGAAGACGCCGAACCGTTCGAACGCGACCGCGTCGACGATGCCGCTGGTCGCCGAAAGCAGGACAACGATCGCGAAGGTCGCGGTGGCGTACTCGCGGTTGAAGTCCTGGGGCGGGCCGGGGTTCGCAGGCGCCATGCGGTCAGGCTAACGAGCGTCCGGTACTTCGCGCGCGCGACGCTGCGCCTCGGTAACGACCGTGGCGCCGCTCACGAGCGCCTTGCGCCACGGTGGGACGCCGTCGATCTCGATCTCGAGGGAGAAGGATAGGAAGGTCCGGATGAGCACGATCAATCCGAGGACGACGACGTTATCGATTGTCGGCGCCACCGCCACGGTGCGGATGAGATCACCAGCGACCAGGATCTCCAGGCTCAGCAGGAGGACGCCACCGAAGGTCTGCCGCATCAACTTGTAGGCGGCTGTGCCACTTCTGGTGCGCGCCCAGGTCCGTAGCGAGGTGATCCCGGCGAAGAACAGGCCCACGAGCAAGACGACGGCGGCGATGACCTCGAACGTCTGCGCGACAAGGAGCATCCCTTGGGTGTAGGCGCCCTCGTCCATGGCTCTATGTCTATCAGTCTGAGTCGACGAGACGGGTGAGTTCGGTGATGGTCTCGGTGACGAGTTGATCGGGATCGGGGACGAGTCCGGCGTCGGTGGCGAAGCCGATCGTCACCGCACCAGCGTAGGAAAAGATCGTGCAGGTCATTGGTTGATCCCCGGACGAGGGTGCGAAGCCCACGATCTGACGCACGTCGCTCCCGGCGAAGGACATCGGTGATCGGGGTCCCGGCACGTTGGTGAGGACGCCGACCGCCTTGTTGGCGAAGAAGTCGGTGAGGGCGACGCTGACGGAGCGGGGAGCCGTGGAGACACCTCTCTGCACGCCGAAGGTCAGGAGTGGCTCGGCCGAGCGCTTGATGCGCGCCATGCGCGCGGTCACGGCCTTGAGTCGCTCAACCGGGTCAGTCGGGTGAAGGGGCAGTACGGCCATGACGAGGGCGAAGTAGTTGCCGAGGTCATCGGGCAGGTTGTCCTCGATCGGCACGAGATTGACCGGGACCATCCATTCCACTTCTGCCACGTCGTCGACGTCGCGGGCCGCGAGATAGGAGCGCATCCCACCCGCGACCGCGGTGAGAAGCACGTCGTTGACGCTGGCGTCATACATGTGACCGATGCCCTTGATGGGGTCGAGAGGGCAGGGCGCCGACCACGCCACCGCCTTGCGAATCCCGGGGGTGCCCGTCCAGATGGTGCGGACAGTTCCACCGCGCAGTGCCAACTTGGCGACCGATCCGGTGGTGTTAGCCACTTGGTTGTCGACGCCGAGTGCGTCAAAGGCGTCGACGAGATGTCCGGGATTGCGCAGCAGGTCACTGGCGAGGCGCCATCCTGACTCCAGGGCGCCACGCGGATCCTGGGTGAGCGCCTCCACGCCTCGACTCACGACTTTGGCGGTGTCGGAGAGCATTTCGTTAACGGTGGCCGTGGCCTTGGTCGCGATTTCCAGGGGTCCGCCGCCCTCAGTGCGTCGACCGACCGAGGCGGTGACGTGGGGGTCAGCGGTGTCGCACAGGCTCAGCATGACCTGGGTGAGCCGTACGCCGTCCGCCATCGCATGGTGGAAGCGGCTCACGATCGCGGCACCCACCTGACCGTCATCGAAGGTGACGCGCTCTACCAACGTCACCTCCCATAGCGGTCTGTCACGGGGCAGCGGCCGTGATCTCATCTCCGCGACATAGGCCTCAAGTTCCTTCATGCCCATGGGCTCCGGGAGCTGGACCTGGCGCACATGGTCCGCAAGGTGGAAGTCGTCAGCGGGTTGCCAGAACCAGCCGTCGTCGTCGCGGTGGGCTCGGCAGCGGAACACACGGAATCGCTCGATGACGCGCTCAGAGATGGTCTCGATGACGCGATCCAAGTCCGGAGTCGACGTCAGGGTCATCACGCCGTCGATGACCATGAGGTTGTTGGGGCGGTCCATGGTGAGCCACAGCGCATCCTGGGCGCTCATGGCGTAGCGACTGTGCTCCGGCATGGATCGGTCCTCCTCGGGACCACACGTTACGGCGGTGCCGCCGGGCGAAGCAGCGGATCGCCGGATGCCAAGATGGTGTCGTGAGTGATCCGGTCTACCTGCCCACAGATCAGACAACCCGCATGCAGGAGTTCCGCGAGGCTGCGACCGAGGTGGCCGGTCGGCCTTTCGGCGACTACGCCGCATTGCACGCCTGGTCCGTCGAGCATTCCGATGCGTTCTGGTCGCTGGTGTGGAACTACTTCGATGTCGTAGGCGAGCCGGGAGATGTCGCGGCCCTGCCGTCCGTCCTGCCGGACGCGCGTTTCTTCCCCGAGGCGCGATTGAACATCGTGTCGAGCCTGCTTCGCGTCTCTCCCGGACGAGAGGGCGCGGGTCTACCTGCCGTAGTGGAAACCGCCGAGTCCGAGGACGGCATCGCTGTCGTCCATCGGCTGAGTTTGGCTGACCTGACCGGACGCGTCGGTGCGGTGGCGGCTGCTCTGCGAGCGGATGGGGTTGCACCCGGCGATCGGATCGGGCTGGTCATGCCGGTTGGCGTCGATGCACTGGTGGTGACGTTGGCTGCGCTATCGGTGGGAGCCGTCGTGTCGAGTGCCGCCCCCGAATTCGGCGTCCCGGCGATCGTCGATCGCTTTGGGCAACTCGATCCCGTGCTCTTAGTCGGCGCCACGTCGTATCGCTGGAACGGTCGTGAACACCACCGAGCTGAACATCTCAGGGAACTGCGTGAGGCACTCCCATCGGTGCGCGCGATGTACGTCGTCGGCGGAGACAAGGTCCCTGGAGCACGAGCGCTGTCCGAGGTGGAGGCGGAATACGCCGGTACCGGGTTGGACCCTCTAGACCTCCCCTTCGATCATCCGGCCTACGTACTCTTCTCTTCCGGGACCACTGGCAAGCCGAAGTGCCTCGTCCATAGGGCGGGTGGAGTCCTGCTCAAGCATCTCACTGAGCAGGCGTTGCACTGTGATGTGCGTCCCGGTGATCGTGTCTGCTTCTACACCACGACCGGCTGGATGATGTGGAACTGGGCGGTGTCGCTGCTGGCGAGTGGTGCCACCCTGGCCCTGCACAACGGCGCGCCAAACTACCCGAGCGTTGACGCCCTGTTCGATGTGGCGAGCCTGACCCAACTCACACATCTGGGTGTGGGAGCACGGCTCGTGGACTCGATGCGAGCTGAAGGCTGCGACCTATCGGCAGATCGTGATCTGCACGATCTGCGCATGGTGATGGTGACCGGCTCCCCGCTCAGCGCGGCGACGGCGCAGTGGCTCGTGGACCAGCTCGGGCCTCGAGTGATGCCCCATCCCATCTCCGGTGGCACGGACTTGGTGGGCTGCTTCCTCGTCGGCGACCCATCGCGACCGGTGTGGGCTGGGGAGTTGCCCGGCCCGGCACTCGGACTCGATGTCGACGTCGCCGACGATGACGGAGCCCCGATGTTGGACGACACCCCGGGAGAACTCATCTGCCGCAATCCCTTCCCCACCGTGCCTCTCGGCATCTGGGGTGACAGCGACGGCACTCGCTTGATCTCGACGTACTTCGAGCGATTCCCCGGTGTCTGGACCCACGGTGACCTCACCTCAAAGACCGAGCACGGTGGATTCGTGATCCATGGCCGTTCCGATGCCACCCTCAATGTGGCGGGGGTGCGCATTGGCACCGGCGAGATTTACGGTGCGCTCGAGCAAGTCTCCGAGGTGATCGATGCCCTCGCGTTCGCACAGAGTTGGGATGGCGACACCCGGATGGTGCTTCTCGTGGTCACCGCGGACGGGGGCTTGACGGATGAGGTGAGTGACCGGATCCGCACGACGCTGCGAGAGCGGGGCTCGCCGCGCCATGTCCCGGCGGTCATCTGCGCGGTGTCGGACCTCCCGCGGACCATGACGGGCAAGCTCGCCGAGATCGCCGTCGCCGACATGGTCAACGGTCGCCCCGTGCGCAACCGCGACGCCTTGGCGAACCCCGAGGTGCTTGATGCGATCGCGGTCCTGCCACAGTTGCGGGTGTGACCGCAGCCCAAGCCCTTCTGCTCGATGTTGGTGTTGTCCTGTTCAAGTCGGCATGGGAGTGCGCCGATGACTTCGAAGACGCACGGGGACTGGCGCGGGGCACGATCCCCGGTCGCGGACCACTCAATCCAGATATCCCCGACCCTGGCTGGGCGCGCTACCAGGCCGATGAGATCACCGAGCGGGACTACTGGGTGGCCTACGCGCGGGCGGCCGTCGACAACGGTGTCGACATCAGTGGATTCGACGGGTTTATGCAGGCGATCTTCCGCGAGCCCGGTGTGGAGTCCATCCGCCCCGAGGCACTCGCGCTGATGGCCGAGTGCACGGCGGCCGGTCGGGCCCTCGGCATCCTGAGCAATGAACTCATGTCCTTCCAGGGTCGCGACTGGGTGGAGGCGCAGGATTGGTACGCCGACTTCGCGGTGGTA
>Ga0208542_1000197_pt1 | contig 27763 bp, 21 predicted proteins | sample DEB08_DNA_3_FD_185495 | JGI IMG/M metagenome (GOLD analysis project Ga0208542, IMG submission 185495) | Aqueous microbial communities from the Delaware River and Bay under freshwater to marine salinity gradient to study organic matter... | ecosystem: Environmental > Aquatic > Marine > Coastal ... | reverse complement strand
GAAGTCCTGGATCGATGAGGCCGTGGCGGACGGCGCCACGGTCTCATGCGGTGGCGACATTGGTGCGGACGGCGTTCTCCGACCGACGGTGATCGTTGATGCCAAGCCCGAGATGAATGTGTGCGCCCTCGAGGTGTTCGGTCCCGTCGTGGCGGTGCAAGGTTTCACCGACTTCGACGAGGCACTTCGCCTAGCGAACGACACGCGCTACGGCCTGCAGGCCGGTGTCTTCACGCGCGACATCGACAAGGCGCTGCGCGCCGTGCGCACCCTGGACTTCGGTGGTGTGACCGTCAACGAGGTGCCGACCTGGCGTGCCGATCAAATGCCCTACGGCGGCCTCCGTGACTCGGGCAATACCCGGGAGGGTCCGGCGTACTCGGTGCGCGAGATGACCGAGGAGCGACTGGTCATCCTCAACGGCTGACCGGGATCGCGGCTTTCTGACACCTATGCGGGCTCGTGGCATGTCATGGCGGCGGATGCGGGAGACGCGTCCGCGGATGGATCACGCGTACGACGGTGCGCCCGCCTCGAGGGGGAGTCCGGCCACGCGCCAGGCCCCGGTGCCGCCCTCGACATTGGTCACGGTGATGCCGCGCTGGGCGAGGAACGCCGCGACCTGCCATGAGCGGGCGCCGCTCTCGCAGATGACAAAGACGTCACCCTTGGGAAGGTCCTGGATGCGGATCGGGATGGTCGCCATGGGGATGTTGATGGCCCCCGGGACGTGGCCCGCGGCGTACTCGTAGGGTTCGCGCACGTCGATGACGGCACCCTGGCTCAGTCGGCTGTGGAGATCGGCCACGGTCGTGGTCGTGATCTGCATCGTTGTCCTCCTCGTCGGTGAGGAGAGCAGCATACCCCGGGGGGTATATAGATCGCCACTCGGGCCGACGCCGAAGCGCGGCCGAGCCTAGACGCTGGCGGCCTCGAGTTTGCCCATGTTTTCCAGCGTGACGCCCTTGGTCTCGCGGATGTATTTCATGACGAACGGGATGGACAAGATCGCGAAGACGGTGAAGATGCCGTAGGCCAGCCCGAGCGAGATGCCGGCCAGTTCGGGGAAGGTCGTGGAGACGACGAAGTTCGCCATCCACTGGGCCGACGCTGCGACGGCGAGTGCGGCGGCGCGGAGGCGGTTGGGGAACATCTCGCCGAGGAGCACCCACACGACAGGCCCCCACGTCGCGGCGAAGAAAGCGACGTAGAGGTTGAACGATATGAGCGCGACGACGTCGGGTCCATCGGCGAGCGTGGGCTGGCCGTCACTACCCACCGGGGCGGTGCCGAAGACGTAGGTGAGCGTGGCGAGTGTGAGCACCATGCCCGCGGAGCCAACCAGGAGCAGTGGCTTGCGGCCGACGCGGTCGACCAGTGCGATCGCGACGATGGTGAAGATGACGTTGATGGCCGTCGTGATGAGCGAAGTCTGGAAGGCCTGCGATTCGGAGAATCCGACGGATTCCCAAATGGTGTTGGAGTAGTAGAAGACCGCGTTGATGCCCACGAACTGCTGGAAGACGCTCAGCAGGATGCCGATCCAGACGATCGGCATGAGGCCGAGTGAGCGACCGCGCAGGTCACTGAACCGCGGCTTGTGATCACCGGCGAGCGAGGTCTCGATGTCCTTGACGATCGGGGCCGGATCAATGGTGTAAATCGTTGCGAGCACGCGCGATGCCTTGGCCGGTTCGCCGATGGCGACGAGATAGCGAGGGGACTCGGGGATCCGCAGGACGAGCAGCGCATAGACGATCGCGGGGACGATCATCGATAGGAACATCCACTGCCAGGCTTCGAGACCGAGGAGCCACTCGTTTCGGGCGTTGCCGCCCGCGGCCTGCAGGACGAGGTAGTTGACCAGGCTGGTCGCGAAGATGCCGATGACGATGGCGAACTGCTGCAGCGCACCCATGCGCCCGCGAATCTCTGCCGGAGCGATCTCGGCGATGTACATGGGTGCCATGACGCTGGCGACGCCGATGCCGGCGCCACCGAGGAAGCGCCAGAACATCAGGTCGGCGACGGCGAAGGGAAAGGCCTGCCCGATGGCGGCGATGAGGAAGAGGGCTGCGGCGATGAGCATGACGCGCTTGCGACCGAATCGGTCCGCCAGACTGCCGGAGAACCAGGCGCCGACCGCTGAGCCGATGAGCGCGATCGCGACGACGAAACCGATCATGAGATCGCTCAGACCGAAGATCGCCTTGATCGCCGAGGTGGCGCCGTTGATGACCGCGGAGTCATATCCGAAGAGGAAGCCGCCTAACGCGGCCGTGGCCGCGAGACCGACGACACGGCCGGTCCGATAGTCCTTCACGGTGCTCATGGGCCCTCCCTCAGCGTGGTGAGGTGAACGTTACGACCGTGGTGGGCGTGACGGAAGGGTTTTGCTGGCTCTCGTCACGGGAGCGCAGCGTGCCGCCGGCTATCGGCCGGTCTGCGTGATCGTGCTGCCCTCACCGGGCCGACCAGGGATGACGTCGATTCGGTCGTGTACCCATTCCTTCATCTCGGTGACGTGGCTGATCACGCCGACGGTGCGCCCCCGCGAGCGAAGGGCATCGAGCTGGTCGAGGACGACCGACAAGGTTTCCTGGTCGAGGGAGCCGAACCCCTCATCGACGAACAGGGTCTCCAGCGACAGGCCGCCGGACTCCTCGCGAACGACGTCGGCGAGGCCGAGGGCCAACGACAGGGAGGCGTAGAAGGTTTCGCCTCCGGACAGGCTCGATGGGTCCTGCGGCCGGCCGCTCCAGGCGTCGACCACGTCGATGCCGAGTCCGGTCTTGGCGCCGTGCGAAGCGGTCTCGTCGAGGGTGAACGTGAACTTGCCGCTGCTCATGCGCTCAAGGTGCGCAGAGGCCGCGTCGAGCACCGCCGCGAATCGGCGTTGTACGGCGTAGGCCTTGAGCATGAGATTGCGATCGTTGGCCGAGCCCTTTGCCGCGGTGACAAGCGCGCTGAGGTTGATGATGGGCGTGGTGCGCTGGACGACAGCCTCGGCCGCGGTGCGGGCATCGTGCCATCGCTGGACGAGGACGTCGATCGCCGCACAGGCGGACGTGACCTGGTGGTGGCGTGCCTGGAGGTCCTTCAGGGCGTCATCGGCCTGCCGGCGAATCTGCACTGCCTCAGCCACTCGAGCCTGCGCGGTCGACACGTCGATGGTTGCGGAGGAGGCTGCGCTGAACTCGTGCGCCGCGAGCAACTCCTCCAACACCACGGCCGCGCGCTCCAGTGCGGTCAGCGCGGCGGTCGCCGTCGTGTCCGGACCAACGGCGGCGATGACGGCGACCTGCTCGGCGGCCACACGCTCGGCGGATTCCTGCTCACGTGTCAGAGCGACGGCCTCGACCGTCACCGCTGACTCCACCGCTGCGGTAAGCGTCTCTCCTTCTTTTTCGAGGGCAGCTCGGGCGAGTTCGGCGGCCGTCAGCCCGGCCGCCTGAGCTGTCACCGCCGTGAGGTGATCGAGTGCCTGGCGCAGTTCGCTCTCGATGGTTGCCGGATCGACGTCACCAAGTTTGGCCCGCGCCGCGGCCTCCTGGGTGTTGGCATCCTGAACTCGCCGTTGGGCCTCGGCGTGATGCGCGGCCGCGGCCGCCTCGCGACCTTCCGCTGCATCGACCGCGGCTTCGCTCTGCGCGACCTGGTCGTCGGTGATCAGGCCTTCGTCCGGTGCCCGGGCCGGCTGGGGATGGTGTGTCGAGCCGCAGACCGGGCACGGTTGATCGTTGTGGAGGAGACCGGCCAGATGCGCAGCGCGTTGTTCGAGTTGACTGCGCAGCAGTGAGCTGGCTTCCTGCCGGGAGGCATACAACGCCTTGCGCTCCGCCTCAAGCGCGGTGCCCGCGGCCGCTTCGCTCCGGCGGGCGGCGTCGAGAGCGGTCCGTGCCTGCTCGAGTTCGGTGGCGGCCGCGCGGAGGGCGGTGAGCGCGTCGACGGCCGTCTGAGCCAAGGGTGCCGCTGCGGCCGAGCGGGCAGCAACGTCGACGGCTTCGTCGGCTGCAATGCGGCGCGCGGGCAGGGTGGCACTCTGCTCGCGGAGGTCGGCGAGGGTCGCCCGGGCGTTGCGCACGGCTTCGGCGAGGGTCGCCGCGTGTGCCCGGCGTTCGGGCTCGGCCGCTTCCCAGTCGGCGAGCGGTATCAGTCGCTCCCGCTGAGCAGTGAGTTCCTGCTGCTTGGCGCGCAGTGCCTCGGGGTTCAGGGTCGCCCAGGTGGGATCGAAGGCCGCTGCCGCCTCCCGCGCAGAGGTCAGTCGGGCGAGCGCCCCCACATAGTCACGGGCTGCCGTGAGCGACTGTTCGGCAAGTGTCGCCGCGGTGCGGGCGGCTTCGGCTCGCTGCTCGCATGTGGCGACCTCCTGGCTGAGAAGGGCGGCGCGCTCGGCCAGCGTGGTCTGGAGGGTCGTGATCGCCTCGGCGGCGAGCGGCATCACGCTGTCGTCGTCAATGAGGTCGGCATCGGCTTCGCGGATGCGTTCGCGCAGAACGCCGAGAATGTCGTTGGCGTCCCGCAGTGCCGCGGCACGAGCCTCAGCGGCCGCATCAGCGTTTTGCTTCAACTCGTCTTGCACGCGGGCCAGGAAACCGTCGTCGATGAGACTGGCCAGGGCGTCGTAACGATCGCTGGGCTTGGCGCGCAGCAGGGCGGCAAATTCACCCTGGGGCAGCACCACCAGGCGACGGAACTGGTGGACGTCGAGCCCGGTGCGTTCGGCGATATAGGCGCCGATCTCTTTGGCTTCGCGCATGGGGGGTGTCATGCCGTCGTCATGGACGAGAAGGGTCTGGGCGGCCCGCTCCTGTGTCGTGCCTTCACCGCGGGCCTTGGCTCGCTCGTACGGCGGATTGCGGGTGATGGTGTGCCGCACCCCAGCGACGCTGAACTCCAGCACAACCTCGGTCGGTTCGTTGGGCTCGCAGAGCAGGCTGCGCATGCGTCCGTGATCGACCCCGGTCTGACCGGTCAGGGAGCCATAGAGCGCGAACACGATCGCGTCGATGATCGTGCTCTTCCCGGCTCCGGTCGGACCTTCGATCAGGAACAGACCCGAGGCGGACACGGCGTCGAAGTCGATCTGCTGCGTATGCCGGAAGGGTCCGACACCGGTCAACGTCAGTGCATGGAACCTCACGACGAGATCTCCGCGATGCGCACGTGCTCGATGGCCTCGCGCAGGAGTGCCTGATCGGTCGGCAGGGCGGCGCTCCCCGTGACGTGCTCGATGAAGGACTCGGCAATGGCGAGTGGATCACTGGTGGGTCGGCCGTCGGGGTCCAGCGCTTCAACGCGGCTCGACGCACGATGCTCGAAGGTCAACTCGACGAGGTAGGGCAGATGAGCATGTAGTCGGTCGAAAGAGTTGTCGGGGCGGCGCTCGTCGATGAGGTGCACGCGCACCCAGGAGTCGGCACTGGCCTCCAGTCGCGGATCGACGAGCAGCTCCGCCAAGGTCCCGGTCAGGCTGACAAGGGGGCGAGGGACGGGCGCCTCAATGCGTTCAACCATCACCGGTCCGTCGGGCGGGATCTCCAGGATGCTGACTGACTTGCGGTGCTTCTCCTCGGAAAACGAATAGGCCAGGGGGGAGCCGCTATAGGTGACGACGTCCTCGCTCGTGCCGGTCGAGAGTTGTTGGGCCCCATGCAAGTGCCCCAGCGTGACCACGTCGACCCCTTTCAGAACCGACCACGGGGCATCGCCGACGCCGCCGACGCGCAGATCCCGCTCCGAATCGCTGACGAGGGTGTCGCCGCCGCCGGTGATGAACGCATGGGCAGCGACCAGGGATCGCACGCCCGGCCGCTCGGCCAGGTCTGCGCGTACGCGATCCATGGCGGCCCCGAGCACGGCGGCGTGCGAGCGTTCTGCTCCCAGCGCCTCCCGGTGAAGGTCCGGCTCAAGGTAGGGGATGCCGTATGCCGCCAGCTCTACCCCGTCGCGACCGTGCACCAGGACCGGGTCGGCGATGGTGTCGAGCGCGGTGCGCAGGTGCAGACCGGACCGCGCCAGAAGTGAACCGGCGAAGCCGAGCCTGGTCGGCGAGTCATGGTTGCCGGAGGTGACGAGGAGCGGACAGGTGCGCGTCAGCCCGATGACGGCTTCCTCCCACAGGGCGACCGCCGGCAGGGGAGGGACCGCTCGGTCGTAGACATCGCCGGCGACGACCACAAGTTCGATCTCCTGTGCCGCGACGAGGTCAACCAACCACTGCACGAAGGCGCGCTGATGATCAAGGACATCGGATCCGTGAAAGGAACGGCCCAGGTGCCAATCGGAGGTGTGGAGAACGCGCACCCCGGCAGGCTAACGCGGTTCCCTGACAGCGCCGATACGCTCGCCGGGTGACCACGTATGACGAGGCGGTTGATGTCCGTGATGGCTCCTGGGAGGTGCCGGAGGGCTGGCTCCAGGGCCGCGGAACCTGGGGTGGCCTGCTCGCGGCGGGGATCATTCGCGCGGCGGCGGCCGCCGAGGGGCGTGGCTTGCCGCTTCGGGAGGTCTCCGTGCACATGGTGGGCCCGCTGCCGGCTGGCCCGGCAGGGGTCTCGACGACCCTGGTTCGCCAAGGCTCAGCGACGTCCGTCTGGCAGGTCGCGGTCGCTGGGGAGGAGACCTGGGCCGTCGGCACGGCGGTCTTCGGTGGGCCGCGCGCTGCCAACTTCACGCCGACGGTGGACCTGGTGATGCCGAAGGCGCCGGAGTGGGCCGCCTGTGATGTGGTCGCCATCGGTCCGCCGATCGCTCCGGAGTTCTTGCAGCACCTGGCACTGCGGCCCATCTCCGGCTTGCCATATTCGGGCGGCGCCGATCCGGTGATGGCGTGGCTGGCGCCCGCGAAGCCGCCGACGACGTACGACGAGGGCCTCCTCGTCGGGCTCATCGATGCGATGTGGCCCGCGTCCTTGGTGCAGGTGTCGACTCCGCGGCCCATGGCCACGTTGAGTTTCAGTGCCACGCTTTTGGTCGACCCGGCCACCGTGGACCCGCAGGTGCCGCTGCTGCATCACGGACGCTTGCTCGGCTACGCCGATGGCTACGCGACGGAAACGCGAGAATTATGGACCGCTGACGGGCGACTTGCGGTCCACAACACCCAGGTCATCACCGTCATCAAATAACGGCGGGCATCACGTCAGGGCGAGGGGATGGGCATGGCAACAGGCACAGGACCGCTGGCAGGACTGCGCTTCGTTGAGATGGCGGGGATTGGACCGGCGCCGTTCGCCGCCATGGTGCTTGCTGATTTGGGAGCCCAGGGTGTGCGCATCGAATCCCCTCGACCCGGACTGACCCTCGGTGATCCGGCGCGTGACATCACCCGCCGGGGGCGCGACGTCGTCGTGGTGGACGTACGGCACGACGACGGACGCGAACTCGTGCTCAGCCTTATCGAGTCCGCCGACCTGCTCATCGAGGGCTTCCGCCCCGGCGTGATGGAGCGGCTCGGACTGGCGCCGCGGGCGTGCCTGGAACGTCGTCCGTCCCTGGTCTTCGGGCGGATGACGGGCTGGGGCCAGGACGGTCCGTGGGCCCGGACGGCGGGGCACGACCTCGATTACGTCGCGATTGCCGGCGTGCTTGCGCACATCGCGCGTCGGGGGCAGACGCCGACACCCCCGCTCAATCTCGTGGGTGACTATGGGGGCGGGGCCATGCTGCTCCTCGTCGGGGTCCTCGCGGCACTGTGGGAGGCACAGCGCTCCGGAGTGGGTCAGGTGGTCGATGCCGCCATGGTCGATGGCGCCGCACTGCTCATGTCGCTGTTTCATTCGATGACTGCGCAGGGCATGTGGCAGTTAGAGGCCGGTGTCAACCTGCTGGATTCCGGAGCGCCGTTCTATGACGTCTACAGAACGGCCGATGACGGCTATCTCGCGGTGGGCTGCCTCGAGCCAGCCTTCTACGCCGAATGGCTGCGTATCGCGGATCTGGCTAATGCGGACCTGCCGCCGCAGTATGACGTGACGCAGTGGCCGAGATTGCGGGAGGAGTTTGCGCGCGTTGTTGCGATGCGCACACGTGAGGAATGGGCGACCATCGCCGACGGCACCGATGCGTGCGTTGCACCTGTACTCACGATGGCGGAGGCGCCGATGCACAAGCACCTGGCGTCGCGTGGCACCTTCGTCGAGGTCGATGGTCTGGTCCAGGCGGCGCCTGCACCGCGCTTCGATCGGACAACGGTCGGCGCGGTGGCGTCTATCCCGGCGACGTCATCGCCGGTGTCGCTGACCGCCTGGGGCATCGACGAGACACGCATCGCTGACCTGACCCAACGCAGCATCCTGTCCTGACCCTCCCGCGAGTGCGCACCTGCGCACGGGTTTTGCCCGGCATGGGCGTCCACAAGTGAGCACTCGCGGGGGGATGACGGCGCTAGGGTGATGAGGCCGTGCTGCTGGGGGCGAGCCGCGGTCACGACTCGATTCCGGGAGGCGCCATCAAGACCGAGAACATCAATCACGAGTTCCTCGACGCCGTCCTCGAGGGTCGCCAGGTGGACGTCTACTACCACTTTGGTGTCGCCAGCGACGATCCGATTCTGGAGAAGCTACGTGGTGTCCGTGCGGTGATTTTGGCCGGCTCTGGTGAGCGCATCACTGACTTCGCTGAGCGCTGGAGCGCGCTGAGCGGCGACCCAGAGATCATCGCCTTCCCCAAGGAGGAACGCTTCGTCACGCGCTACACGGGCGGGGTGCTCTTCTCTTCGCATGGCATGGGCATGCCGAGTGCCTCGATCGCCGTCCAGGAGCTCATGCGGATGGTCTACTTCCTCAAGCGAGGCGATCTCGAGGCACTCGACGATGTCTTCTGGGCTCGTGTGGGGACCAGCGGCGGTGTCGGTCTGCCGGGAGGCACCATCGTGGTGTCCGAGGCCGGCCTCATGGCGGACCTTAAGCCGTTCCGGCTGCTCCAGGGCGGGATCGGCACCTACTGGTTCGATGGTGAGTTCCCGGCGGCGACCCGTGCGGCGATCATAGCGGCCAACGCCGACTCGGGTCTGCCGATCGTCGAAGGCAAGACCATCGCGACGAATGAATTCTTCCTTGAACAGTTCCGACTCGATGGCGCCATCCGACGGGAGACTGCGCAGACGAAGCACGAGTTTCTCGAATGGCTCCACGCCAACGGAGTGCGCAATATCGAGATGGAGGGCGCCATGCTCGCCGCCTACTGGAACTCGTGGGGCTTTCCGTCCTTCGCCATGATCTGCGCGGTGCTCCTCAACCGCCTCGAGGGTGACCAGGTCACGTCAACCCCGGAGCAGTTGCATGACTTCAGTGAGCAATCCGGCGATGTGCTCTTCAACTACCTGCAGCAGCGCCTGCTGACGTCCTGAAACCTAGTCGACCGACGAGACAAGGTGGTTCCCATGTTCGATCGCGACGCCTGCGTCCTCGCGGTCATGGCGACGAGGGGAGAATCACGATGAGCCTGACGGCCGCGTTGCGATCGGCGCAGCAGTGGATCGCCACCGATCCAGATGAGCAGACTCGCACCGAACTTCAGCAACTCGTCAGGCGTGCTGAATCGGGGGATCAGGAAGCCGTCGATGAACTGGCGGATGCCTTCGACGGCACCTTGTCGTTCGGTACCGCGGGGCTGCGGGGTCGGCTCGGACCGGGGTCGAACCGCATGAATCGAGTCGTCGTCATGCGCGCCGCTGCCGGACTGGCCGCCTACCTCCGAGATACCGGCGGCCGCTCCATTGTCATCGGCTACGACGCGCGTCGAAACTCTGATGTCTTCGCCCACGACACGGCACGCATCATGGCCGGTGCCGGCATTGCCGCGATGGTGCTCCCGCACCCGCTGCCCACTCCGGTGACGGCGTTCGCCATCGGGTTCCTCGGCACGAGCGGAGCCGTGATGGTCACCGCATCTCACAATCCGCCCGAGGACAATGGCTACAAGGTCTATCTGGGCGATGGCAGCCAGATCGTCCCTCCTGCGGATGCTCAAATCTCCGAACGTATTGCCGCCGTCGGACCCGTCGCGGACATCCCCACGTCCGACGACTACGTCACACTCGGCAGTGAAGTTCTCGATGCCTACGTTGCCCGCGCGGTGAACCTGCTGTCCCCTGGACCGCGGCAGATCCGTGCCGTTTACACCGCGTTGCACGGTGTTGGGGGCGAAGTGTTCATGCGGGCGGCCGCCGATGCGGGATTCCCTGCCCCGGTGCCGGTGGCCGCGCAGTTCGCGCCCGATGGTCACTTCCCCACGGTGAACTTCCCCAACCCCGAGGAGCCGGGGGCCATGGATCTCGCATTCGCCGAAGCAGCCTCGGTGGACGCCGACATCATCATCGCCAACGATCCTGACGCGGACCGAGCAGCGGCGGGTATCCGGACCGCAGACGGCGGCTACCGAATGTTGACCGGCGATGAGATTGGGTCCCTGCTGGCGTGGTGGACCGTCGAGCGCATGCGACGCTCCGGTGCGCCGATGATGGGCACCATGGCCGAGTCGATCGTCTCCGGCACTCTGTTGCGCGGCATCGCCGAGGATGCCGGTCTGGACTATGCCGCCACGCTCACCGGCTTCAAGTGGATCTCGAAGGTGCCCGGGCTGATCTTTGGCTACGAAGAGGCCCTGGGCTATTGCTGTGACCCGGCGTACGTCAAGGACAAGGACGGCATCACCGCGTTGCTGCTGACGCTCGAAATGGCTGCGCACCTTGCGGTGGAGGGTGGTTCGTTACAGGACGTCCTCGACGATCTGGCGCTCCGTTTCGGTCTCCACGTGACGTCGCAGGTGTCGGTTCGAGTGAGCGACCTGCATCTGATTCGCGACGCCATGGCACGACTTCGGACGTCGCCGCCCCGTGTCCTCGGAGGTCGTCCAGTGAGTGCGGTCGTCGATCTCGAAGAGGGTGCAGACGGCCTGCCGCCGACCGACGGTCTGCGCTTCACCTTGGCGGGTGCGCGCGTCATCATTCGGCCGAGCGGTACCGAGCCAAAGCTGAAGTGTTACCTGCAGGTTGTCGTTCCCGTCCTCGGCGAGGATCTCGTGGCCGCCCGCGCGCTCGCGGATGCCGAGATGGCCTCGCTCCGATCAAGCGTCACCGACATTCTCGGTCTTCCCTAGCCCATTGCCATCACACGGTCGACGGGCAAGGTTCACCTGATGGCCAAGACTCCTCGCCGATGTCCCCGTCGGGCAGGCAGCATCATCGACCGGCCTAGCCCTCCTCGATCGCCGCCGCGATCTCAAGATCGTGGGGGCCGAAAGCCTGCGGCAGGATCTGGTCCATGGATTGGACGCCCTGCGGCGTCATCATGAGCATGTGTGGCCCCCCGTGCTCGTACAGCAGTTGGCGACAGCGGCCGCACGGCATGAGAGGTTCGCCGCGCCCATCGACGCAGTACGCCGCGGTGAGCTTGCCGCCACCTGTCGCGAAGAGCATGGAGACCATGGAGCATTCGGCGCACAGGGTGATGCCGTAGCTGGCATTCTCGATATTCGCGCCCCACACGATCCGACCGTCCTCGGCGAAGCCGGCTACTCCCACGGGGTATTTGGAGTACGGCGAATACGAGTGCGCCAGCGCCGCCACAGCGGCCGCGCGGAGTTGCTCCCAGTCGGTATCCGTCATCGCCGTTGACCTCCGTCGCATCATGGCTACACCCGTATGTCTGCGCGAAGTTAGCACCGCGGACGGTGCCCGCGTGGGTGGTTGGTGCGCAGAGCACTAGCCTTCGTCGGGAGCAGTTTCCGCGGCCGATGTGGATCACGTGCGCCAGCGGCCCAGCGATCGGGAGGTAGCCATGCCAGGCATCTGCGACGGACGGATCGTCGTCATCACTGGAGCCGGACGGGGGATCGGTCGCGAACATGCCCTGGCCTTCGCCCGCGAAGGGGCCAAGATCGTGGTCAACGACCGCGGTGGAGCCGTTGACGGAGGTGGCTCCGATGTGAGTCCGGCGCAGCAGGTCGTCGAGGAGATTCAGGCGATGGGCGGCGAGGCCGTGGCCAATGCCGATGATGTCACCGATTTCGCCGGGGCCGGGCGCATCATCCAGGCGGCGATCGATGCCTTCGGTGGACTCGATGTCGTCGTGAACAACGCCGGCATCCTGCGGGACCGCATGTTCGTCAACATGACCCCGGAGGAGTTCGACTCCGTGATCGCCGTGCACTTGCGCGGAACCTTCGCGGTGTCGCGGCACGCGGCCGACTACTGGCGTGCACGATCAAAGGCCGGGGAATCCAATGATGCGCGGATCATCAACACGTCGTCCCCGAGTGGCATCTTCGGCAATATCGGCCAGGCCAACTACGGATCTGCCAAGGCCGCCATCGCCGCAATGACGGTGATCTTGGCCGATGAGCTCGCACGCATCGGGGTGACTGTCAATGCGATCGCGCCGGTCGCGCTCACGCGGATGACCGAGGGACTGCCGATGTTCGCTGAACTCGCGAAGTTGGAGCCCGATGCCAGCGGCTATCACCCCCTGGATCCGGCGAACATCTCGCCGCTGGTGGTGTGGCTCGGCTCCGCTGAGTCGGCCGGTGTCACCGGTCGGGTCTTCACCATCACCGGCAACGAGATCGGGGTGGCTGAGCCGTGGGTCAAGGGACCGACAGCGGCCAAGGAGTCGGGCGGCTGGGCGCCCGCCGAACTCGGTGCTGTGATTCCCGAACTCGTCGGCGACGCACGTGGCTCCAGCGACATGTTCGGCAATCCTCGGACCTAGCGCTCACCCGGAGGCCGTCTGAGTTACAGCTGGACGCGTTCGGCCCGAGTGAGGATGCGATCGACGTAGGCCTGCGTCTCCGGGAACGGCGGCACACCCTCGTACTTGACCACCTGGTTGAAGCCGGCGTTGTACGCCGCGAGGATGTTCTTCAGCGAATTGCCGGGTACGTCGGCCACCAGGGCGGCGTTCACGCAGTTGAGTTCAGCAGCGGAGTGGATCGCGTCCACCGGATTCCACACGTCGATATCGCCATCGCCATCGCCGTCGACGGCGTACTGCTCCCACACGGCCGGCATGAATTGAGCAATACCCTGGGCGCCGGCGGGACTGACGGCGTACGGATCCCAACTGCTCTCCGACGCGATCTGCGCGGCGAGAACCTGGGGCGGAACCACGGGGCACCGCTCGGCCGCGGCCACGATCACGGGTCGGTACTGCTCGGGGACGACAATCGCTTGGCGATCGCGGAGCCAGTCGACTCCGCCGAGTGCGACAAAGGCCCCCGCGAGGGTCACCCCCGCGAGGACGAGGACCGCGGCGACCACGGCCAGGACCTTCCCCATCAGACCACGGTAACCCGGCAGATCCTCGGATCCTTCCCCCTGAGGCCTCTTGCCCCACGAGCCGACGTCGCGGCGGTCGGGGCTCTACCGTGGACCCATGGGTGATGAGGTGGCCGGCCGCGATATCGACCGCACGGAGGTGGAGCGCCTCTTCGGAGCCCGCCTTGGGGAGGCGTTCGACGCGCTGGGGTGCTTCAACCTCGCGGTCTTCGGCAAGACGGGGGTGGGCAAGTCCACGCTGGTTAACGCGATCTTTGGCGCCCAGGTCGCCCAGACCGGCGTCGGTCGCCCCGTTACCCGGGGCCTGGTCTACTACCGTCACCCCGGCGGCCTGCTAGGCCTGTACGACTCCGAGGGCTTTGAGACCGGTCACTCGGGGGACGAGATCCTCGCGGCTTTGCGCGAACGGGTCGAGGGCACCCGTGGACTGCCGGTCGATCAGCGGATTCACGCCGCCTGGTACCTCGTGCGGTGGTCCGATCGCCGGTTCGAGGATCGGCAGGCGGACTTCGTCCGTGCCCTGTCCGACCTAGGTCTGCCGGTCGTTCTTGTGGTGACGCAGGTACCCACGCGCGACGGCGTTCCGCACCCGGAGGCCCTGGAGTTGGCGGCGTACATCGAGAGCCTCGGGCTGCCGCTGCGCCCCGGGGGCAAGGTCGTGCTCACCAACGCTCTCGACGATCCCTTCACCGGCGCGCCCGTCTTCGGGCTGCAGGAGTTGCTCGATGCGACGTACCTGGTCGTCCCCGAGGTGGCGACGGCGGCGCTGACGGCCGCTCAGATCCTCGACTGGGAGCGTAAAAGACAGGCGGCGAAGAAGATCATCAATCAGTCGGTGGCGGTCGCGGCTGGCGTCGGTGCCACTCCCATCCCCTTCTCAGATGCGGCCATCCTGGTTCCGGCGCAGGTGACGATGATCGCCCGGCTCACGGCCGCCTACGGTCTGCCGGCGGATCGGTCACGCGCCCTCGCCGCGGCAGGTGCCCTCGTCCTCACCGGCGGCGCAACGATGGCAGGCCGCTACCTGGTGACGAGCCTGCTGAAGTTCATCCCCGGGGGTCAGGTGGCAACGTCGGCAATCTCGGCGACGGTCGCCGGATCGCTCACTCGGGGGGTGGGCATGGCGTGGGCGCGGGTGTGCGAGCACGCCCTCGCGCTCCCCGATGCCGAGCGGGACCGGTTCCTCGCGGGGAATGCCCCGCTGGAGCTGTTCCGGGCCTACCTCAAGGGCCGCTAAACCCGCCCGGTTCCGACCGTCATGGTGGGTTTCGCGCACGGGAAACCCACCACAACGGTCGGAAACCGGGAGGGGTTGGGCGGACCTTGCTACGGTCGGGGCTGGTCACGAAGGGAGTCCGCCATGCGCAAGGTCTTCGTCCTCGCCGCTGCCGCGGCCGGAGCGGTCGCAGGAGTAGCCGCCTGGAAGAAGTATCGAGACACCAGTCCGGTTGCGGAGCGGGCCGACGCCTGGGCCGGTGCCGTGTCGTCGTACGCCGACCGTGCCTCGGCCGGTGTCGCGGGTGCCGCGGGGCTGGCCGCGGGAGTCGCCGATACCGCTGCCCGGACCGTGTCCGACGCCGCGCACGCCGCCCGCTTGCCCGGCTCCGTCGCCGACTCGGTGTCTGCCGGCGCGGCTCAGGCCGGTGCCGCGGCCTCTACGGCGGCGGACACCACGAGCCTCGTGGCCGGTACCGCCGCTCATGCGGCCGCCAGCGCTGCGTCGGAGACCGCCGAGACGGTGAAGGGAGCCGCCGCCGCGGCCGCTGCGGATCTCGCCGCGAGTGAAGCGGCGGAGTCAAGTGCACAGGAGCAGGTCGAGCCACCCGCCGGAACGGAGGGCGCTGAAGCTCCCGAGGTGGACGCTCCTAAGGCCGCGCCCAAGGCAAACGCGCCCAAGGCCGCACCCAAGCCGCATCCCACCCCGACATCGGTCGGCAACCCGGGGGCGAAGAAGGCGGGCAAGAAGGCGGCGAAAAAACCTGCGGCCAAGAAGGCGGCCGCCCCGAAGCCAAAACCACCGGCCGAGTCCGCCTCCGGTGCGGCGGCGACCTCGCCCAAGCGCAGCCGCAACCGCACCAAGGGTGGGGTCCCGGTCGACCGGGAGGCGTCGGAGGGCGCCCCCGACGCCTAGCTCGCCCATCGCCGCGCCGCACGCGGACCCCGAGCGCTCCGAAATTACCCTCGCGGGAACATCGGGGCACCCTGATGCGTTGCGAAGGTCAGCACCTATGAGGAGGACACCCATGCGCGAACCCGCTGACCTGATCACCTGGCACAGCGAGCCGACCCCGGTCGAGGGGCGCTCGGTGCTCGTGCACGCCTTCACCGGATTCCTCGACGCCGGCGGGGCCACGGCGACCGCCGCCCGCCTCCTGCAGTCCCGCGACCACCGGCTCCTCGCGACCTTCGACGTCGATGAAGTGCTGGATTACCGCGCCCGACGTCCGGTGCTCACCTTCGTCACCGACCACTTCGCCGCCGTCGACATGCCGCAGATCGCCCTGCATGAGGTGCTAGACGACGAGGGAACGCCGTTCCTCCTCCTCACCGGTCCCGAACCGGACTATCAGTGGCAGCGCTTCGCGGCCGCGATCGTCGAACTCACCCGACGGACCGGTACGACGCTCACCGTGGGTCTGTCGGCGATTCCGTGGCCCGCGCCGCACACCCGGCCGCTGGGCATCACCATCCACGGCAATGTCCCGTCCTTGGTCCAGGCGCCCCACACCGCGGGCAATATCCAGGTCCCCGGTCACATCGGAGGACTCCTCGAACTGTCCTTGAGTGAGGCCGGTGAAAAAGCGATCGGGATCGCCACCCACGTGCCCCACTACCTGGGCCAGTTCGACTACCCCGCTGCCGCCATCGCGATGGTGGAGGCGTTGGCGCAGGCCACCGGTCTCGTGCTCCCGGTCGACGAGTTGCGCGCCCCGGCCTCGCGCGCCGAGGGTGAGATCGCGCAGCAACTGCAGAACAATGAGGAGTTCGTCACCATCGTTCGTGCCCTCGAGCAGCAGTACGACCAGATGGCCGCGCTGCGCACCGGCACTGCATCGGCGGGCTCCTCGGAGTTGGCCCCGGAGGGCCGAGTGGCCTCGGGGGATGAGATCGCGGCGCAGGTGGAGCAGTTCCTCGCCGATATGCACGGCCGCGAGTCCGGCGACGACCTCGACTGACGGCATTGAGCCGGCAACGCCAGGGCTGACGAAAACGGTGCCACTCCTACACACCGCGACCGGTCTGTATGACAGGATTTCCCCAATTCCGTGGGAGGAAACCTGTGCGAAACCGTGTTCAGCTGATCGCCTACGCCGACCGACTCGGTGGTGATATTTCGGCGCTCACAAACATCGTGCGCGGTCCGCTCGCAGGCGCCTACGGCGGCGTTCACCTCCTGCCGTTCTTCACCCCATTCGACGGCGCCGACGCGGGGTTTGACCCGGTCGATCACACCGAGGTCGACCCCCGACTCGGCGGTTGGGGGGACCTCGCCGCGCTGGCAGCCGACCACGAGGTTGTCGTCGATGTGATCGTCAATCACGTCTCGGCAGACTCCGCTGCCTTCATCGATGTGCTTGCCCACGGTGACGCGTCGACCTACGCCCCGATGTTCCTCACGATGTCGAGCGTCTTCCCTGACGGCGCCACCGAGGCTGACCTGGCGAAGATCTACCGGCCACGGCCCGGCCTCCCCTTCACGCCGTACACCCTCGGCGGTGAGCGGCGACTGGTGTGGACGACGTTCACTCCGCAGCAGGTCGACATCGACGTTCGGTCAGAGCAGGGGCGGGCCTATCTCATCTCGATCCTCGACCGCCTGCGCGATGTGGGCGTCTCGCTCGTGCGCATGGATGCGGTCGGTTACGCCATCAAGACCGCGGGGACCTCCTGCTTCATGACTCCGGACACCTTTGACTTCATCGACGAGTTCACCGCGTTGGCGCATGCGCGAGGCCTCGACATCCTGGTGGAAATCCACTCCTACTACCGCGACCAGATCGATATCGCGGCGCGGGTGGACTGGGTCTACGACTTCGCCCTTCCGCCGCTCGTCTTGTACGCCGCCTACACCGGTGACCACGCGCCGCTCCACCGTTGGTGCGACATGCGCCCGGCCAATGCCATCACGGTTCTCGACACTCACGACGGGATCGGCATCGTTGATGTCGGACCGGATCAGAAGGTATCGGGGCGCCCCGGATTGTTGACGCCCGAGCAGTTGGATGTCGTGGTCGAAGGAATCCATGAGAGCACGGCGGGGGAGAGCCGGAAGTCCACCGGGCAGGCCGCTTCTAATCTGGACGTCTACCAGGTCAACTCGACGTTCTATTCGGCTCTCGGCGCCGATGATCGACGCTATCTCGCGGCCCGTGCCGTGCAGTTCATGCTTCCGGGCATCCCGCAGGTGTATTACGTCGGCGCGCTCGCTGGCGCCAACGACATGGACTTTCTGGCCCGCTCTGGGGTTGGACGCGACATCAACCGGCACGCCTACTCCGACGACGACCTCGCCGCGGATCTTGAACGCCCGGTCGTGCAATCGCTGCTGGCCCTCGCTCGGTGGCGCAACGAACTGCCCGTCTTTGAGGGTGAGGCGATCGTGGAGGGGAAGGACGAGGGAATCCGAATCACACGCCGACAAGGCGAGGTGTGGGCGGCCCTGGTCACCGATCTGTCGCAAGGAGAGGTGCACCTGAGTTGGTCGGGGCCCGACGGCGAAGGCGAGACGACCGATCTGCTGACGTCGCCACCGCGCGTGGGCTGACCTCCTGCCACGATGGTGGCCATGAGTGACGCCGTGAAACCAGAGCCCGCCCTCCCGGCCGATATGACGTTCGGCACCGCAACCGCGTCGTGGCAGGTGGAAGGAGATGTGGCGGGACGTGGCCACTGCATCTGGGATGACTTCGCGGCGACCCCCGGTGCCATCGTGGACGGCACTACGGGGGAGCCAGCGTGCGATCACCTCGCGCGATTCGACGAGGATCTCGATCTGCTGACCTGGCTTGGCGTCGATGCCTACCGCATGTCCATCAGTTGGCCGCGGGTGCAGCCCACCGGCATGGGACCGGTGAGCGAAGCAGGGCTCGCGACGTACGACCGCATGATCGATGGTCTGCTCGAACGGGGGATCGATCCGGTGGTGACGCTCTATCACTGGGATCTGCCCTCGGAGTTGCCCGGCTGGACCTCGCGGGAGACCGCCGAGCGTTTTGCCGACTACGCCGAGGCAGTCGGTGCGCGGCTCGGCGATCGAGTGAGTCACTGGGCCACCTTGAATGAGCCCTGGGTGTCCGCCTACCTCGGCTACGCCGCCGGTGTGCATGCCCCTGGACGCCGTGCGCCCGCCGAGGCATTGTCGGCCGCCTACCACCTCATGCTCGGTCACGGCCTCGCGCTCGAACGACTGCGGGCACAGGGGTTGATCAACCTGGGGATTGTGCTCAACCTCATCCCGGTCTACGCCGACGATCCCGGCGCGCAGGCTGCGGCGACCCACATCGACGGCCTGCACAATCGGTTCTTCCTCGACCTACTTGCCGGTCGCGGTATCCCGGCCGACGTCGTGGCCGGGACGACCCAGTTCACCGACTGGTCGTTCGTTCAGGAGTCTGACCTGCCGATCATTGCGGCACCCATCGATTGGTTGGGCGAGAATTACTACACCGTCAATCGGGTCAGCAGTGTCGCGTCGGACGTAACGGCGGTCGGGCAGGATCTCGCGGCCTATCCGGGTAGCCCACCGGCGACCTTCGCACCGCGTGAGCCGGTGACAGCGATGGGTTGGGAGGTGTATCCCGAGGGGATCGTTGATGCGCTCCGGTTGGCTGCAACGGCGTTGCCCGGCGTGCCGCTGTGGATCGCGGAGAACGGCGCCGCGTACGCCGACGTCGTCAGTCCCGACGGTATCCACGACATCGACCGCGTTGACTACTACCGGCAGCACGTGGCGCAGGTGCTGCGCGCTCGCGCCGAGGGCATCGACGTGCAGGGCTATCTCGCGTGGTCGCTGCTCGACAACATCGAGTGGGCCGAAGGGTTCACCAAGCGGTTCGGCATCGTGCGGGTCGAGCCGGGGACCTTGACGCGGACGCCGAAGGACAGTGCCCTGTGGTGGCGGGACCGATTGGCGACGCGCGTCAGCCCTTGACCGAGCCGGCGAGCAGGCCGCGCACGAAGAACCGCTGCAGTGCGAAGAACACGATCAGCGGAACCACGATGGCGATGAACGCTCCCGCGGTGATGAGGTGGGTCTTGGCGCCGTAGCTGCCCACGATATTGGCGAGGTACGCCGTGATGGGTGCCACATCGGGTGTGCCACCGGCGAAGGTCAGCGCCACGAGAAGGTCGTTCCACACCCAGAGGAACTGGAAGATCGCGAACGAGGCGATCGCGGGCACCGAGAGTGGCAACACGATCTTGCGGAAGATCATGAAGTGGCTCGCGCCATCAACGACCGCGGCTTCCATGAGGTCTCGAGGCAACTGCGCCATGAAGTTGTGCAGCAGGAAGACGGCGAGCGGGAGCGCGAACATCGTGTGCGCCACCCACAGCGGGATGTAGGTGCCGCCGAGGTTGAGGTCGGGGATGATCGGCACCGGCCCGATGCTCCAGCCCAGGTTGAACAACTGGAGCAGGGGCAGCAGGGCCATCTGCAGCGGCACGATCTGCAGGGCGAAGATCATGAAGAACAGCACGGTGGCTCCCTTGAAGGGGATCCAGGCGAGGGCGTAGGCGCACATGGTGGCGATGACGAGCGGGAAGATCGCGGCCGGGATCGCGATGGCAAAGGAGTTGAAGAAGTAGGGGAGGATGCCGCCGGACACGATCTCGCCACCGCCGAGCACCTCCGCGTAGTTCTGGAGAGTGAGCTCTGGATCGGTGAAGACGGTCCACCAGCCAGAGTTGGTGGCCGGTCCCGAAGGCCGCAGCGAGGTGACCAGTAGCCCGAAGGTGGGGATCGTCCACAACACGGTGATGACGATGACCACGGCAGAGGCCCAGGGGCTGCTCAGGGTGCGGCGCGCGGTGCCGCCAATGGTGACGTCGTCCTTGGGTGGTTGCGGAATCGGGATGATCTCATGTGCTTCGACGCTCATCGGACCGCACGCTCCTTCCGCAGTTGCACAATGTTGTAGGAGACGATCGGGATAACGCCGAGGAACAGGATGACGGCGAGCGCGGATCCGCGCCCGACGTCAAATTGAACGAAGGCCTGGCTGTACATCTCGTTAGCGACGATCTGTGTGCCGAAGTTGCCGTTGGTCATGACGCGCACGATGTCGAAGATCTTGAGGGTGGCGATGAGAATGGTGGTGAACACGACGATCAACGTCGTGCGCACCATGGGGACAGTGACCCGGCTGAAGAGGCGCCAGCCGCGGGCGCCATCGAGTGTCGCCGCTTCGATGACGTCGTGCGGAATAGCCTTAATGGCCGCGGAAAGCACGACCATGGCGAAGCCGGTCTGGATCCAGATCATGATGACCATGAGCAGGAAGTTGTTCCACGGCTGCAGCAGCAGCCAATTCGGCGGCTCCATGCCGAGCCACAGGACCACTTGGCTCAACAGGCCCACCTGCTCCTGGGAGGGATCCCGGTAGGCGTAGACGAGTCCCCAGATGATGCTGGCGCCGACGAAGGAGATCGCCATCGGCATGAAGATGAGGGACTTGGGGATGGACTCACGCTTCATCTTGTCCAGGAGCAGGGCGAGGAGCAGACCTACGCCGGTGGAGAAGATGGGCGCGACGATGATCCAGAGCGCCGTGTTGATGAGGACTTTTTGATTGTTCTCGGTGGTGAAGATCCAGCCGTAGTTCGCCAGTCCGATGAACTTCTGCCCACTGGCGTTGTAGAAGCTCTTGGAGATTGTCTGAATGGTCGGGACGACCAGGCCGATGATCAGGAGCAGGATTGCGGGCCCGAGGAACATGATGCCGGCGAGCGGATTGGCGAATTTGCCGCGGATTCGGCCAAGGACGAAGAAGAGGATGAGGAGGATCCCGAGGAACGCGGCAACAGCCGCGAGGGCAATGCCGATTTTCGGTAGTCCCGCGATGATGTTGTCCCAGATCATCGATACCTCTCGTCGCTTGAAACTGTCACCAGACACGAATCGGGGCCCGAGGTGTGTCTACACCGTCGGGCCCCGATTCGTCAGTCGTCTGACCTAACTGCTAATCGGTTGCGAAGTGACTACTCGGCCGGCCAGCAAGCGTCGATCGCCTTGAGGACGTCAGCCGTCGGCTTGTCCTCGGCGAACCACGCCGTCATCTCGGTCCACTCGCAGCCTGCGCCGACAGCGGCCGGCATCAGATCGGAGGCGTCAAACCGGAAGGTGCCCTGCGGATCAGTGAGGTACTGAGCCGACAGCTGATCAATCGAGCCGGGGGTGTAAGCGTCCAGCGGCACACCGGAGTTCGCCGACACCCAAGTGCCGAGTTTGACCTTGTTGGTCGCGAACGTCGGCGAGGCCAGGAAAGTCTGCGCCGCAGCAACCTCGGGACGATCGGAGAACGCGGTGACGAACTCGCCACCACCGACGACGGGGTTCGGCACATCGGCGTTCATCGCTGGCAGGTAGAACGCGTAGGCGTCGCCGTCCTCAGCCACGGTCGCGTCCGGGTTGAATTCCTTCCAGAAGTTCGCGTAGAAGGAGGCCTGCTGCAGCATGCCGCACTCACCCTTGAGGATCGGCTCACCGGCCTGCTGGAAGCCGGTCGTCGCGATCGTCTGGACGTTGCCGAAGCCGCCATTGACGTAATCGGGGTTCTTCATCCAGCCCGCGAGCACGTCCATGGCCGCGGTGACCTCGGGGGAGTCGAACGGAATCGTGTGGTTGACCCACTGGTCGTAGACGTCGCCGCCATACATGCGCAGCATGATCTGCTCCAGCCAGTCAGTGGCCGGCCAGCCAGTGGCGCCACCGGACTCGATGCCACCGCACCAAGGCTTCACGCCATCGGCGACCATCTGATCGGTCAGGGACCACAACTCATCCCAGGTGGTCGGGACGGTGTAGCCCTTCTCCGCGAAGACCTTGGGCGAGTACCACACGAACGACTTCATGTTCGAGCCGAGCGGAGCGGCGTAGAAGGTGCCATCGACGGTGCCGTAGGCCTTCCAAGCCGGGTTCCAGTACTCGTCAACGAGTGAGCCCACCGACGCGGGAGCGGCGATTGGGCCGCCGGTCTCGACGAGCTTGGCCAGCAGGCCGGGCTGTGGGATGAAGGCGATGTCAGGGGCGTTACCACCGGCGATGCGGGTGGGCAGTTGCGCCTCGAACTGATCGGAGCCCTCGTACACGATGTCGATGCCCGTGCAGGACTCGAACTGAGCCCAGGACTCCTCAAATAGGCCCTGCTCGGGCGGCAGGATGGAGGTGAAGATGGTGACGGATGCTCCGTCGAAGGTGCCGTAGTCGGCGTACTCCTCGCAGCCGGCCGCGGGTGCGTCGCCGGAACTCGAGCTCTCCGAGGACGACGCCGACGAGTTGTCGGGGGCCGCGGACGATGAATCGCCGGAGGTGTCCGAGCCACCGCAGGCGGCGAGCAGGAGTGCTGCTGCGCTCGCGCCGACGATGAGGGCGACCCCACGACGGCGATTGGGTGATGACATGCCGTCTCCTTGTCATTGATGTGCCCGGGAGTTCATGGGCTGAAAACGTGTCCATCCTTTCTCGCCGGTAGCGGGCTCGCAAGGCCCATGAGGCGTGGCTGACGGTAACGAAACCGCAACGTTTTTATGGGGAGGTGCACTCTCACGAGTGTTTCGCAAACACCATGAAAACGTTTCCGCGATTCGCGTCCGATCTGCACCTTTGGCCGTTTTCGCCATGGTCCCCTGTGAGGGGACATCGGTCTGGCGATCGGCGGACAGCGGCGCCAGCGTTCCTCGTCCTTCTCGAACCAGGTCCTACGTCTGGAACCAGGCGGTGGTGTCGGGAGGGATGGACCCGTCCGCGAGCAGCGGTGCCGAACTCAACAGCACCATGCCATCCGGAGCCGGGATGGGCCCGGCCGAACAATTGCTCACGCAGACGAAGCCGGCTCCACGCTCAAGCACGATGACGTCATCGCGGTCCGTGGTGATGCGCCACGGCGCGTCCCCCGCCAAGCCCGGGTGGGCGCGCCGCAGGAGGATAGACGCGCGGTAGAGCGCCAGAGTGCTCGCGGGGTCGTCCTGCTGAGCCGCGACGGTGAGTCCACCCCAACCATCCGGCTGCGGCAACCACGTGTGCTGACCGCCGAAGCCGTATGGTGGCGCGTCTCCCGACCACGGTAGGGGTGCCCGAGCGCCGTCGCGACCGAGTTGTTCGCCCTTGGATCGGAAGAACACCGGATCCTCGCGGCGTTCATTGGGGATCTCGGCATCCTGCAGGCCCAACTCCTCGCCCTGGAATATGTAGAGGCTGCCGGGCAGTGCATGGGCGAGCATCGCGAGGGCGCGCGCCCGTCGCACCCCGACGTCGCCACCTCCGAGCCGAGTCGCCACGCGGGCGGTGTCGTGGTTGTTCAGCGCCCAGGTCACCGGCGCGGGCGCGAGACCGTCGATCGTGGAGGTGATGACGCGCGCGAGTGCGCCAGCGTCCCAGGGCGCCATGAGGAAGTCGAAGTTGAAGATCTGGTGCAGCGTGTCGCCTGCGACGTAGCGCCGCGCTCGCGCCGGCGGGAGCCAGGCTTCGGCAACAGCCATCCGATCGCCCTCGTAGGAATCGAGGATCGCGCGCCAGCCGCGGTAGATGTCCTGTACCTCGTCGCGATCCATGTACGGCGAGCCAGCGACGAGGTCACGGCGCCGCTGTGATTCCTCGCTTCCGGTGTCCAGGTCGAGGCGCACTCCTTCGACCAGACCCACGGGATCGGGGACGTCGGGGTAGGTCATGTCCTTGGCGAGGCCGAAGGCGACGTCGACGCGGAAGCCGTCCACACCCATGTCCAGCCAGAAGCGAAGCGTCGTGTGGAAGTCCTCGACGACGTCGGGGTTCGTCCAATTCAGGTCGGCCTGCGACGAATCGAACATGTTCATGTACCACTGACCGGGGAGTCCGTCTGCTTCTGTCACTCGCGTCCAGGATGGGCCGGTGAACAGGCTGGCCCAGTTGTTCGGTGGCTCATCCCCGTTGGGTCCGCGACCCTCACGGAAGTGGAAGCGGGCGCGTTCGGGTGACCCGGGTGGAGATGCAAGGGCTTCCTGGAACCATTCATGAGCAGTCGAGAAGTGGTTGGGGACGAGGTCGACAATCACGCGCAACCCACGCGCATGCGCTTCGTTGATCATGCGCTGCGCGTCCTCCAGGGTCCCGAAGCGAGGATCAACGGCGCGTGGATCGCTCACGTCGTACCCGGCGTCGAGTTGGGGTGAGGGGTAGAAGGGCGAGAGCCAGATGGCATCGACGCCGAGGGAGGCCAGGTAGGGCAATCGCGAGATCACGCCGGCCAGATCGCCCTCGCCATCCCCCGACTCGTCAGCGAAGGAGCGCGGATAGACCTGGTAGACCACCGCGTCGCGCCACCACGGCTCGGATGTCGTCATGGCTCCAGACTAGGGCGCCCCGGTGTGCGCCTTGTGCATCTGGGCGCGCCTTGCCGAGGGGCCCGTGACAGACTCTTTCCTTGCGTGGAAGCCGCCGCCCGTCCGTCTGTGGAAGGGTCCGTCCTTCCGTGCAAGCAAGGCGCACGAAGCGCCGGGAAGGGACCCATGACGCAGCCGCAGGCCCGCAACGCCACCTTTCGGTTCGGGGATACCGCCATCCTCTCGGTTGAGCAGGTCGAAGCTCCCGAGGTCGTGACGTCTGCGTGGATCGATGAGCAACTCGCCGACACCTATGCGCGCCTGGATGTGCGGCCCGGCCTCCTTGAAGGACTCGCCGGGATCAAGGAACGTCGTTGGTGGCCCGAGGGCGTGTCGTTTGCTGACGCCGCCGCGATGGCTGGCCGCAAGGCACTGGACGCCGCTGGAGTTGAGCCGGGAGCCATTGGGCTGCTCATCGACACCGCCGTGTCGAGGGCCCATCTCGAACCCTCCGCGGCCGTCGACGTGCACCACCAACTCGGCTTGCCACCGCACTGCATCAACTTCGATCTGTCCAACGCGTGTCTTGGCTTCGTCAACGGCATGCACCTCGCGGGCATGATGATCGACTCGGGACAGATCGACTACGCGCTCATCGTCGACGGCGAGGGGTCCCGCGAATTGCAGGAGCGCACGATCGCGCGACTGCAGGGGCCGGACTCCGTCGCAGCGGACATCTTCGAAGATTTCGCGTCGCTCACCCTGGGTTCGGGTGGAGCCGCCATGGTTCTTGGTCGCGCGTCCACACATCCCGAGGGCCACCGCCTGGTCGGTGGTGCTTCCCGGGCCGCGACCGAGCACCACCGCATCTGCGTCGGCGACATGAACCGCATGGTCACCGACTCCCGGGCACTGTTGGAGGCGGGACTCCAACTGTCTGGAGAGTTGTGGAAGGAAGCGGCGGAGGATTTCGACTGGGCGGACCTGGACTGCTACGTCATCCACCAGGTGTCGAACGTCCACACCCAGGCCGTCTGCGCGGCTCTCGGCATTGACTCGAACCGCGTCCCGCTCACCTTCCCGATGTTCGGCAACATCGGACCTGCGTCGATCCCGGTGACGCTCGCTCTCCAAACCCAGGACTTGGTCCCCGGTCAGCGCATCGGCTGCCTCGGTATCGGCTCCGGTCTGAACGCCAGCGTCATCGAGATCGTCTGGTAGTGGCGATGACGGCTGCGCACCTGCCGCCCGCCCTCCCCGGACTTCGCCCCGAATGGTCGCGGCTCGTCGACCTGCCGGGACGCGGCACGATGCACGTCCTCGAACGACCCGCGCAGGGCGATCCCGAGATCACTGTGCTTGCCGTTCACGGCAATCCCACCTGGTCCTACCTGTGGCGCGCTCTCCTCGAGAACGCACCCGCCACGTGGCGGGTCATTGCGGTCGACCAGTTGGGCATGGGCTACTCCTCCCGGGGCGAGACGCGACGGCTCGCCGATCGGGTGGACGATCTGGGCGCACTCACGGAGGCGCTCAGTGTCGGCGGCCCGGTGGTGACGGTGGCGCACGACTGGGGTGGACCGGTCTCCCTCGGGTGGGTGCTCGACCATCGAGAACTCGTGGTGGGTGTGGTGCTCACGAACACTGCGGTGCATCAGCCCGAAGGGGCGCGCACCCCGGGGTTGATCCGGTTGGCGCGTTCACGGGCACTGCTGCCCTGGGTCACTCGCGGGAGTCGTGCCTTCGTTCGTGGCACCACAGCGCTGTCGCGACAGTTGCCGCGCGAGGTCATCGACGCGTACGGCGCTCCGTATGCCACGGCGGAGCAACGCGGAGCCGTCATGGACTTCGTCGCTGACATCCCCCTCGAAGCCACCCACCCCAGCGCACCCACCCTCGACGCCATCGCCGAAGGTGTGACGCACTTCGATGATCTGCCGGTGTTCTTGGCGTGGGGTTCCGACGACCCGGTGTTTTCTGATCGGTACCTACGCGATCTCGTTGCTCGGATGCCGCACGCCGACGTACATCGCTACGAGGGAGCACGGCACCTTGTTACTGAAGACGACGCACGCTGCATCCCGGACATCATCACGTGGATCCAACGACTCCGTGATGGTCGGCGGCCGGTGCCGGCGTCGATCGGAGTTGACCTCCCGGACATGAATTCCGGTCTGCGGCAGCGAACGCACGACACCGGTGTGGCGATCGCGGACATGCGCTCGGAACTGCGGGTGAGTTGGGAGCGGCTTGCGACGCGCACCGAGGAGATCGCGTCCGGTCTGGTGGCGTGGGGGGTGCGTCCAGGGGACCGCATCGCCCTCCTGGTGACGCCGGGTCCGGACCTCATCGCGTCGGTCTACGCGGCGTGGCGTATCGGTGCCGTCGTCGTCGTGGCTGACTCGGGTTTGGGTTTGCGTGGCATGCGCCGTGCATTGCGATCCGCCGAGCCGACTCACGTCATCGGTATCCCGGCCGGGCTCGGACTCGCTCGCACGTTGGAGATTCCGGGGCGGCGGTTCTTGGTCGGTCGACCGGGTGCGGCCGCACGTCTCCTCGGCGCCGATGCCACCTTGTCCGAGGTCGCGCGTCGCGGACGCGAGGAGTCCGGTGTCGTACCGACCACGGCGCAGTCCGACCCGGATGCGGATGCCCTTGTCGCGTTCACCTCCGGTGCCACAGGGCCGGCCAAGGGCGTCGTCTACACCGAGGGTCGACTGCGGGCCTTGCGTGAGGCCTTGCGCGATGCTTACTCGATTACTGAGTCCGACGCGCTCGTGGCCGCCTTCGCGCCGTGGGCTGTGCTCGGTCCCGCGCTGGGGATTCCCTCCGCCATTCCCGATATGGACCTCACCGATGCCTCGACGTTGACGTCGGCCTCCTTCGCGGACGCAACGGCGGCGGTGGCCGGAACCCTCATGTGGGTTTCGCCGACCGGGCTGCGCGGAATTGTGTCCACGGCGGACT
>Ga0208542_1000194_pt1 | contig 27921 bp, 44 predicted proteins | sample DEB08_DNA_3_FD_185495 | JGI IMG/M metagenome (GOLD analysis project Ga0208542, IMG submission 185495) | Aqueous microbial communities from the Delaware River and Bay under freshwater to marine salinity gradient to study organic matter... | ecosystem: Environmental > Aquatic > Marine > Coastal ... | reverse complement strand
CCAGCGGAAGACAGAAGTACAGATCGTTGACTGTATGCACTTCAAGGCGGACTCGTTCTTTTCGAGCCATTCACCCATCAGGATCAGACGCTGCAGGCGCTTGGATTGCTGAATCAGTTGCTGATTTCGGCGTTTCTTTTCGACGCCTTCTTTAATCTGGGCTTCCAGCTTGTCGCCTTCAGTCAGTTCTGGCTGCTGATTGTCTTGGTCGTTACTCATGAGTTTGGCGATGAGATCCTGTGTTGCAGAAGGCTGGTTCTTCAATGGCAAGGCAAAAGCAATCAGATCCCTAGGGTTCTTCTTGGCAGGCTCGCGTATGGCTGCACGAATTACGGTATTGCGTGGCAGTACATCCCACCAGTTTTCGTTGGGAGCATCAGGTTGGTAGACAAGCACGTCATTCCATTCGCCTTCCGGCAGCTTCAGCACAGCGGTCATGCCGCCGTTTTTAACGCCCTTATCCCAGGAAACTGGGGAATGAAAGAAGCGGAGGATTGGTGCCTCGATTGACTTGGGGTGTTCAGTGGTCATGGTGCTTTGGTTAGTTGACGGGAATGTGGATGCCGCATTCGTCCCAGATCCTTCGTGCATAGATCTGGCGCAGCTTTAAGGCATCAAGGGCTTCTTTGCCCATGTTGTGCTTGATGAAATAGCGTTCTCGGACGCTCTCCCAGTGGTAGCCAACCATCAGGAGATCAAGCGGGACAGATTTGACAGGGTTGTTTCGGAGCTTTGGCTTCAGCATGAGCAGTGCCTTTTGTGGAACATGGATGTCAGCTTCTTGTCTAGCTGGATCACGCTGTCAACCCAAGACCCAGGTTCAGGATTTTCTTGAATCGCCATGATGTTGTTCCGTGTTTCACGGGTCAGCTCGTACAACAGGTCAAGTTCAACAGCGGTGAACTGGACTTCGTAGATGACTTCGTTGCGGTTGGCAGGTGCGCCGATGGTGATGTCTTTCATGGTTCAGATGGTCATGGGGTCAAAATCGCCGCCAGTGAGCTTCGTGCTGCTGATGTACCAGCGGTGGAAGCTAGCGGTCTCGCAGTCATCCCACTTATGGATCTTGCAGCGTGATACGGCATAAGCATGTGAATGGGTGACGTGTTCAAACCAGACTGACTTTTCGGTTCGTTTAACGCAACGGACTGGAAAATCACTATGAGCACAGGAAAGTGTGCCGTAATAGACCTGACCGACTTCAAAGCATTTCATCAGCCATGTCCTCCAGTGCGGTTACCAGTCCGTCGAAGTCTTCTGAAGCCGGAAGAATAGAGGTCAAAAGATCAACGGCTTCTCCGTAGTCTTCACGGAGGGAATCGAGGTAGTCGTCTCGATCCTGAAAGCCATTTGCGAGATAGATGTCCATGGTTCAGCGAATGGCGAGTTTTTGAGCGACGAGGAATTGCACCTGCTTCATCTGCTTTGCAACCTTGCGCTTTGCTTTGCTGCACTCCGCCCAGTCGCCACGGGCGAAGCAGTGCTGGTATTCGGTTTGAGCTTCTGCTAGTTGCTGCTTAACAGAAGCGAGTTGGGATTCGATGGTTTCCATTAGGAAGAAAGGTGGTGGGCTGTGCCCTTGGTCCAACTATACACCACCTACGGGCTCATTCTGGATCCATGTTGAACTGTAACAATTCAGTTCTGCTGGCTGTGCTTGATTGACGGGAAGCGGGTTCTTCTGGCATCTGCTGCTTGACGGCTCTCCCGCAGTGGCTTTCTTGCGTTACTACCCTTTGCGCGTTTGAAGCCATTCTTCTTGTACCGCTCTGCGCTGGCAGCTTTTCCTGCTAGGCAAGCCTCCTCGTATCCAGGTGGTGCCAAGTCTGGACGACGCTTGAAAACCTCGTTCCAGTCGGTGTTCATCAGAAAAGACCCTCCAGATTCTTAAAGCAGTCCCAAGCATTAACCCATGCCATCAGGCATTCGTCAGGTTCGCTCTGGATTGCACGGCAGCGCCCCGGTCCTGAAACCAGTGTGTAACACCAATCGACGTTGAGCCGATGGTGGTCAATAAGCATCGACAGGTAGCCACCAAGCTGTGCTGTCGCAGGCTTGCGACGATCAACGGCTGTTGAGTTGCCTACGGTTTTCAAGTCGCCTAGAGCGACCTTGCCATTGCTGGTTCTGACCAAGAAATCAAAGCTGCCGCCAACGCCCTTACGGGCGTCGCATAAGCGGTACTCGACCGCCAGCACCTCGCTGTCGCGCAGTAGCCAGCAATCCTGCAGCGGCTCAGTCCACTCGTCATAGTCAGTAGCTGGTAGCTCTTCACCTGTAAGCAGTGCTTCGCAAAAGGCGTGAACGCCATTGCCCCGTGGCTCCCAAATGTGCTGCGTCTGCCTAAAGCGTGCCTCAGCCTCAGGACTGGCAGGGCTGGCAATTCGAGAGACGCTGAACGGCAACCAGCGCCCCTTGTAACGATACCGATGGATATCGTCAAAGAAATCCAGACCCTGTATTGGATCAAGCATAGAATGGTATAGGATCCATCATGGGTACCAACCTTACCACAGAAACACGAAAACATGAACAGCGCCGGAACGAAATTTGCTATCGACAAAGCGATTCTGGATCGCATTGAGAAAGTCATGCCGACCTATCATCACAAAAGGACATACATCAATAGCCTGCTCGATCAGGCTGTAAGCCGTGTCGAAAACGAGCGGCGCAACAACGGGGCTGACTGGAACGAATAGGTTTACAACCCAGCTTCCCGGAATACAATAAAAAGCCGCCAGGAGCATGGCGGCTGCGTCTTCATTCGCCCAATCAGCATACATGAAAGCCCATGTCAAATCAACCGCTTTTGCGGTAGCACCATACGAATTGCTTGACGCTGGATTAGACCCAAGAGCGGTTGTTATCTACCTTTGGCTGCACCGTTTTGGCTGGAACTCACCAAAGGGTTGTTATGCCTCACTGGAGACGATCTCCCAACGATCCGGTGTAACCAGAAAGATGGTGCAACGCTCCCTAAGCACTCTGGTTGAAAGCGGCTGGATCCAGGTCGAAAAACGCCCTGGTTTTACCGCCGTTTACCACGTCACCATCGACCACCCAGGTCAAAAACGACCTAGGTCAAAACCAACCCAGGTCGAAATCGACCCAGGTCAAAAACGACCTAGGGGTCAGGTCAAAAATGACCTAGGGGGTCAGGTCGAAATCGACCTACAAACAAAAACCCATAAACAAGAACCCATAACAAAAACCCTTTTAAAGCTGGAAGACGAGCTTCCAGCGGTTTGTGATCCTGTTTTCGGTCTTAGTCCTGAGCCGTCAAAACGGAAGACCAAGACCAAGGGCGGTGAAGGGTTCGAGCGGTTCTGGAAGCTATACCTCTCAGCTCCTGTCAGAGCCGCAAGTCAGTCCAAGCCAAAGGCTCTTGCTCAGTGGCAGAAAACAATCCGGACCGAGACAGAAGACAAGCTCATTAAGGCACTTGAAACTGAGATCACTCATCAGGAAGCTGCCAACGGCGCTTTCGTCTGTCCATTGCCTGACTGCTTCCGCTGGCTACGTGACGAACGCTTCGCCACCGTTGACGACCGCCCGATCAACATCACATCCGTTCACCAAATCCCTGATGTCATTCGATGAAGCTCTTTTCACCTGACTGCAAAAATCAATTCGTCTTTGCCGTGCTGCCTAAAGCTGCGAAGGAAGGAACAGCACCAGCGTTTCGCACCATCGACGCTTACGACTTCGATGAAGCCAGCCGAAAGCTCGACAAGTTTCAGTTACGCAATGCCTATCCCTACCCGATGGGTCGATACGACGAGTTCGGCAGGTACATGACCTACAAGCCACCGATTGATGGGATCACTCCAGGGCGCTTTGCCCTGCACCCTCATGCCGAAGAGGAGCGTCGTCGTGAGGAGGCATTCGCCTGATGGCTCTGAAACGACTCTCCTCCGAGGAAGGGGCACGCGAGATCCTGAAGCGCATGGTTGCTGCAGGGCGCTGCACCATCGAGCAGCTCGATAGCCCACCACCAGGGCACATCAACCCACAGGCGTACCGCAACCTGCTGCGGGACGTAGCACCTGACCCAAAGGTTCAAGTCACGGATCCGCGTGACTTCATCGCTGAACCAACCGAACAACCGCTTCCCTTCTGACATGCCCGAAAAGCGCACCCCCGTCAAAGTCGGTCTTACAGCCGAAGAAAACGCCCACATCACCCGTCAGGCTCAAGCACTTGGCATGGATCGCTCCACCCTCATGCGCCTACGTGCGCTAGGAGACCCCTCTGTGGGCTCTGAAGCCGCGAGACCCGCTCTTCCGCCCCTAACCCTTAGGCAATACCAGAAAGCCGTTACAGCCGCTCTCAGGGCTGCCTCAGGCTCTTGCTCACGTCCAATCGTCGAAGCCATTACCGCTGCCGTTCTCTGCTCCATTCATGACAAAGCGCAAACCAACCAACCAGCAGATCAGCTCCCTTCTCAACCTGTTGGATGACTACCACACCGCTCTGTACCACCAGATCAATGACCCACAGCCCCCGTCAACGCCTGAACCACTTGGTCGAATCAGCCGCTACATCCGTCCAACCGACCTTGGAAAACTTGCCTGACGGGTGCGTGCGTGTATGCGTTGGCGACAACTGCGGCGTTGTTTCGTCACATCACCTTGTCGAACCCAAGATCAATCAGTTAAGGCAGATACAGTGACGGATAATGAGATGCTGTAATGGCAGTTGAATTTTCTATTGACAGCAATGCTGGGCAAGTAAAGTTTGCCTTCGATCAAAAGCAGGGAACAATAGCCATCGTCGCCATCGACAGTCAACCTCGTTCAATCATCTGCCAAACAAAGTCATGCAGTGATCTTGAAACTGCGATGGAACAGGCTATGCTCCTCGTCAATAACAGACAAAACAAGCTGTTCTGGCATCCAGTCTGATCAACCTGCATGACATCGATCAACAGCCTTAAGCACGACCATAAAAACGCTCGCAAACGCACTGATCGCTCTGCGATGCTTATCGCAGAATCCCTCAAGCGTTACGGTGCTGCACGCTCGATCGTCATCGACGAAGAGAATCGCATCCTTGCTGGCAACGGCACAATTGAAGGTGCTAAGCAAGCTGGCATCACAAACGTACGCATCATTGACGCAGAAGGTGATGAGGTCATTGCTGTCAGACGCTCAGGCCTTACAGAAGATGAAAAGGTTGGTCTTGCCCTAGCTGATAACCGCACCAGTGATCTCAGCGAATGGGATGGCGCAATGCTCCATCAGCTCAGCGAAGAACACGACATCTCAGCTTGGTTCGAGAAGAAAGAGCTTGAAGATCTTTTCGGCACTGAAGAAGCCCTGGACGAAGACAGCCCATACACCAACAAGACAAACGCCCCGATCTACGAACCAACAGGGGAAATCCATAAGCCAAAACAGCTTTACGATCCAACCAAGACAAACCAGCTAATCGCTGAAATCGAAAACGCTGACATCCCTGATGACGTAAGGGCTTTCCTAATCTCAGCCGCTCATCGCCACACAGCCTTTAACTACAGCAAAATTGCCGACTTCTACGCCACAGCACCAAAGGAAATTCAGACGCTTTTTGAAGATTCTGCTCTCGTCATAATTGACTTCGAGCAAGCAATCCAAAACGGATTTGTCAAACTAGATCAAAGCGTTGAAGAAGCATTCAAGCAGGATCATCCACATGCGTAATGACTTCTGCGTTTTTATCCTGTCAAACCGCAGACCGGATAACATCAAAACCCTAGACACCCTTCAACGTTCTGGCTATACAGGCAAGTGGTACATCGTTATTGACGATGAAGATCCAACCGGCAATCAGTACAAAGCAACCTACGGTGACAAGGTTCTAGTCTTCTCAAAAGCAAAAATTGCTCAGACAACAGACTCGTGCGACACGTCAACCGACAGACGTACTCCCCTATGGGCTCGTAACGCCTGCTGGGATCTAGCCAAACAAGTCAACTGTCGCTTCTTTTGTCAATTAGACGATGACTACAGTTGGTTCGCTTACCGCCGCATCGGTCGTAAAAATCCAGCAGAACCTCCTAAATACTCCAACTTCAGAGCAGAAAGCCTAGACATCATCTTTGATGGTATGGTCCAATTTCTGCAAGAAACACCATCCGTCTCCAGCATTGCCTTCTCACAAGGTGGTGACTACAACACAGACTCACTGAAAGCAAGGCGAGTTCTCCGCAAAGCAATGAACTCATTCTTCTGCGACTCGCAGCGCCCTTTCAACTTCATTGGCAAATTCAACGACGATGTCAACACCTACATCTCACACGGCGCCACAGGCAAACTGTTCTTTACCTATTGCCCTATACAGCTGGAACAGGCTCAAACGCAAAAGAACAAAGGCGGCATTACTGAAGCCTACAAAGAAAGCGGCACTTATGTAAAATCTTTCTACACCGTCATGATCTCTCCATCCTCAACATGGATTGAACTCATGGGACATTCCAATCCACGCCTTCATCACACACACGATTGGAATAAAGTATGCCCTAAAATTATCCACGAAAAGTATCGTCGCTAATATGCTATACCTAAAATGCACTAAGCCATTCGAGTCATAAATGGCAGACCATCGCGGTACAAAAGCAGAAACCGAACTGCGCGCTCAACGCTTTGCTCGCATCATCGCTAACGGTGGTAGGCGTTCTGACTGCGTTCGCTTTGCAGCCGAAAACTGGGGGGTCGGTGAACGCACCGTTGATAAATACCTCCAGATGGCTCGGGATCAGCTACGAGCTGACTGGGACATCGAACGACCACAAATGATCGCTGACCTCCTCTCCCAATGCTCCACACTCCAAATTGAAGCCCGTCGCGCTGGGCAATATCACATCGCCCTTGGCGCCATTAACACTGCTGCCAGACTCGCGCAGCTTTGCTCGTGAGCATCCTTACGCGCTGCCCTGGTGGTTCAATCCTCTCTGAACCTGTACCAATCAAAGCTGATCTTGACTGGGAACCATTAGCCCAAGACCTCTACGGCAGCCTCACCACACCGCAGCGTGAGGTCTGGGAATCGCCAGAACGCTTCAAGCTCCTCTGCTCTGGACGCCGCTTTGGTAAGACCTACCTTTGCATCGCTCGCTTAATCGCCTGGGGAATTCAAAACCCCGGCAGCCTGAACTGGTACGTCACCCAGAACTACAAATCAGCCAAGCAGATCGCATGGCGTCAGCTTCGCGCCATGGTCCCATCAGATATCTACGTCAAAAAGAACGAGTCTGAACTGAGCGTCGAGCTTGCCAATGGCAGCATCATCGCCTTGAAAGGCGCTGAAAATGCCGACAGCCTTCGTGGTGTCAGCCTCAGCAGCCTGATCGTTGACGAGGCGGCATACGTCAAGCAGGAAGCCTGGGAAATGGTCCTGCGCCCTGCCCTGTCAGACCAAGGTGGTCCAGCTTGGTTCATCACCACACCAGCAGGGCTCAACTGGTTCCATGACCTATGGGAGCAAGCCCAGAACCAAGAGGACTGGCGCACCTTTTCCTACACCACAGTCGAAGGTGGCAACGTCCCTGCTGACGAGATCGAAGCAGCACGTCGCACCCTTGACGAGCGCACCTTTCGTCAGGAATACCTAGCTTCCTTTGAAACCCTCGCTGGACGCGTCTACCCTGACTTCAGCGATGACAACATCTCCGAAGATGTCAAAGACACCGGAGGAGAAATCTATTGGGGCACTGACTTCAATGTTGGTGTCATGGCTGGTGTGCTGGCTTCTCGTGTCGGTGATACTGTGCATATCTGGGATGAACTCGCAGTAAAACAATCCAACACCGATGAGGTCTGCCAGCTCCTTAAGGAACGATTCCCGGACCGGCGAATTGTTGCTTATCCAGATCCAACAGGGAGCGCCCGCAAGACATCTGCGGCGGGTCGCACCGATCACGACATCATCCGCCGTTACGGCTTCCAATGCATCAGCCCCAAAGCACCCTGGGCAGTCAAGGACAAGATCAACGCGACCAACTGGATGATCCGCACTGCTGACGGGCAGCTACGACTCTTTGTTCACCCACGCTGCAAACACACCATCAAGGCTCTTAAGAACGTCTGTTACAAAGAAGGTGCTTCTGACTATGTGATCGACAAGTCAGCAGGCATCGAGCACTGGACAGACGGTTTGGGCTACCTGATCCTTGGTGCCTTTAACCCGATGTACATGCAGGCTGGTAAGAGCACCGGAATTAGGATATACTGATCCCATCGGCAAAGTCCCCTGCCGTGTACTGCCAGATCGGACAAGCGGCTACGGGCGCCCCGGTGGAAGCAGTCAACTGAAACTGAAGTCGGGCAACCGTCACCATGACGATCCGAGGGATGATTCAGATCCACATGCATCGGGCAGGAAAACCTCCGCTTCGGTGGGGGTTTTCTGCTTTCACGCTTCTGCTAGCAGAGGATCAACTTCTTATCGCAGCCTAAACTGATTCATAGCCTGCGCGATAAAACTGGTGTACTCCGGCTTTAATCATTACGATCGCCAGTTGACCGCTCGCGTCGCCAAGGTCAACGATCCCAACGCCGCATGGCGCAACCAGGAGCCCCACTGGATCTTGATTGAAGATCTGGTCGGTGGCACCTACGAACTGCGTCGCCGTCATCGCCGCTACCTCCCGCAAGAGCCACGGGAGCTTGATGAGAGCTATGACAACAGGCTTGCTCGTTCCGTATGCCCGCCGTACTACCAGCGCCTTGAGCGGATGCTGGCTGGCATGTTAACCCGTAAACCAGTCAGGCTTAACGATGTATCAGACGTTGTCCGCGAGCAGCTATTCGACGTTGACCTGCAAGGCAACGACCTGAATGTCTGGTGCTATGAAGCCTGCCGCAAGATGGTCCGTTACGGGCATATCGGTGTGCTTGTTGACGCGCCTGCCGCTGGTGAGCTTGGTCGCCCCTATTGGGTTACTTATTCGCCACGGGAGATCCTTGGCTGGCGGACTGATCTCATCAATGGCGCACAGCAGCTAACGCAGCTACGCCTGCTTGAAAAAGTCATCGTGCCTGATGGTGACTACGGCGAAAAGGAAGTCGAGCAGGTGCGCGTGCTAACCCCCGGTGCTTTCGAGATTCACCGCCTTGATGCCAAGGGGCAGTTCCAAGTACACGACAGCGGCACCACGACGCTAGATCACATCCCGTTTGGCGTTGCCTACGCCAACCGCGTGAACTTCATGGAGTCACGCCCACCGCTTGAGGATATTGCCAACCTCAACCTCAAGGCATATCAAGTCCAATCTGATCTGGACAACCAGCTGCACATCAGTGCCGTTCCGATGCTGGCATTCTTTGGCTTCCCAAGCTCTGCTGAGGAAGTCAGCGCAGGTCCAGGCGAAGCGATCAGTTTCCCCAGTGACGGGCGGGCAGAATATATCGCTCCACCAAGCAATGCCTTCGACTCACAGTTCCGCCGCCTTGATCAGCTTGCATCGCAGATCAATGAGCTAGGTCTGTCTGCCGTTCTTGGTCAAAAGTTATCCGCTGAAACCGCAGAGTCGAAGCGCATCGACCGCAGCCAAGGCGACAGCACGATGATGGTGATCGCGCAGAACATGCAAGACCTAATCGACAACTGCCTTGCTCACCATGCCCATTACCTCAACATCGAGGACGTTGGTAGCAGCTTTGTAAATCGTGACTTCCTTGGGACTCGTCTTGAGCCACAGGAGATCCAATCCCTGCTTCAGCTTTACACCGCTGGCACCATTACCCAGAAGACACTGCTTGACCAGCTTTACGAAGGCGAAGTTCTTGGCGATGAGTTCAATGTTGAAGAGGAGATTGAGTCAACTCAAGCTGGCGGTTACATCGAGATGGCAGCTCCTGAACCTCGTGCGATGGCTTCAATCCCAGAGGAGTCTGCCGAACCAGAAGACGAGGGAGAGATGCCAACATGATTGGGTGGCAGGAGGCTTGGTCATGGGTGCATCAAAGCCACGCAAGCAGCAGCTGAATATCATTCAGCATCAGCTTGAGGCATCAATTTTTGCTGTGGTCCGTGTCGCATGGTTTCGCAATGGCAAGCAGTATGAAGTTGAAGAAATGCAACTGGAGCATGACGTAGAGCATGTCGAATACGTGTTGCATGGCTTGGTAGAACGCTGCCTGCGTGCCGGAGCTGATGTCATGGTGATGTCACCCTGCTCTGCAGAAGAGCTTGGACTGGTGTCATGACGCAGCATTCCGAGTTTTACCGTAACGCCATCGACCTAAACCGCTACAGCAATGGCGTAACAAGGCGCATCGTCAGGGCTTACAACGACGTGATCCTTGACGCTGTAGATCGTCTTGCAGTCTTGGATCCACAGACGCAGACAGCAGGCAGGCTTCGCGCAATCCTTGCTCAGCTCAAGGAATCATTGGCTACATGGTCTGGCGAGAGCACGGTGTTGATGGCGGATGAGCTGCAGGGCTTGGCACTTTTGCAGTCAGATTTCATGACTGAACAACTACAAGACCTACTGCCCGCCAGTTCGCAGGTCATTGTTCGCACCGTTGAAATCAGCCCACAATTTGCTCAGGCTGTTGTCACCACTGACCCCACGCAGCTTGGGATCGTCTCGCTGAGTGACCAACTGCCAGGTGCAGCCCGAACTGCTGTCGCACGCATCACTGTTGCAGATGGTGCCACCTTGACCCTGCCCAATGGCGAAGTGGTACGCAAGGCGTTTGAAAATATCGGCACTAAACAAGCCGAGATGTTCAGTCAAGCCGTCCGCAATGGACTGCTGACTGGTGAATCGACTGAAAGCATCGTCCGCCGGTTACGTGGCAGGCTAAACCGTGAACAGCTTGGCACCACGCAGCAAATTATCCAGCAGGGTGGCTTGCTGACCTCGATGCCAAACAATCAGATCCGAGCCATCGTCCGCAGCAGCATTACGCAGGTGTCTGATGCAGCCATGCAGCAGGTCGCAGCAGCAAACCCTGATGCCACCACCAAATACCGTTACACGGCAATTCTCGACACGCGCACCTCGCCAATCTGCCGCTCACTGGACGGCAAGGTTTACAAGTGGGGTGAAGGACCACAGCCGCCGTTGCATTTCAACTGCCGGTCAATGCGGGTGCCAATCGTCAAGGGCTTTGCAGCGCGTGATGCTGAGCTGCGCCAGACCTATGGGCAATGGCTAATGGATAACCCGGCAAAGAAAGAGCAAGTCTTCGGTAGCAAGACGCCCTACTTCAACTACCTTGCAAAACAGTATGGACCGGATGACGCCTTGCGCCGCTTTGTTCGGCAGGACGGGTCCGAACTAACCTTGGAGCAACTCAAGCGACGTTATCCCAATGTCAAACCAAGAGTTCCAAACGATTAATCTCAACGGCGAACAGGTGCTGGCACGTCAGGTCAAGCTCGCTGATGGCACCCTGCAATGGCGCAATAAGTTCGGCTTAGCATTGGGTCAAGTGGAGCCGATCAATGGCAAAGCAAAGCAGCAGGCAGCAAAAGAAGGTGGAGAAGGTGATGAAGGAGTACAAGGCGGGAACGCTAAAAAGCGGCAAACCGGGACCGGGAAAGGGTCCCAAGGTAAAAAGCCGTAAGCAGGCAATCGCCATCGCCCTTAGCGAAGCTGGTGTTGCTAAGCCCAGAAAAGGAGGCAAGAAGAAGTGAAGCGCGGTGATCGTGTTAGCTGGCTATACCAAGGTGTCCGCACCTATGGCATCGTGACCAGCACGCCTGGCGAAGGATCACATTCGATCAAAGGTCCGACTGGTGGCACGGTCACTCGTCGTGGTACTACCGATGATCCGGTGGTTGCGATCAAGTCCGAAAGCACGGGCAACCCGGTGCTGAAGCAACGGTCAGAGTTAAGCCCTGCGCCGAAGCGGAAATGATTACCTACCGAGGCGAGCAGTTTGACGGGTATAACAAGCCCAAGCGAACTCCTAAGCACCCAAGCAAGTCTCATGCCGTGCTTGCCAAGGAAGGAGACAAGGTGCGGCTGATCAGGTTCGGTCAGCAGGGCGTGTCAGGCTCACCAGCGCAAAAAGGAGAGTCAGCAGCAGACAAAGCCAGAAGGGCATCGTTTAAAGCGCGGCACGCCAAGAACATCGCCAAAGGCAAGATGTCAGCGGCGTACTGGGCTGACAAGGAAAAGTGGTGATTACCTGTCTTCCTGCAGGCAGATCCAGTCTTTAAGCTCTGCGACATAACGGCGCAGCTCCTGCGCCTTAATCGCGTGCCAGGTGCTACCAGTCGCAAGGTATGCCGCCATATGACGATCAATGGCTTTCAGGCACTGATAGATCAAGGGATTCCAAGGTTCACGCACTGGCGTGTCCCATTCCCGTTTTGACATCACCAGTTACCAACCACTAATGTAGGACCGCAAGAACCCTGCGGGTTATTCATGTCTGACGAAACACAAGCACAAGAGCCTGCGGCTTTTGATGCTTCACAAGAAGTTGAAGCACTGCAAAAAAGACTGGCGGCAATGGACCGCAAAAATGCAGAGCTTCTAGATGAGTACAAAAAAGCGGTCGAGCAGGCAAAAGCAGTGCCTGACGGAATTAACGTCCAAGAACTGCTTGATTTCAAAAGACAAGTCGAGCAACAACAGCTCGAATCTCAAGGCAAATACTCTGAAGCCCGACAGGCTTTGGAGCAGCAATACCGTGAGGCGACGGCGGCAAAGGACCAGCGCATCTCAGAGCTTGAGTCCCGAGTGCGGGAACTTGAGCTGCTAACGCCTGCAGTCAGTGCCTTGGCGGACATCGTGCATGATCCCGACTTGGTGATGAAGACCAAGTTGTCGCCTGATCAGATCGAGCGTGAGCCTGATGGCACCGTTGTGGTGGTTGACGGTTACCAGCGCACGCCAGTTCAGGAATGGGCAAAGACCCTGCCTAGCTGGATGCAAAAACAGCCCAAGCCACAAGGCAGTGGCGCACCCATCGGACGCAGCAGTGGCGAGATCCCCGCTGGTGTTGCTAACCCGTTCTTGCCTGAGAGTTACAACCTGACCGAACAATCACGGCTGTTTAGAACAGATCGTGACTTGTATGAAAAGCTGAAAGCACAGGCTTCACGTTAAACTTTCAGCAAACCGGCTGCGCTGGTATTAGGGCTGCGCCCGTCCTGTAAAACACTTTTGGATTCAAACGATGGCGACTCTTCGGTCGGACATCATCGTTCCTGAGGTATTTACGCCGTACGTCATTGAACAGACCACTCAGCGCGATGCCTTCTTGGCTAGCGGTGTTGTGCGTCCGATGGCTGAGCTGAATGCCACTGAGGGCGGTGACTTCATCAACGTGCCTTTCTGGAAGGCAAACCTCTCCGGTGACTTTGAAGTGCTGTCTGACAGCTCTTCTCTGACCCCCGGCAAAATCACTGCTGACAAGCAAGTTGGCGTGATCCTGCACCGTGGTCGCGCCTTTGAGGCTCGTGACCTCGCGGCTCTTGCAGCTGGTAGCGATCCGATGGCTGCCATTGGCGCCAAGGTTGCTGACTACGTTGCCAATCAGCGTCAGAAGGATCTCCTGTCCTGCCTCAAAGGTGTGTTCGGCACCCTGGGCACCACCAGCTCCTCTGCTGCCTTCTTTGGTCTGACCATTGATGGCGAGTCCGGTGACACCCCCACCGTGCTTAGCCCACGCCACGTTGCCGAAGCTCGCTCCCTGCTGGGCGATCAAGGTGACAAGCTGGCTGCCGTTTGCATGCACTCCAAGGTCTATTACGACCTTGTAGAGCGCCGTGCTATCGATTACGTCAGCACCGCCGATGCCCGTGGCACTTCGACCACCCAATCCGGTGGTTCGATCGTTGCTGCTTACGGCAATCCCACTGTCCCGACCTACATGGGTCTGCGTGTCATCGTTTCGGATGATGTGCAAACCGAGGGCAGCGGTTCCTCGACCGAATACGCAACCTACTTCTTCACTGAAGGAGCAGTTGCATCGGGCGAGCAAATGGCGATGCAGACCGAAACTGATCGTGACATCCTCGCTAAGAGCGATGCCATGTCGATCGACCTGCACTATTGCTACCACCCTGTTGGCTCGAAGTGGGCGGTGACCACCACCAACCCCACCCGTGCCCAACTGGAGACGGTGAGCAATTGGTCGAAGGTGTACGAGCTTAAGAACCTCGGCATCGTTCGCGCCACGAACACCTCTAACTTCGATTGAGGAGGTAATTAACCATGGCTTCTCAATTTGAAGTTTCTGCTGGTAAGGCAATCGGCTACGTCTCTGGCGGTGCCGTGACCCAAGGAACCAGCAAGTCCACTGGCGTAACCCTGAACAAGGCTTGCGGTCAGATCACCATGCACGATGCTGCCCTGGCAGCTGGTGCTGAGGTCTCCTTCACGGTGACCAACAGCGAAGTCGCCGCAAGCGACATCGTTCTGGTGAACCACAGCTCTGCTGGTACTGCCGGTTCTTACCTGGTGCAAGCCAACAGCATTGCCGCTGGATCCTTTGCGATCACCGTGAGCAACGCTTCGGCTGGTTCGCTGGGTGAGGCAATCGTGCTGACCTACGCCATCTTCAAAGCTGCGGCTTCCTGACGATGGGGTTGTTCGCTTTTAGGCGAGCACGGGAACTGGAGGCTGCTGCTACGGCAGCAGTCTCTACCCTTCCTGAGCTTGTAACCGACCAATCTTCCGAGACGCCCGATGGCAATCACAATCGACGCAACAGTCGGGGGCGCAAGCGCAAACAGCTACCTGACGCTGAATGACGCCAACGATCTGATCGACGGTCTCGTTCAGAACGACGACGTTACTGCCTGGGCATCTGCGACAGATGACCAGAAAAACCGAGCTTTGTACACAGCGGCGCAACGCATCGACCGCGAACGATTCCTTGGTGCCCGTGCGACTGATACGCAGTCTCTCCAGTGGCCGCGCACTGGGGTCCGAAAGCCCGATACCTACATCAATACTTACGCTGTTGGGTTTCCTTTCCGCATTACGACGGATTATTTCACCGACACGGAGATCCCGGATCAGGTCAAGAAGGCGCAAGCGGAACTCGCGGTCTATCTGAACAACAACAAGGATGGTTTGGGTCTAAGCGGTCTGGAGGACTACAAGAACGTCAAGATCGGCAGCTTGGACGTGACCCCCAACAATTACGGGGCGACTGGCGCTGATCGGATTCCGCCGATGGTGGAACGGTATTTCACCGGACTTAGAATTAGCGGACCAGGTAACATCGCCGTTAAGCGGAGCTGATTCATGGGTTACGCCTACCCCGGTGCTGAGTTCATTGACGACACAGCAGCGCACACCGGACGCTTCGGCAAGATTGTCGCCCTTGAGGACTCGGTGATTGCCAGCCTCACGGCTGAGGATTACACCGGCAACACCCTGTCGGCAATCCCTTTCAGTGCAAGCTGTGAGATCTGTGGTGTCTTCACCAGCATCACACTGACAAGCGGCACTGTCGTCGCTTACAGGCTCTAATCATGGCGCATAACAGTATCGCCATTGACCCTTCCTACAGCATCGGTGCAGACTTTGTAAGCACTACCGATGCACACACTGGCAGGTGGAACAGGATTGTGGTGCTGAAGAATAACAGCAGCTTTAGCGCATTAACGGCGCAGAACTGGACTGGGAACAGCTTGGTGGGCGAGTCGCTACCTGCTGGCTTTGAGATCCAAGGCGTTTTCACTGCCTTCACCCTTAATAATGGTGGCGCTGTGATCGCCTACAAGATCTGACATGGCTAAATCACACGGCGGAGCATCACCTATTGACTACGCGGTAGGCGCTGAGGTCATTAATGACACCGCGACTCATACGGGCAAGTTTTCGCACATTGACTTTTACGAGAGCAGTACGATCACGTCGATCACCAGTACCAACGTGATTGACAACAGCTTCAGTGGGACAAGCGTTGATCAAGGTGCCCATCTGACTGGATATTTCACCAGTATCACGCTTCAGAATGGGGCGTGCATTGCGTACAAGATCTGATGGCGCTTTCCAGCTCGCTACGCAAGGTTGCCAACAAAGTCGTCAGCAAGTTTGGCGGTGACTTAACTGTTCGGATTGTGACGGGTGGCAGTTACAACACGACGACCGGCACGATCACAGAGTCTGAGTCAGACGCTACTGTCAAAGGCGTTTTGTCTGATGTGAGTCTGCGTGAGGTCAATGAGCTGATTCAGGCTGGCGACAAACGTCTGCTTATTGCGGCAGCTGCTGTTGCTACTGCGCCGGAGACAAAGGATCGCATCGTCATCAGCAGCGTTGTGCATCAGATCATTCAGGTCAATACGATTGAGCAGGGCAATGCTGCGATTGTCTACGAACTGATCTTGAGGGCTTAAGCATGGCACGCAACATCAGGCTGGATCAGATCGGTGACCTCATGGATGATCAAGTTCGCAGGCTGGTTAATAGGACCACACTGCAGTGGCAAAAAGAACTAAAGACAAGAACGCCTCCTGTGGGCACTCCTATTGACACTGGACGTTTGGTGCAGGGTTGGCAGGTAAATACAGACAATCCTTACGTCGGGAGGGTCTTTAACAACGTGGAGTATGCAGAGGCAGTTTGCTACGGCACCAATCTGCCACCATCGTGGGGCGGAGAATATCGCACTCGTCAGGGTACGCAGCCGGGTTTTCCAGACCTGATCGGCAAAGAACTTGAAGCCTATGTCCGCAAGGAATGGCGCAGCATCATCGCTGAAGACTGATGGCAGCACTCAACCTCAACACTGTCCGCGCCACCATTGAGACACGTTTGGCGACAGAGCTGGCAAACAGCCCTGCCATTCCAATCGTTTTTCACAACATGGCATATGAACCCACTCCAGGCTCATCGTGGGTGCAATGCCTAACAACTTTTGGCGGTAACGAGTACCTGAGCCAAGGCGGCACGACCAACTCCCAAAACCGCTTGGTTGGCTTACTGGTTATCAACATCTTTACTGCCCTTGGCGTCGGTCCCGGCGCTAACTACACGATTGGGAAACGGATCCGGGATCTTTACAATAGGGTCAACGTGTCGGGGGTTTTCTTCGACGCTCCATCCGGTCCAGAGGCTCTGGCTTCACCAGCTCCCGAGGGCTACTTCCAAACACAGGTCCGTGTGACCTTTGAATCCATCGAGGAACTCTGACCCATGGCTGTCATTCGAGGCGAGCAAGGCTCCGTCCAATTCGACGCAGCAGGCTCTACTAACGCAACTGTTGTTGGCACCCGTAGCTGGAGCCTGACCACTACCAAGGAAACCTTGGACACAAGTGCTCACGGCGACACATTCCGAAAGTTTGTCGGCAGCATGATTTCTGGCTCCGGCACTGTTGAACTGGTTTACGACCCTGCTGCAACAGGTCAACCTGGCTTCATTGAAGACGTTTTGACTGCTGCTGACGGCGCTGACGCCAGCTTTGAACTGTTCACTACTGGAAGCACTCCAGGTAGTGATTCCGTCTCTTTTGATGGCATTATCACTGACATGGAGATTACTTCCACTGTTGGTGAGCTTGTTATCGTCACCTGCAGCTTCATCACCAGCGGTACCATTACTGGCAACCTTGAGTGATGAGGTGTAGAGTCAGAGCGATTAAATAGGCTCTGATGGCTGGCACCAAACGTACTGTGGATCTGCTGGTTGAGGCTTTTGACCTCAGCCAGCGCCGCAAGTTTGTTCTCAAGAACGCCGCAGGGGAACCTGTGGTGGATCTTTATTTTCGTCCAATCACTCGTGCTGATCGCAAGGCGGCACAGGCTCTTGCTGGCACCGAGGAAGCATTGGACATCAGCACTCACATGCTGTGTCAAACAGCGGAACTGCAGGATGGCACCAAGGCTTTCAGCTCTGGTGATGCACCGAAGCTCCAGCGCCAACTGCCTGAGTCTGTCCTGAACGAACTTGAGCTGTTCTTGTTTGGTTTGGGTGATACAGCAGGTCTTGAGGAAGCAAAAAACGGCTGAAGCAGGACAACTGGCTCTTTTTTGAGTTCTTCCTGTCCTGCGAGCTTGGGATGACGGTCAGCCGGTTACGTACTGAGCTGACCGACGCAGAGTTTGTTTATTACGCCGCTTACTTTGAAGTGAAAGGCGAGCGAGAGCAAAAGGAGATGGAGCGGATTAAGTCGCGTCGCCATTAAGATTTAGGTATTGATGCGCGACAGTGGTGGCGAGTTCTTCTGTCCAGCTACTCGTTGATGCTCGTGGTGCCTTAAACCCGCTGCGTCAGGTTCAGCAGGCTACACAGGCGCTGTCCTCTCAATTTGACAAGCTCAAGGCAGGAAGCCAAGTCGCTGCCAATTCGGTAGTTGCTTTTGGACGCAGCTTAGATCAAAGCACGCAAAAACTTAGACAGCAAACAGCAACTGTCCAAGGTCTGATTGGTGCTTATGCAGGCTTCCGCACCTTAAAAGGTGCAATCAGTGCTGGCGTTGAGCTGGAAACGGCAGAGAAGCGTGCTCAACTTCTTACGCAGCGTTTTGGGCAGCTTTCTGGCATTCAGCAAGTTGCAGCTCAGTCTGCTGACAAGTTTCGCATCGCTCAATCAGATACTCTTGCGGCTTTAATTGACCTTGGCAACAGGCTTGGACCGCAGGGAGCCAGCTTGGCAGAAATCAAGGATATCTACGAGGGATTCAATACTGTTCTTGCAATTAACAAAGTCAGCACCCAAGAAGCCGCTTCTGCCCAGTTGCAGTTGAATCAGGCGCTTGGTTCTGGGCGACTAGCGGGAGAGGAGTTTAGGGCTGTCAATGAGGCGACACCACAGGTTATTGATGCTATTGCCAAAATTCTTGGCGTAGCCAGAGGTGAAGTCAAACAGCTTGCAGCAGAAGGAGCTGTTACTGCTCCTGTTCTGATCCAAGCATTGCGTGACATCAAAGACAAGGGTGCCAATGAGCTAGAGAAATCTTTTGACAGTGCATCAGGCAGACTGCGTGCTTTTCAGAAGGCGCAAACAGAACTTGCACAAGCAATAGGTTTGCAGCTTCTGCCTGCTTTTACACCGCTAATCACGGCTGTAACTGAGCTGATTAGAAAGTTTGCGGCATTGCCTGGACCAGCGAAAGCCGTTATTGCTGGCGTAGTCGGAATTACAGCTGCATTGGTGGCACTTGGTCCGGTAATCACAGGTGCCATCGGACTTATTAAGGCTCTAGGCATTGCCACTCTGGTCGCGGCTGGACCCTGGGTTGCATTGGCAGCTGGAATTACAGCTGCTGCAGTTGCACTGGCTAGCTATCAAACACAGGCTCAAAAAACCGCAAAAGGTGCGGCAACTGGTGATGCTGCTGCAATCAAGAAAGCCAATGATGAGCTGTATGTTGTTAATCAAAAAATTACGGATACGGTAGAAGCTCGGTCAAAGGCAACTGGCAGAGAACGGGCTACTTTAGATCGGCAGGTGCAAGCACTGCGTCGAGATAAGGCTGAGCTGCAGAAAGGACTGACGGCAGGTAAAACAACGCTGGCAGCACAAGATCAGACAGGTGGACTGGATATTTCAACTGCGCCGACTGATAAAAAAGATGAAACCAAAAAAGACAAGACACGTGAAAGCAGGCTCAGTGGACTAACCAGAGAGCTAGGTCTAGCGCAGGATATTTTTGATATTCAGGGTCGTGTTCTGCAAGCTCGTGCGAGCGAAAACAAAGCACTTGAAACAACAAGACAGGCACAGATTGAATTGCGTCAGATTACAGATCAAATGGCAGCCGTTAGAGCTGACAAAGATGTGCCAACAGCTGAAAAACTAAAACAAATATCAGCCCTAGAAATACAAAGTAAAACTGTATCTCGTCAGCTTGCTTACGATCTAAATAGTATAGAAAATGAACGAGCTAAAACTGTTGCGGAAACAATGCAACGTCAAATGGATGATATGAAAAAATACATCGAACAGCAGTATCAGTTAAATGAAGGGATTAGGCAGCAAAAAGCGCTTGCGGATGGAGTTGCCAACACTATTGGACAGGGCATGACATCAGCTTTTGATGCCTTGATATCAGGCGCGCAAAGCTGGCAGCAAAGTCTCAACGAAATTGCATCTGGCGTCTTGATTGATATTGCCAATCAGCTACTGCAAATCTTTGTTATTGAACAAGCTATCAACGCTATTCGCGGTTTCCTTACTCCATTTAATCCTGCAACACCTCTTGGTGCTGGAGGTGGCAAGATAGGAAAATTCGGCACGCTTGGACCGAACTATGGTATTCCACAACGCGCAAAAGGCGGCAGTGTAACCGGCGGCTCTCCTTATCTCGTCGGTGAGCGTGGTCCTGAGCTGTTCATGCCAGGACGCAGTGGCGGCATTGCTCCTGCTGGCAGCTTTGGTGGCGCCAACGTCACCGTTAATGTCGATGCTTCCGGCTCCAGTGTCCAAGGGAACCAGCCTGACGCCGCTGCGCTGGGACGTGCCATTGGCGCCGCAGTGCAGGCAGAATTAGTGAAGCAGAAGCGCCCCGGAGGCTTGCTCGCCTAATGGCTACGTTCCCCTCTATAACGCCAACCTACGGCGCACAGAAAAGCAGCCAACCACGCGTACGCACCGCACAGTTTGGTGATGGTTACAGCCAACGTCTACGCTATGGGCTAAATACCGACCCCAAACAGTGGGACTTGACCTGGAACGTATCCGAAACAGATGCCGATACAATCGAGGCTTTTCTGGAAGCTCGCGCTGGTGCTGAGTCCTTCGACTGGACACCTGTTGACTCGGGTACATCCTCTAAGTGGATATGCCAAGCATGGACTAAGACGATTCCTTACCTGAACCGCGCCACAATCACAGCCACATTTGTGGAGGTATTTGAACCGTGAGCGAAATGTTTCAGGAGCTGCTTAGCTCCAATCCTTACGCGATCATTGAGCTATTTGAGCTGCACCTGGATCAGGAGCTGCATGGCAGCACAGAGATTGTACGTTTTCACGCTGGCGCCAATCAGACCAGCCCCGTAGGCGAAATTTATTGGCAAGGGCAGCCCTATCAGGCATTGCCGATTGAAGCAGAAGGTTTTGAGTACAACGGTTCTGGACAACTTCCACGTCCAACAATCCGCGTCTCCAACTTGTTGGGCAGTGTCTCGGCGTTATTGCTGGGCGTAAATGAGATCACTCCTGGCAACGACCTGACTGGCGCAAAGGTTATCAGGATCCGCACGTTGAGTCGTTTCTTGGATCCTGCAAACTTTGCGGGCAATGTGAATCCTTATGGCACGCCTGCGAATGAGGAGATGCCGCGTGAGATCTACTACATCGACCGCAAATCAGCAGAGAATCGCGAAATCGTTGAGTTCGAGCTTGCATCCGTATTTGACCTGGCTGGTGTTCGGGCGCCTAAGCGGCAGGTGATTGCCAATATCTGCCAGTGGAAATACCGCAGCGCCGAATGCGGTTACACGGGTGGCAACTACTACGACGAATACGACAACGCACTTGGGGCAACCCCCGCGACTAATTTCAGCGCCACAGCTTTTGGCGCACAGTTAACAGCAGGCGAAACATTAAATGAAGGCGATGCAATCGTGTCATCCAATGGCTGGTATCGCGCCATCATGCAAAGCGATGGCAACTTTGTCGTCTACAAGAAAAACGGAACAGCAGCTTGGGCAACCAATACTGTCCGAGGCGATGGTACCTATCGCGCAGTAATGCAAGGCGATGGCAACTTTGTGATTTACAACGGCAGTTCTGCGATCTGGGCAACCAATACAGAAAACACTTCATCGCCCAGCACGATGAGTTTTATTGATTGGTATCCACGCGACGTGCAAACAGGTCGCTCTGGTGGCTTTGGCTGGGAATGTGTCGGCTCAAATCCCACTGGCTCAGGTCAAACCAACACGCAAACAGAGTCCTTTACTATCGGCAGCCGTTCAATCACTGTCTTGTTTGAGTTCTATTCAACTGAATTGCCCGTCGGTCACTACAGCGGACAAACCTACGCTTGGAACGGCATCAACAGCGCCGCAATCACGGCAAGCAGCGGCACGTTTTATACGGGCGAAGTTATTGATCTGACCAAAACATTGTCAAGCAATAATCCTTTCCGCAACAATCATCCGACCTTGGGCACGTTGTCAACTGCGGGTGCGGCGTATCAAATCACAGCCGTTACAGGCAACACGAACAACCGCCTGAACATCACAACAACTGGTGGCTTGATTCTCTACACCAACACCAACGCGCAGCTATGGAACTCTGGGTTTAGCAGTTCAGATGAACCCCTTGTCACTACTGGGACGGTTAATCCCCTTCAAGATGTTTGCGGCAAGCGCATTAGCAGCTGCAAAAAGCGGTTTGGTGATTATGCCGAACTACCGTTTGGGTCATTCCCGTCTGTTGGGACCTTCTACTCATGACCCACTGGAAGCATGACGCGCTGGCACATGCGCTGGCTGATGCGCCAAGGGAGGCATGTGGCTTGGTCGTTGTGGTCAAAGGTCGCGAGCGGTATTGGCCATGCAAAAACCTTGCTGCCACTAATGATTTCTTCGTCCTAGATCCTGAGGATTACGCCGCTGCTGAGGAAGCTGGCGAGATCTTGGCAGTGTTCCACAGCCACCCCAAATCACCAGCGCAGCCAAGCGAAGCCGACCTGATGGCGTGCGAAAAGTCCGGGCTGAAGTGGATCATCTGCAACCCCGGCACCGAGATGTGGTGTGAGTTTGAACCGACCGGCTACAAGCCACCACTACTGGGGCGCCAATGGGTCTGGAGCGTGTCGGACTGCTGGACGCTGGTGCGCGACTGGTACAAGGAGGAGTGGGACCTAGATCTACCGGATTGGCAGCGTCCGACGAACCACGAGGAGTTTCGCCTGGCGCCAATGTTTGAGGACTGCTTCGAGGAAGCGGGCTTTGTGAATCTTGGACAGGATCAGCCTGAATATGGCGACGCAATTTTGATGCGTCTCGATGGGTCACCGGGTTTGAATCACGTAGCTGTTTATGTGGGTGAACAGCGCATTTTGCATCATTTGACCGGGCGTCTCAGTAGCCGTGACGTTTGGGGCGGCTACTATCAGAAGAACACCGGACTAATCGTCAGACACGGGAGCAGGTGCTGAGATGTTCCGCGTCATCAAGGTCTACGGCAAGCTCGCCAAGCATCTGGGGCAACGGAGCTTCAAGGCGGCGGTAAAAACACCGGCTGAAGCAATCCGTTTTCTGCTGGCGAATTTCCCGAGCTTGCGTGGCGTGATGAGCGAAGGCGATTACAAGCTGAGCGTGGGTCGCAGCCAGCTTGAAATTGGCGAACACCCTGAGCATATACACCTACCGTCGGCATCCTTTGAGCCCATCCGGATTATTCCAGTGGTTGCTGGTGCGGGTGGTGGTACAGGCAAGATTTTGGCTGGGGTCGGTTTGATTGCAGCTGCAATCTTGCTGGGTCCTGCCGGCGGTGGATTCCTGGGTTTAGGTGCTGGCTTGGCTAATACTGTGGCAAGCGGACTTGCTACTGGCATCGTTTCAGCAGGCGTCTCAAGTGCGATTGGCGCCGTTGGTGCAGCGTTAGTGCTTGGTGGAGTTTCTCAACTGCTTACCCCAACCCCCCAGCTTGGCGTTACAAATGCACGTGGCGTTGACGAAACAACCGACCCTCGCCGTAGCTACAGCTTTTCTGGTATCCAGAACGTGAGCCGCCAAGGCGTACCAGTGCCCATCATTTACGGCGAAGTATTTACGGGCAGTGTGGTCATCTCTGCCGGTATCAATACTGAGGAGATTCCGACCTAATGGATAAGCAACAAATTGCTGGTGCAGGCGGTGGCGGCGGTGGTGGGCAGCAGACAGTCATCGCGCAGCCTGCTGGTGGCGCCTTTGTTAATCCAGACAACCTCGACTCCCGCCAAGTTGTTCGCCTTATTGATCTACTAGGCGAAGGTGAAATCGAGGGCTTTCCATCAGCGCGGAATTATTCACCTGGCACGGCTGCATACGAAAACGCAATCAAAAAAGACATCTATTTCAACAATACGCCGCTGCTTCGCGCTGGAGCGGATCCCTACAACGTCCAAACCAGCGACTACAACTTTGATCTGACTAACTCAGCATTTGAATATCGCTCTGGCACACAAAACCAAAGCTATACACAAAACATCGGTGACGCCAACCAGCAGACGTATGCCGTTGGATTGAAGGTGACCAAGGATGTACCTGTAACTCGGTCGATTACAGATACAGACGTAAATTCTGTGCGGGTAACGATTGGCACCCCGGCGCTGCAAAAGTTCGAAGCCAATGGCGACATTAACGGTCGCACAATCGAATATCAGATTCAGGTTTCCTACAGCGGCGGACCTTTCACGACAGTCGTTAGCAATGACATTTCTGGCCGCACGCCAGACCTTTACCAGCGCATCCACCGCATCGATCTTGATCCAGGTCCACCAGCCGAGATCCGCGTTGTTCGTGTTTCTGATGATGCCCCAGCACCCGGCTCATCGGTCGAATACTCCGATCTGTACTGGTACGACTACACCGAAAAAATCAACGCAAAAACAACATTTCCAAATAGTGCCCTGATGGGCATCCGCATCAATGCGGAACAGTTCAGCAACATTCCGACTCGCAGCTACCGGGTGCGGGGTATCAAAGTTCGCATTCCAAACAATGCCACGGTCAATCCAGAAAACGGACGTTTGATCTATGCCGGCACTTGGAATGGCACGTTTGCAGCGGCGCAATGGACGACTGACCCCTGCTGGATCCTTTGGGATCTACTGACATCCAAGCGATACGGTTTCGGTGATCATGTCGCCGCTGATCAGCTGGACAAGTGGAGCTTTCTGGCCGCCAGTCAGTATTGCTCTGAAGTTGTTTCCAACGGCAAGGGTGGTCAAGAGCCACGGTTTTCCTGCAATGTTGTCCTGCAATCGCAGCAGGAAGCCTTCACGCTGATCAACGATATGTGCTCGGTGTTCCGGGCAATGCCGTTCTGGTCTGCTGGCACGCTGGAGGTATCGCAGGATCGCCCGCAGGACTACAGCTACATCTTCAATCAGACCAACGTCACCGAAGCCGGGTTCAGCTACAGCGGCAGTGGTCTGAAGACTCGCCACACCGTTGCGGTGGTGCAGTATTTCGATATGGACCTGCGCGATATCGCGTATGAGGTCATCGAAGACAAAACCGGCATCGACAAGTTCGGCGTTGTCAAAACCGAGATCCAAGCTTTTGCCTGCACCAGTCAAAGTCAAGCCCGCCGCGTTGGTGAATGGCTGCTTTACACCGAGCAAAACGAGACCGAGATCGTCAGCTTTGAAACTGACATTGCAGCTGGCATCACTGTTCGCCCCGGTGACCTAATCAAAATTGCCGACCCGGTGCGTGCTGGCGTTTCGCGTTCCGGGCGTTGTACAAGCGGTTCAACCACCACAAGCGTGAAGCTGGATCGTGATGATGTGACCCTGTTTCCCAGCGGGGCACCAGCCAACTTCACCTTCAACGTATTGCTGCCCGATGGCACGCTGGCGATCGTGCCGAGTTCCACCTTGTCCGGCAACACGGTTGCAGTTGGCACCACACTCGCCTTAGCTCCTGCCGCTGGTGCGCCTTGGACAATCGGTACTGCACAGGTCAGCATGAGCACCTGGCGGGTGCTGTCGATCAGCGAAGGTCAAGACAGTTATGCCGTAACTGCTGTCGCCTATAACTCCAGCAAATACAACTACGTGGAGCGGGATGTACCGCTCAGCACTAGGGACGTTTCGGATCTCAACGAACCTCCGCTATCGCCCACCAACCTCAGCGCCACAGAGGTTCTGTACGAAAGCAATGGTCAGGTACTTGCCAAGTTGATTGTCAGCTGGCGTGGTGCCGAACGTGCTTTGAACTATGAGGTGCGCTACCGCGTCAATCAAGGCAACTGGGTCAATCGGACAATCCGCACGATTGACCTAGAAATCCAAAACAGTGATGTTGGCGTCTACGAGATTGAGGTGACTTCAATCGGGGTCATCAATAGCAAGCGGTCATCACCTGCAACCCTGACCTTTAACGCGCTTGGCAAGACCGCACCACCGGAAACAATTCCAGATCTGTTCATCGCTCCGATTGATGAACACACTGCTGAGCTGTACTGGCCGCAGTCTGTCGATATTGACGTGAGAATCGGCGGCAAAATCCGCATCCGCCACACCCCCATTACCGATGGCACCGCCAGCTGGGGCAAAGGCAACGACATTGTGCCTGCGGTCAATGGCAGCAGTACTCGCAAAATCGTGCCGCTACTGGAGGGCACCTATTTCATCCGTGCCATCGATTCACTTGGCAATGAATCTGCTGGTACGGCGAGCGTGGTGGTGGATCTGCCCGAGCCTCAAGATCTGCTGCTGGTGCAGGAATACCGCGAAGAAGATAATTCGCCGCCCTTCAATGGCACAGGAAACGATCTGTATTACAACAGCACCGAGATTGGGCTATCGCTTGCCGCTGACACATTGGTTGACGACATGGCAACCGATGGCGACTGGGATGCCTTGGGGCTGATTGATTACATCGGTGGTGCCGTTAGCAGTGGAAGCTATGAGTTTTATGAAACGCTGGATCTGGGCGGTGTCTATGACCTTGGCATTCAAAGAATCCTTAAAACCCGTTCGTATGAGCCAGGCAATACCTGGGACGAACGTATCGGAAACATCGACCTGTGGGACGACATCGACGGTGACGATCTTGGTGCCGCCAACTGCAACGTCTACATCCGCGCCACCAACGATGACCCTGCTGGCACACCAACGTGGAAAGATTGGCAGCCGTTTGTCAATAACAGCACCCGTGGGCGTGGCTTCCAGTTCAAAGTGATTGCTACCAGCACCAATCCGGCTCAAAACGTAGTGATCGAAGAGCTTGGCGTCACAGCTCACTTCGAACGTCGCACGGAGCAACAACGCAACCTAACCAGTGGCGCTGGAGCTTATGCCGTGACCTTCCCGACTGCGTTCTATGCGGCACCAAGCATCGGTATCACGGCGCAAGATATGGACAGTGGTGATTATTTCCAGCTGAGCGGTGTGAGTCGCACTGGATTCACGGTTACCTTCCGTGACAGTGGAAGTAACATTGTCAGTAGGACCTTCGACTATCAAGCGGTCGGGCACGGCCGGGAGATCACCTAATGGCTCAGGCGACCGATTATTCACTTGCTAACCAGTCTGGCGCCAACTTCCGCGCCGAACTGAACACGATCCTGGCGGCAATCGTCAGCCAGAACAGTGGCACCAGCGCCCCGACCACCACTTACGCCTATCAGCTCTGGATCGATACGGGTGCTAGCCCCAACCCGCTGCTGAAGCTGCGGAATGCTGCCAACAGCGCATGGATCACTATCGGCGATGTGACTGTCGCCAACCTGGGTTTGGCTGCTCTTAGTGGTGCGACCTTTACGGGTGATGTGACGCTGAACGCGCAGTCGGATCTGCGCTTTGCTGATTCGGACAGCAGCAACTGGGTTGCGCTGCAGGCACCAGCGACGGTTGCAAGCAATGTGACCTGGACGCTGCCTAGTGCTGATGGCACTGCATCACAAGCACTTAGCACCAACGGCTCTGGCACGCTGAGCTGGGCGAGCTTTGCGGCGCTGGCTACCGCTCAGACTTTTACGGCACAACAACGCGGCGCGATTTCTGCGCTGACCGATGGCGCCACCATCACCCCAGACTTCAGCCTTGCCAACAACTTCAGCGTCACGCTCGGTGGCAACCGGACCTTGGCTAACCCGACCAACCTGACGGCTGGTGCCAGTGGCGCGATCTTTATCTCGCAGGACGGGACGGGTTCTCGGACTTTGGCATTCGGGTCCTATTGGTCGTTCTCTGGAGGTACTGCACCTACGCTTACGACGACTGCCAGCGCCATTGATGTGCTGGTGTACACGGTTCGGTCTAGCACCGACATTGCAGCTACTCTGATCACCAACATCAGCTAAATCATGGGAGTTCCCGGAAACGTCAACCCGCTGCTGTTGGTACAA
>Ga0208542_1000189_pt1 | contig 28195 bp, 33 predicted proteins | sample DEB08_DNA_3_FD_185495 | JGI IMG/M metagenome (GOLD analysis project Ga0208542, IMG submission 185495) | Aqueous microbial communities from the Delaware River and Bay under freshwater to marine salinity gradient to study organic matter... | ecosystem: Environmental > Aquatic > Marine > Coastal ... | reverse complement strand
TTTATGGGTGACTTAGGTGACCATAAAATTTTCTTCATACCATTTATCAACTTCGGGAAGTTCGACTTCTGTGAGAAGTCTCTCTAAATGTATCTCATCCACGTGAGCCATCGCGTGTTCGAGAAGCTTGATATTTTGACTTTGGGCCGCACCGGTCATGAGGGAACGACCCATGATCGCCATGATCTCGGTCCAATGATATGGGGACATCGCATGACACCGACCCTTGAAGACCTGAAAAAGAATTCGCCCGACCGCGTGGTCCTCGTGCGCGCCGATATTGTACAATAAATAATCACATCGATATTCGTTATCGTAATTGGCGAGCTCGTAGTCGACGTACTCAACGATCTCTTTGCCTTTCGTCAGAAGCGTCTCGTGATCGCCAGCTTCGATTAAATGTAAAAGTTCTGAGTAAATTTTTGCGCGATACATTTTATCACAAAATCTAACCAGAGAAAGATCACTTAAGTTAAAACGTAACATTTTAAATAATAACATATTCTTACATAAAGTTGAGATTCTATATTTTCTCAGATGTTCGAAAACTTGTTGTTCGCCACGATCGGTGGGTGTGGGCCACTGATAATCGAAACGACCGATGGTTTTTTTATTGAAAATTGTGTGATAATCTCTAAAAAAAACATTGACAACGTTATTCGTAGACTTCGCGAAGGGAAGTATTCGTGGATCGAACAGACGACCGATCGTTCATTTTTTGTGAGATAAAAATAACGATCGTTTCGTAACAAGAAGATGTACAATTATACATCATTTGATGGTATATCTATAAAAGTTGGACAGAATGCCAAAGAAAATGACGCAATAACACTCTCAAGTTATCCAAAGGAATGGTGGCTTCACGTATCGGGGTGCCCTGGGTCGCACGTCATCGTATGCTCCGAAGAAAATACTTTACCTAAGGAAACTAAGAGAGACGCCGCTCTGCTCGCTGTATATCATAGCAAAATGCCTAATATGAAAATATCGTCGGTGGATTTAGTCCGCGTTGAACAAGTCGCGAAATATCAAAATTCTAATCACGGTGAAGTGATGCTTGAAGGTGAAACTATGCGATTAACGGTTTTCATCACTAAAGAAAATGCGAGACTCGATAGACTTTTGAAAAATAGGACTATTAGCTAGTAATAAAAAGAATCCAGTCGACAAACAACTCTATTAAAAAATAGAAACAACTCTTAGTAAATGGATCATCAAGATTGGAAGCCTATTGTTATTCATGGAAAGACGACGAAGCCCCAGACTTCGGCCCCGCGTCCCCATTATGAAGTAACAAAGGCTCAAAAGTTGGATCAAACGGAACTGGGAACCCACGAGAAGGTGTCACTCTCAGTCGCGAAGACGATTCAACAGGCGCGGATGGCAAAGGGTTTCAAAACACAAAAAGACCTAGCCGCGGCCATAGGTGTTCCCGCAAACGTCATCAATTCGTATGAAAGTGGGAAAGCCATGCCAGACGTGCAAATCATGCAAAAACTGCGAAAGGTCTTGGGTGTTAAATTAAAATAATCTATTAAATAAATGCGTAATGTTATCATAATCAATATCGTACTCGTATTCTTTTTCGCGACACTATATTATGGAGTGTCCAGGGAAGACGATGAACATTTTAACGGATTGGATAGGGATTCCACATTCGTTGATGCCCTATACTTTTCTACGACGATACAGTCGACGGTTGGGTTTGGAGATATTCATCCATTATCTACAACGGGTAAGAGTATCGTAATGCTTCACCAGGCGGTGTTATTCCTTCAAATGGTAAATGTATTAATGAGCGCGAATATATTACGTTTCAAATAATTAAATCATCTTTTCTGGAAATGTGGGCACATTAGTTGAGAGTAGAGTAATGCCCCGCGATGTAGTAGACGTCTTCAAATCCCAAATCAATCAATTTCTCTGCCGCAAATCTGGCCCGTTGTCCGGTATTGCAGTAGACGAGCAGACCCTTCTTTGGAAGTTCCGATGTCGTTTTCTTGTTAATTTTATCGACTGGAATGTGAAGCGCGCCTCTGTAGTGACCAGCGCGGTACTCCATCGCTGTGCGAACATCGATGACCTTTTTTATCTCACCACTTCGAATCATACTTTTAGCGTCCGCTGAGCTCACGAGGTTTTCACCAAAATACGTATAGGCAGCGGCTGCCGCGAGTGCGCCGAGTGCTATGAGTGGAAAGACCATTTGTTTTATGTTGATATTTTAGTCTTCGAAACAGAACGAGTATAATTTTAAAATTCATTATCTCAAACACACATAAGATTCAAATGTCTTTAGTATTAGTATGTCCACCAGTCATTGTCATTCAAAAGAGTGTACCCATCGTGACGGCGAAATCATGTCGCCTGAGTATGATTCAACCATCCGATACAAACGTATACGAAGTAGAAATACTCAAAGCACCGCCAGTTGAGATAAATGTGGATTCTTCATTGGTGGATTATTATGAACAACCCAGCGAAGAAGAGGAAGAGGATGCAGGTATTGTGATGTTATAGGGTTATTTTTCTTTTCCATATCGGATGATTTTCCAGAACTGGTATTTCGTGATCGGAGTTAATCGTACCGTCGCTATTGAGTGTATAATCTGAATATGTCTTCGATTGGTTTGTACTAGTACCCGTTGCGGCTAGTACATTTATTTCATGATACGAATCATTTATCTGTGTACCGTCTATCTTGTATTGGAGACCACCTTCGGTCGTTATAACGAACTTTAAATCATACACACGCCACGTGCTATAATCAGTCTGCCAAATCCAGGTTCTGGATTTAGCTCTACTAAACCACTCGGTATTTACTTTACTTTTAAAGTCCTCAAATTTTACTTCACTCTTTAAGCCTTCAAATACAAGTGTTTCATTAAACATCTCATGCCGATATTCATTATAATATGCAACATTCGATACTAACATAATAATCATTCTACGATATGCCGGCACGCAGGGTCCGCAATACACGGTGGTGGTTATGTACTTATCTTGCGTCAGCGGCCGCATCAATATATGGGGCGATGGTGCAACAAGATCTCGGTACCCATTTAACCTAAAATAATTTTTCTTGGGTGTCATCCATCCTGGGTCATAATTATCTATTCGTCCAGACCAATCCCACGTATAATCCGGTACAGAAAGGGTCCACCAATGCGGTACGGTCAAACTTTTTGTATACATTATCATGGCCAGCTCACCCCTTTCATCCGACGCCATCGCGACGTATCGATTTCCGTCCTTATGTTTAAAAAATATTCGAGAGTATTTAAACTGGGGTGGGTATACTATTCCAATGTAAATATTATTTTCGTCATTTGTAGGTATAACAGATGTAGTCGTATTATATTGAATAACCGTCCAATCGTTAAGACAACTTTGGGCTTCGTCACTCGGACATAAATTACCCTGAGGTCCGCGTGGTCTACTCACAACAAACCGTCTCGTCTTTGCGGCGGCGTAGTTACACGACGTCCATTCCTCGTACGCGCCTTCACAATGTGTACATATAGGTGCTTCTGTATCATCACATTCAGCCACTTCATTTAATATTGGATATGAGTCGAGTGCGCTAGGACAAGACTTTCCACCATTTTCAGGCATAATGCTTATATCATTTACGTTATACTTAAAACTACTGGTATTATTTGATTGTTTACACGACGGTAAACATTGTGTTTCGTAAGTTCGCACGACACAATCAACTGGATCTTGAGATACCGTTGGAAGATTGTCGGTGCTTATATACCTATGGACTCCTTTTTGTGCTAAGTTAGAAATTACAATTTCACCGATTTTAACGATTTTGTCAGTCTTCTCTAAAAATATGGCGACACTGTATATTTTCCATGGTTCAATTTCTATGGTTTTTTCAAAATTCGTATTTGACGTCGTGTTCGTCATGACATCTTGGTGTGATAGTCTTAAATCGTGGACTATCGTTCTATTCTTATTTAGTAATTTGATGCCCATACCGTAAGGACTATTTATGAAATCGTTACCGAGTGTAAATTTAATCGTGAGATTGCTCACCGCGTTCTTTGATGTAATTCGACTACTCGAAGAAACACCCGCGCTGTTATTATTGGTATTCGGTACAGTTTCTTCGATTATCTGACCGAGTGCATTTAAAGTTCTGAGAGCACCGTATCGCGTATTATCACAGAGTACTCCACCGTTTTTTGGTCCTTTAACAATTCTATTGATTTGCACCTTGAACTCATTATTTTGGTTACCCTCGTCGGTCCATTCATATTGACAGTTTTGTGGATCATATGATACTTTTAGTATATCATTCGCCGATAGGAACTTTCGTTGTGGTGGTACGACGACGTTGGTTATTTTTTCAGAATGTAATAATGAATTCGTATCTATCTTGTTGCGATAAACGTTGATGACACCATCCGCGTATATCGTTTTGTACGGTATAACTATACAGCTAGCATAAACGCCCGAATTGTTAAGTAATATGTAAATTTCGATATCATCTTCAATAAGCTTTCTCACTTTGTCTATTTGTTGATACGTGAAATTTGGATTATATGATTCGAAACGAGTGCATATATTTTTCACCATACTCGATTCCGGGTGTGTTTTACAACTCTGACGACTAGATCCATAGTCTGTCCAACAATAATTAAGTTTATCGGCACTGTCGACACCCGTCATCTCCAATTTGAAACTACTAAATTTTTTAATCTCTTTATTGGAATCAAGTATTGTGTATACATACGTCGTATCACTCATATTTACAGTAAACGTCTTATCATATGACGTAAATATCATAAAACTATATGGAATAGACATTTAAATAGTACTATATTTTTTTTTATGTCTACTAAACGTTGACGATATTGAATAATAACTTGTGATAAGCACCCTCCATATCTATCCATCTTTTCATCGTTAGGTATTTACCTGTGGCGTTATATGAATCATTTACTAAAAAATAACATCCATCACCTGTATCTTTATTACCAATTTTTACTTTACCGAGTGATGATTGAGCGCCGTTATAATTATTAATATCGGTTACGTTATGGAAATAAAAAGTGGCCGCATCTTCATATGATACCGCACCGGTAAAACCAGCCGTCATATTACCCCCGCTATCATATGATATATCGAGATATCGAGTCCCGTCGAGACTTTGTATTTTAATACCACCGGATGAATTGCTCTGAATAAGTCGACATTTAGCAAAATCTACGTTATTCATATAGATACCAACCGGATCTATTTTTACATGGGGTACACTTGCATATTCTAACTTATACGAAAATGAAGATGGGTCTACGATTGACGCCGGGTCGACCGCTGATGATGTATTATTAGATAATAATGCCAACGTTTTGGATAATTCATATACTTTTGTCCCAAAATACTCGTCGTTTACATACACGTCAATTATATTTATACCAGCCAGGTCTTGATTTGTTGGTTTCACTGTTACAGATATTGTGTTCATGGTCGATGTTATACTCCCTTCGTTCGTGTCATTATTCTTGAAATTTGTATGTTTTATGGTAATTTTTTTGTCTAACAACGTATCCGGTACGGTTACATCAATTGTGATGATGTATTTGTCATTTTGTTTCGCTATGCTAAATAGAGTGATTTCAGCATATTCTGTCGCGGTTGATTTATTTTGCTGTGCATCTGTATTAAATATAAAATTAAACAATGGTGATGCATTGTCTTTGTCTTTATAATACATGTACAACAACACAACGAACAATATTAAGATTATAGACCCAAAACCTATAATGGCAATACTCGCCGCCATTTAATATTATCCATTATTTTTTTTGTCTGTATATTTCAATATGTCTCTGTACGATTTACCAAGAAAAACACAATACGTGTTGATAGATTCAAATTTCGTGACGGGGACGAACAATACGTTTTCAGTTGATTTAACATTAGAGTCAAACACTCACGTGGAAAATATGCAAAACGTTATTGGATTAAAAATGGTCGATTTTTACATAACACAAGTCGGTGATTATTCTCAATCATCTCAGAGTGACATAGCGAAATTCGTGGATATAATTTGTTACGAAGTTCCTAAAGTCGCACAGATTTTAGATGAACGTCACGGACAAATTTTCGCCAGAGTTCCTCTAGAGAGGCATTACTCGGGTACCGCCGACAATATCGTGAGAGACAAACAATGGAAATCATTCCAGCGTCAAAATGTATTATTTAATCCAATATCGATAAAGCAATTAAATTTTAAGATATACGAGTATCAGAGTGACAGAGACTATGTCTTATTACAACCGGATGCATCTTGGCACATGATACTAGAAGTCACGACCATCGATGTAAAGGAAAAACCAAAAGATAAGAACATACAAATATTAAAAATGTTAGACAAACTGTGTTCGAAAATAGATACATTAAATAGTAACGTATCAAAATTACCGGACAAAGAAGAAGTCTTACGAAACAAAAAAAAGTATTCATTTAGTACGCTCGTATTGATCTTAATGATCATATTGGGTGGATTTATTTGGTGGGTAAATAAATCACAGGCACCCGTTGCGTACACTTAGACCTTTTTTGACACTGTTCGTGATTTTCTAGGTACCTTTTCTTCGGAATTAGAAACACATTGACACGCGCAGACTCCATCCTCACCCTTTTCACCCTTTTCACCGCGCTCGCCTCTTGGTCCCATTTGACCGACATTAGAATCACCGATTTCATCGACGATTTTCAATAAAAGATTATAGAGTCGTACTTTGTCTAATCGTGGTCTGGAAATTTCATCATTGATTTCCTTCTTGAGAGCATCCATCCTAATATATATATAAAGCTAAGATATTCTTTAAATTAAAGATGATATTTGTTGGACCAACTCTATTGAGTGGAATTGGTCAACATTTGAATAAGTATCATTCGTTATTTCCTGGGTCTAAATATTACGTGACGGGTGACGAAAGTCTACCGGAATGTGACCATGTATTTCTTTTCGCGATACCAACTGATAATGTGCTCGCTTACATACCATTTTTAAAGCGCAAAGCTAAAAAGATCTCCTGTATGAGTGTATGCGAAACAGAAACAGTTCACGAAGATTATGGAAAGTTATTCGATCATTTCGATAACATATTGGTTCCGAGTCAATTTTGTTGGAACGTTTTTTCGAGACAATTCCCAAACAAATCCTTTAAAATAATACACGCTCATATACCAGAACCGCCAAACGTATATACATTTTATCACATAGGAAATATCCTAGATAATAGAAAAAATTTTAAGTATATACTGGAAGCATTCATACGGCTGCAATTACCGAATGCTAGATTAGTCGTTAAGGCGACATGTAAACAAGAGGTCACGCTCAATTTACCAAACGTAAAAGTGATAAACGGCCTCGTATCAGACCAAGAAATGGAAGATATACATAGGATATCGGACTGTTACGTGAGCTTTTCGTCCTCGGAGGGGGTTGGAATGGGAGCGGTCGAAGCGTGTGTCCGAGATAAGCCGGTAATCATCACCGATTACGGTGGTGCTTCGGAGTATATTAAAACACCATATCTCATAGAATGTGATCGCCAGGAAATTCAAGCCGATGATTTCCTTTTCAAAAAAGGTATGGTTTGGGGTAAGCCAAGTTTTGAACAACTCATGAATTATATGTTGGATGCGTATAACAAAAAAATAAAATTCATGAATCATGATCATACTAAAAGTCTGGTTTCTAGAGACAACATCTTAAAAGAATTCGTCCTCAATATATTTAGTGAGAAGAACGATGAGCCCTGTTAATATCATTCCAGACGTGAGGTAATCGCGTTGCGAAATGATCATCATGACGATGTCGTCGACAAACTGTATACCGGTTGGTTTCTTTACGAGTCTGGGGATTAACGTGAGCGTGAGTAAATAAATGACCATCGCGATTATAACCGGTCTGAGATCTTCTTGATTTAATTTCATTTGTATTATATATTTATTTTAATTTCGTTTAACTGTTTAGTGATATCAGACACATTTAACTTGTTCAATGAATTACTATGTTTCCGGCAATGATCACCACACACCGCTTTAAAAGAGCACGGTTTTCCAGTCATGGTGATAGCTTTGCATAGTTTTTGATGTGTCTGACTTTCCCTAGCGACTAAATTTGGTGGTTTATCTAATACTACTATTTTGGTCTTTTCACGTTCATTTTTTATGATTTCATGACGTTTTTTGAACCTCCACGTCGCGTCAGCTAATTTATAACACTTATCGTTCGGTGTTTTTAGACGATACATTTTCATTGCATCGTCTAAAAATGCTTTCCACGCCGTATCTCGGACTACTTGCATGTTTCTGAAAAATTTGTATGTTTTGCCGACTTAGGTAATAGATGCGAGATACATATCAACATCACCCGCAAAATCCGGGATCTTCTCGATTGTTCTCCTGGTCACCATGTCCTGGACATTCATTATATGTTGTCTAAACTTAACAACATCTATACCGGTGAGGCGATGTATCTGGGCGTCCGTGGCTATGTCCATGAGCGCATACATATACGCGACCGCGTAATTTGAATGTAACGTGGCTAACACTGGTGATCCATCTTGCTGCGCGGTTATGGCGTAGCGAGCGGTTTGCTTTATAAGTCTCTTCACCGATGTGTTAAACGATTTTGATCTATTCTGCATGATTAAAAACATAACAACTAATGCACCTATCAGATAAAGATAAGCCATATTCTATATATAATGTTGAAAATAAAATGAAAATATTTATATCACGTACCCCGTCGTCGGTGCGGGTGTGATTACCTGGGAGCTGGGTGGTGGTGGTGGTGGTGGTGGTGGTGCCGATTCCCTAAATTGTGTCATGCTCATATCAGATTTTAATTCATACACGACATTAGGCTTCGGTAAGTTATTCGCTTTGAAATATAATGCGATCATGATTAGAAACATGGATGGTGGTAAGACGAGAATATTCTCTTCCTTCGCGAGACGGTGAGCTTCTGCTACACTCCTAACACCAACTTGTACGGTGTACCATGTGGTAGCACCGGAGTTACGCATTTTAAACGTGCCATTTTCAAATTTCACATTATCGCTGAACGCTGCAATATCAGTATCTTGAAACTGAAGTTTACCGGAGTATACATCATCTAAGAATTTCTTTGACAATTCCTCATCCTTGTTATTGAAAATACCTTGAAGAATGCGATCGTTATTGTATTTTTCCACATAAATGCAATCGCGAGTGCCGTCACCGCACATACCCGTATCTTTATCGTAAAAAGAATAGTCTGACATAGAGGACGCATCCACTGAATACGCCATACTATATTCACCGGGACACCACGTCGGAGCATCTCGTCTGATACACGATTCTTCTACTCTGATGTACTTTTCCTTTCTATTGAATAGCACAAAAATTAACACAAGTATGACGAGCACTACCGCGGCGACAATCGCCTTCGTATGGTTCTTAATTTTCATTCTTATATGATACGTTTTTATTTTAATTTTACGATGCCGTCTGCTCCTATGACGACGGTTGATCCACCCGATCCACCCGATCCACCCGAGGTGTTGTCATCTTTCTTAAACGTGCTCAGTAGATAAATAGATAAAACTACGCTCATTATAATTGCGACAGTTGTAAAATTCGGACCCGACATATTTAATAAAAGATTGAGAAAAAAAAATACACCCGAGGTACTCACACACAAAGTTTACCACGACCATATGAAATTAATAAACCTAAGTAAAGAATAATCAAGATTAATCTTTAAAGAGATGAGTGAGAGTATTCAAAAACTTACTCATATTGAACATGTCCTTAAAAGACCGGATTCTTATGTTGGTCCGGTGGACAGTAATACTGAATCGTACTGGATTTTTGACAAATCTAATAATCGATTCAGAAAAGAGAACATCGTTTATTCACCAGCTCTCCTTAAAATTTTCGATGAAATCCTGGTCAATGCGATTGACAGAAATTCCATTCATTCGAAAAACGTTACGAATATTTCGATAGATGTGAACAACGATACGGGTGTCATTACGATTGAAAATAACGGTCCGCTCGGTGGTATCGGTGTTCGCATGCACGAAAAGGAGAATGTGTGGAATCCCGAACTCACATTCGGTCACCTTCTCACGAGTACCAATTACGATGATACTCAAAAACGGATCGTTGGTGGTCGCAATGGTTACGGTGCCAAATTAACGAATATTTATTCTACAGAATTTTCGATCATCATTAAAGATCACGAGACAAAACAGACATATACCCAAAGGTGGACAAACAATATGACTACGTGCCATCCACCAAAGATTACGAAATACTCTGGCGCGACATCGATGGTCTCAATTTCATTCATTCCGGATTGGAAGAGGTTTGGTATGAAGAAAATAGACAATAATGCGTACAAAATATTCGAGAAGCGCGCGTGGGATGCGAACATCTGTACAACACCGAATTGCAAGGTAAAATTTCAAGGAGAGGTGCTCCCTAAAACTTCATTCGAGGCGTACGCCAAAATGCACGAAGGTGTGTCGGAAGTGTGCTCAGTGACATCGGATCGTTGGTCGGTATGTATTGGTCCTTCCGAGAATGGTATGGAACAGGTATCTTTCGTCAATGGTATTTGTACGACGAAGGGTGGCACCCACGTGGACCACGTCACATCTCTCGTGGCTTCAGGAATCATTGATGAGATGGCCAAAAAGATCAATCTCAAGCCACAACAAGTCAGGAACACTTTCAATGTCTTCGTGAAGGCGACCCTTGAAAATCCAACGTTCTCGAGTCAAGTGAAGTCGGAGTGTACGTCCAAGACTCAAGACTTTGGAAGTAAGTTTGAGCCACCCAAAAACTTTGTGAAGAATGTTCTCAAGACTGGTATACAAGACGAACTCACAGCCCTTTCAAAATTCAAAGAAATGAAAGAGCTCAAAAAGACGGACGGCGCGCGTAAATCTAAAATTACCGGCATTCCCAAACTAGATGATGCGAATAAGGCTGGGACGATGCAATCTGGAAAATGTACGCTCATCGTGACTGAAGGGGATTCTGCAAAGACTTTGGCAGTGGCGGGTCTCTCCGTGGTTGGTCGGGACTACTATGGCGTATTTCCTCTTCGTGGGAAGTGTAAGAATGTCCGCGATGCGTCGGTATCACAACTGACTTCAAATCAAGAATTCAATGATCTCAAAAAGATCCTGGGTCTTCAACAAGGCAAAGAATACACAGATGTTTCCGAGCTTCGCTATGGTCGTTTGATGATCATGACAGATGCGGATAACGACGGTTCACACATCAAGGGTCTCATTCTCAACATGATTCACTATTTCTGGCCTTCCCTCCTCAAGTTGGGCTTCGTTGTTTCTATGGTGACTCCAATCATTAAAGCGTCCAAGGGTGGACAGACGAAATCTTTCTATACAGATTCGACATTTCGATCTTGGTATGGTAACGGTCAATCTGGATGGAAGATCAAGTATTACAAGGGTCTCGGTACCAGTACAAGTGTTGAGGCTCGAGAGTATTTCAAAATGATTCAAGATCTCACCGTGAAGTTTGACATGGACATCATGGCTGATAAATCCATTGTTCTCGCCTTTGACAAGACAAAGGCTGATGATCGAAAGTCTTGGCTTCTCGAGAGTGCAGCGAAAAACCCTAAAGAATTGGAGGTGCCTTATGGAAGTGTTAAAAATCTGAGCATCTCGAACTTTGTTCATAAAGATCTCGTCAATTTCAGTTTAGCGGATTTGAAGAGATCGATCGCTCACGTTTCTGATGGTCTCAAGCCTTCTCAGAGAAAGGTACTATTCGCGTGTTTTGAAAAGAACCTCAAAGATGAAATGAAAGTGGCTCAATTGGCCGCATACGTGGCGGATAAGAGTGCATATCATCACGGTGAAGTATCGTTGGCAGATACCATCGTTAAATTGGCCAATGATTACATGGGATCTAATAATATAAACTTACTTGAGCCGTGTGGTCAGTTTGGTACCAGACTCATGGGTGGAAAGGACGCTTCTCAAACGAGGTACATTTTTACGAAACTCGCAAAAGAAACCCGGAAACTTTTCGATCCGCGGGATGATCCGGTACTCAACTACCTCGACGACGACGGGCGTTCAATTGAGCCGGATTTTTATATGCCAACGCTTCCGATGGTTCTCGTGAATGGCACTGAGGGTATCGGCACAGGCTTCAGCTGCTATGTGCCTCCATTCAATCCTACGGAGATCAAAGAGAACATCAAAAGAGCACTCGGTGGTGAGTCGTTAAAAGAAATGACACCGTGGTTTCGCGGTTTCAAGGGCAGGGTCTTCAAGGAAAATGATACATGGCTCGCTGAAGGTGTATGGCGCGATACGGGCTCGAGACTCAAGATAACTGAACTTCCACCTGGACGTTGGACACAAGATTATAAAGAATATCTCGATACACTCGTTGATAAAAAGGTTATCACAAATTTTACAAATAATTCAACAACCGATGACGTAGATTTTGAAATATTCGGTTATTCGGGAAAAGATGTCATCAAGGATCTCAAGCTGAGAAAAACCTTTCACACGTCGAATATGCATTTGTTTCATCCAACCAAGGGTATTTATAAGTATGAAAGCCCCGAGGAAATTCTCAAAGACTTCATCGATCTTCGGGTTAAATATTACGAACAGAGAAAAGAGCACTTACTCAAGGTACTGCAAACAAAAGCTGCCATGTGTGGATACAAGTCAAAATTCGTCACGATGGTGATCGATGGAGATATTGTGGTCTTCAAGCGAAAAAAGGAAGACCTCGAAAAGCAATTGGCTCAGTTTTTTCCACGAATAAATGGAACGTATGACTACCTACTCAATATTAAAACAGTTCAGTATACCGAAGAATGTGTAAAAGATCTCATTGAAGAATCTAACAAAACTGTCCAGGAATTGGAATTATTGAAAAACACGAGTCATATTGATATGTGGAAAATGGATATTAAAAATCTATAATTACTATAGAAATGTGTGAACCTTCGGGAGTACGTACCGCGGCCACACTGTCACTTCATGCACTAGGAAAACAAGATAGATATTTAATAAGTGAAGACACAAACGATTCATTATTCAAATACGACCCAAAACAACACGCCACATTTAGAAAATATCACAGGGTAACAAATGTTCAAAAATCAAATAACAAAGATTCTTGGCCTTTCGGTGAAAAAATAAAGGTTACATTCAATCCTCGTAATATGGGTGATCTTTTGAGTAATATGTATGTGAGGTTGAAATTACCGGCTCTACAAAGTGGTTATAATTATGCGGATCAAATAGGTCGTCACATTTTTAAAAGCATCACGATGCGCGTCGATGAACTCGAGGTCGAGACATTATATGATGATTGGTGTATTATATACGACGAACTATATTCTGAAATCACCGAAAAAATCGCAAATAGATTTCTGTTGAACAGAGGACTCGCGTTTGATGCATCCGAAGACAATGAAGTATTCGCGACATTCGCGAGTGAAATCGTCATCCCTCTCCATTTTTTCTTTTCGAGAAAGTACGCGAGTGATGAATATTCCACAAACAAACCGAATAGACCATTTTTTCCTTTATGTGCCATTTATAAACAAAAATTAGAATTCGAGTTCATCGTCCACGAACAAACATTTTTTACAGATTCTCCGGATGTGATCGGTTTACTTGATTTTGATATAGTAACAGAAGAAATAACAATACCCACCGATGAACGATTATATTTCATGCAACAAAATCAAACATTTGTAACGGATACTGTATTTAGACACCCATCAACAACAACTGAACCAACTAAAAATACGGTAAAAAATAACATAGTATCAAACGAACCCGTAAAATGTATTCATTGGTTTTTTAGAAATGAAAAGTTTGAAAACGAAAAAGATGCGATAGGCACTCCCGCACCGAGTGAGAATGGTGAATTCCTGTATCACAACCGGTTTAATTTTTCCTCGAATTTTAATTTCGATGAAATAAATAATTTCTTCTCACCCGTCATGTATGATGCGAAATTTTATATAAATGGTAATAGATTACCCAATATAAATTCAACAAATCATTTATTTTACAAGTACCTCATCCCATTTCAAAAAAGATTATCTAGACCTATACGAAATATATATACATATTCGTTTTCAATGAACCCGATGAACGTTGAACCATCTGGAAGCTTGGATTTTAGTAATATACAGTCAGAAAAGACGAATATTGAGATAACTCTAGAGTCTTCTTTAACTGATACGTACACTTTACATATGTATTATACGGGTTACAGAACATTTATATTTAAGGATGGATTTATGTCGATTGCTTATTAAAAAGGATTTTTTTGTTATCTTTTATATAATCTAAAATATTATTTTTGATACACCATTTTATAAAGTTAAGCTGGGCTAACGTGGTTTGAATTTCTTCATCTGTTCCGGGAATGATGTATGAAATTTTATCAGATCTACAAAATGGGTCAAATAATTTTTTACTATAGCCATCGAGTGTCGATTTATACGCGCAATGCACTAAAAATACTTTGCCATTTCTTGTCGTATACGATGTGTGATTCTTTTTAGAGTAGTTTGTTATAAACCATTCGATATTTCGAAGTGATATACCACTTTTTTTATTTAGTATATTCATTAAGACTGCTTTATTTTCATCTTCACTATAAAACTTATTGATTGATGTTAGTAGAATATCTGTTTTACTCATTACATATCATTGTACTTAAATCTATAAGTCTCTTGGTTGAAGACTCACACGCCGGACATCCTTCTACGAACGACAAACACAAACTATGAGTGTGTGTATTACTTCTTTTTATTTCAACAGGTTCGATTTTCTTTTTTTGATCGAGATGATGCGCGCAGTATCCACCAAACTTTCCTTTTCGGCTACATCTCTTTTTGTCCAATTTAATGCCTTTACACATCACATCATCGACTTTGTCGCTTAAATTTGCAGGTAAATCTCTCAGTAATAAATCAATCGATATTCCGTGTGTTTTTGAAATTTTTTGAACGTATTCATTTAATTCTCGATGAACACGTTTGCATACTTCCGCCTCGATCACAGAAGAAATTTCGTCGTGTAAACTCATCACTTATTAGTATTACATTCGTAATTTTTAAATAACTCTTCAACAGATTGTTTATTCTGTTTAGCTAATTTAAGTCTTTCTCTTAATTCACCAACTGTCCCCGACTCGTCAATTCCAAGGCGTTTACATTCTTCGACGAGATCTGCTTTTTTCATCGTACTCAGTGAAGGTTCTTTCTTTTTTGGTGGCGGTTTATGACTATTAATAATCTCACCAAAAATTTCCTCCTTCGGATTTTCAAATAACGGCTCCAATAAATCACACACGGGTGTTAAAAATTTATTGAGGAAATAATAATGATAATCGACTGGTAAATTATGCTCTTCGACGAATTTTGGGTCTTCACTTTTTTCGAAAGCTTTTGCTTTTGGGTCGGTCGTTTTCACAAGGAGGTATGGAACTCGATCCCCCGATTGCGGTTCCGATCCCGGTTTTCGGTCTCTCATTTTATGAAATACCTGAACGTGTGCCATGTTAATATCTTCACTTAAATACCTTTGTGATGCATCGTCGTATTTAGTTATGGATACATTTTTCCCTTTCACCTTATAACTATCGGCGAGAGTTTGACTTAAAACGAGATCTTCGTTTTTGACCTCACCCGTCAACAGCTGCACAGCGCGCTCGCGCGCCAAGTCCATTGGTCGTTCTTTGTCGGAACTATCGAGCACGACATCGAGTAACTCTTTACAAACCTTTCTCACGTGAGGAGTATTATCTCTTCGAACGACTTGTAAACCCTTGATATCTATATAATCCATATTCATTTTACCGTCTTTTCCTTGAGTCCATAATTTAGCCGCATATCTCTTTTTACTATACAAAAAGTAAGGGCAATATACCTTTTCAAGCTCAAGATTATTTGGTTTTTTGAAGAGCGCGCTACACTCTTTTGCCGCCTGTTCACCGAGCTTCCAACTGTATTCAATGGCTTCTTCGCCTTTTCTTTCCCCAACGTCAAATTCAACCATTACGGAATCCGTATCCCCATATCTAACCTTGGCACCCGGAAAATTTGCTTCGACGTAGCACTTTGTTTGTTCTATCATATTTCGACCCTGTGATGTCGTCGTCGAGGCAATCGGTACACATGGAAGAATACCCTTTCCAGCTCCACAGAATCCATACACGGAATTCATACTGACCTTATATGCGAGTTGCTTTCCATTATAGACTTCTTTCATGAAACCCGAAGCCGAAGCCATATCCCTTTTTGCTTGTTTCCGAAACTGCTTTAATTCTGACAAAATGCTCGGAAGAAGACTCGGTACATCCTGTGCGAATTTATATACTTTGTCACCGATGTTAAACGACTCGTATACAATTCCTGGGATATTACCGTATCGTTTTTCGTCCATCACGTAAGTGGAATAACATAAATTGTGCGCCATCATAATAGACGGGTACAGAGATTCAAAGTCAAGAGCCGTTATAGGTGTATAATAGGCGCCTTTTTGGGCATCTAACACAGTGGCACCTTCGTATTGTTCTTCCGGAATAGCCCCATATCTGATCGTGGGCACCATAAACCCAAGTTCCCGCGCCTTTTTTGTTAGTTGTGAGAATACCTTAATCTGCTGCCCTCTTTCAGATAGAAAAGATATAGGAACCCACGTAGCTTTTGCCATCTCTAGAAGGTTTAACAATGTGCACAGTTTTTTCATCAATCTGTGAGGGAGAAGGGTATCTTTTATACAATATTCCGCCACTTCCTTGAGCTTTTCGGGATCTCCTTCTCTAAAGCGCGCGAACATTTCTTTCGGTGGCATGTCAATTTTTTGATCGCCTAGATACAACTTCGACACATTATCCAATTTATAACTATCAAGCTTGTAACCCTTTTTTACTTCATGAAACAAATCAAAAATAAAACGCCCGGACATCGGTAACAGCTTCAGCAGATTGTCACCGAGCGCGCTTGAGCTCAATTTCTTAATGGTCAAATCAGACGCGACATCTCGCAATTTCCCAAGATTGAAAAATCGCCGGTTACAACCAACGACATATGCTCGCTTGTATATGTATTCAAGATCAAAACCAAATATATTCCAGCCGGTAATGATATCTACGTCACTTGTTTGAATATAATCTCGGAAAGCCTCTAACATTTCTCGTTCCGTATCATAGCTGATAATTGTTCCATATGTCGTATCTGTATTTGTTTTTTTATAACACAAACATACCTTTTGATACGGTTCATCGGAACCAATTTTACATAACGAAACCGCAATTTGAAAACACGCATCATCGGTGACGTCAGCATCAGGAAATTTACCAGTGGAGCTATTACACTCAATATCAAATGATGCGACGACAAATGGTGCTATATCGTCTCTCGCGACAGGTCGTAGCGTCGTCCAATCGTTACAAAATAGATCAATTTTGGTCATCGCTGTGATCGTAGGAACGCATTTATCACCCGTATCTAACCAACCCGTAGATTGAATACCGGTGCGATGCATTAATCGCAATACAGGATCTAAATTTGATTCAAATACTTTACAACGAAATGGCCCAGATGAAAGTTCAAGAGGTCGTCTTAAAAAAGAGTCAACGACGCGTCGAGCTTGTAGTGATATAAAATCAAGTTTGAGATATGGAAAGCGTTCATTATTTTGGAACCCCCACACATCCTTCGCTTGAGCGATTGAATAACATAACAAACAATCCTTACATTTGGAATCTATCAAATTATAGATCTCCCGTATGGTTTGTTGTGAGATATTTTCAGGTAATTTTATGAAAAAATATGGCGTAAAAGCAGTCGTCACCGCGACAGAATCCCCGTCTTCCGTCTTTCCAAAAATAGTAATAAGATGTTCGTCACATTCTTCCGTATCCCGAGCTTCCCACGTCAGTGCCTGAAAAACAACCATATTACCCGTTGTGTTATCTTTGACCCAAAATTTTAATATACTTTTAATATAAATGTCAGCGGCTTTAATTGATCTCGTCTCGAAGGGAGTTCAGGATGTATATATCACGGGCGAACCTCAGGTCAGTTTTTTTCGTCAAAATTACAAACGTCACACAAACTTCTCTATGAAACCAGAACGGATGGATTTTATCGGTACATTCGGGTCTAATGCCGAAATCACAGTACCCATACGATCCAAGGGTGATTTAATGAGCTATATTTGGATCGAGGCTCCGAATATTTCCAACGTGGCGACGAACAGTGATGGTCTTTTTTCGAGTGGTTCGTCTAGACCAACAGAAATAAGTTTATGGATCGGTGGACAAAAGGTATGTGAAATGGATTCTTTGTTCATACAGGGTGTCTACAACCCTTTATACCGCGATGGCTCTTCCAAAGCTTCGTGTGCCGTGACCACAAACGTAGTCAAGGAAAACGCACTCGGTGCCGGTACAAACACAGGCAGTGATTATTTCATGATTCCATTCTTCTTTTGCGAAGATTGGACGAAATGTCTGCCACTTGTCGCTTTACAGTATCACGACGTCGAACTCAAAATCAAATGCAGAGATGGTCTTTATTCGGGGATGGTAAATCCACCGGCTCCCAAAATTTACGGTAATTACATATACTTGGACACAGAAGAGCGTAAGTTCTTCACAAACAGTGATCACGAAATTTTATTCACACAAACACAATATCAGCCAATCAATCCGGGTGATGTTGATATAGATTTGAGTTATTTCAACCACCCAGTAAAGGGTCTTCACTTGGTTTCTGGTAAGGCGACGGGGCAAAATTGGGATGATGAATACAAATTTGACACGGCGACGTTATATATTAACGGCGTTTCGTTGTTTGAAAATACAACGGCTTTATATCATCATAACGTGGTTCACGAGATGCATTGCACCGATTTACCGGATGATGTACTTCGAGATTTACCCACATACACATGGCCTCTTTGCTTGACTTTGAGCAAACAACAACCAACAGGAACGTTGAACTTCTCTCGAATTGATACAGCCAAACTCAATCTTACGGGTGTCTCGGGTGGAAATTCCCTTCATCGCATTTACGCCGTGAACTATAACATTCTTCGAATTAAGAATGGTATGGCTGGTGTCGCTTTTGGTAATTAAAGTTAATACGCAAATATATTTTAATGGAACATTTACTATTACAAAGACTTCATCTTGGTAAAAGTAAATACGGTCACGGAGTTCGGGTTAATTTGGACACGACGACATGGGGTACACCTAAAGATTCGTGGTTAGAGATGGCCAAGGAGGAATTTCTCGACGGTATCATATATATCGTTTGTGATTATATAAGACGCGGTAGAATGAATCCAATTTCAACAATGTCAAAACTCGAAATCGAATTTAATGATACGTCTCAAGATGATGATAATGATTTGATAATGTACGTCGTGCAAAATGTGCATCGAATGGAAATGAACAATCATCGCGAGATTTTATTATGCTTATTCAATTTGGTAAACCTGTGTTGATCAATTTTGTTGGTTCAGCTATTTGTTTGAGGTGTATACCATGATATGAAAAGTCATACATAGGAAATAGTTCCTTTATTCTGTTGGATATAAATGTTGCTTCTTTTATCATGACTACACCGTTATTTACCGCGAGAGTTTCTAATTCTAAAAGAGATGTTTCTAATTCAAGGAATATTCTTTTCATTTCACTATCTTTTATATCGTTATAAATGATTTCTGATTTTGAACTATTAAATGATTGTCTATTTATTTTACAGTCAAAATAAAAAATAAACAAAAGTATTAATATGAGATATATCATTTATTATTTGACAACAATTTAAATATGTCATTTACTTTGTACAAAATGTTAAATAATTGGTCATTATTTTCAACTTTTGTTGGATCGACTATTTCGAGCTCAACTTGAAATGACGTAGCGTCTTCTGCATCAATGTCTCGCGCGTCCCCCGTCGAAATGGTCATATCTATGCTTAAATTTTTTCGTAAAAATGAGATGCGTTTTTTACATCGTTTACTGTTCATAATAAATTCACCTTCGATGGGTGTTTCCTTGGAAACACTCACGCGGACATCAAATGGTGTATTCTTGTACTTTTTAAAATCCTCTTTGTGCATGGAAATTTTCTGGACTTGTACTTGGTCTTCTGTGTCATCATCCACGGTCAATCGTACATTATCATTATCTGAATAAAATATCTCATACGAGTTCTCAGTGACAGACTCCCAACCGTCATATCTCTGGAGACCGTCTAAGATTCGATTGAAGTTCTCTTCTCCGACGTTTGTATCAAAAAATGTCCCATTGAATTTTCCAAGTCGCAATTCAAACTCCACGTGTTCGGTATGTTTGAACTTTTCGAACACGGGTAGTACCTTTTTCATGACTGTTTGAATGTTCATCTTGCAACTTATTCATGCGTGTTTTATTTAAGTCTTTTTTATTTAGAAATTGTAATGAAAGGTTTTGTTAATATAAACAATACCTGTTATTTCAACACATCTTTACAATGTTTACTACAGATTCCCATACTTTCGAATCATTACTTAAAAAACGAATACAAGGGACCGTGTGAATTTACAAACATGTATTCACAACTCGTACATTCATATTGGACAAATGATGATACAAAAATTATAAATGTTTCCGAAATATTTAACCTGTTTAGAAAATCGTTTCCAAGATTTAAAGCCGATGAAGAAAATGATATCCAAGAATGTGTTCTATGTATAATAGACATAATCGAACGAGCTGATCCGGTGATAAAAGACTGGTTTTACGGTAAACGAGTTCAACAAGTTCTATGGCCGGGTGGTGAATCCCGGACCGAGGAGACATTTAGTATATACATCCTAACTTCACGCGGAAGCGACCTGAAGTCTATGTTATGTGATAGTTTAAAATGGAATGTCATTGAAAACTTCGTCGATAATCAAGGGATGACCCATCACTTGGCGACATCTAGGTTTTTGTTATCAAAATTACCAAAAATACTAATGATATCTTTTGATAAAAAAAGTTTAATACATATTTCAGAACAAATCGTCATAGATAAATTCGAATACGATCTGATAGCATCGGGTGTACACGTGGGACATCAAAATTCTGGACACTACGTAAGTTTTACAAAACATCGAAATGTATGGTACTATAAAAACGATGAGTTTATATCACCGAGTGAATTACCAACACATGCGGGTCACTATTTGCTTATATACAATCTAAGAACTCCTTGAGTTGTATGTTTTCTTGTATGTTTACGATTGTTCGGTAAAATGTCCGTCTATTATTTGGATAATCTTTATCATAACGCCGTTTTATTGGTTTCCACCACAATGGACCGGGTTCCCATGTGATATACATACACTCTACGATGGCGTTTTCCTCGAACCACGATTCGTTCATTTTACTCATTGGAAATTCACTTTCATAAAATAACTTCCCCTTTTCTTGGACATACAGTTTCCAAACAGGCTCGCCTTTTTTTCCGAGACCTCTAAAACTCTCTCCCCTTTTCATACAAAAGTCGACGGTGTTTTTTTCGAGGGGTTTCCATTTAAATAGGGTTTCGTGTGTGCCTATTCTCACAGGCTCGTTGATGGGTGTGAACACAACACCATCCACGGATTGTGTCACCTTGGGTAAATGTTCATCCATGAAAATTTTAAAATCTCGCAAGTTGTAGAATTTTTTTAGCTTTAATTTGAATTCATCCGTTGTCATCGATATGACACCTTTTAAAAATGTTCCAATATGCGCTAGACGCTCGTTAAAATTACACGAGCTTACTTTCTCACCATTTACACACACGGCATCATATATCATGTATTCTCTTCCATATAACTCTCCATCTAGTATAGTCCCCTCGTATGCTTTTTTCTTGATATTCAATTTTATCTGAAACATGTGAAATGATCGATTAACGAACACCAAGACATTCTGGTCTTGGTGTCTCAATGCGACGAGCATGTATCTCTCTCCGTCAGTCTTTTCACAGACTACGTATTCATTGTTTTTTAAAACCGGAAAGTGTTTGTATTCAATGGAAATTGGTTGTGGACCCGGGAAATAATCTTTAGAACCCCACACAGAGTGTATAAACTCCACGACGTGCTTGTAAAGAGGCGAATCTAACTTTACAAGCATCTCGGATATTACTATGTTTATACTCAAAAACTTTAATTAGCTTTAACACCTGCCGCTGACAGGATGTTACTCACACATTCATGTGTATACGTCATCGTTAATTTAGATGCGACGTATGCATGTATCTTTACACCCTTTTCTTTGAACTTTTCAAACATTTTACCGACAATTTTTACGTGTCCAGTCTTCTTATCTTTGATTTGTTTTATAAGGTTTTTTGTAAAAATAACCCAACACCTCGCGGTAGTTGATGAAACAATGTATATATTGTCATTTACTTTTCTGTCAACTTCTGTATCAAATTCCAAACCGATTTGATTTGTTGGTTCTGTGACATCGTCTCTATTTAGTTTTTGTTTGAACATATCCCAATTAATACCCTCTTTCACACCCGGAAATACTAAACACCCAATACCATCGTGTTGATCGATCACGGAACTCAACGAGTCTTCGTCGACACCTATACCAAAATCGACAAAAAAAATCCGATCGCATTTCGATGGGTCGAGATACTGTTCAACGAATGACGCTTTTTCATATGGGTCGTCATTTACAAAAACTATTTCATTTTGATGTCCATGTCGTACACACAAGATGTTAAACTTGAGTATCGTGTGTAATGTTTTGACGTGACACGACTTCGATCTCGTAACTAATATAGTCACAAACTTCATATTGTTTTATACAATTTAATTTTTAAGCCGATCTTTCATGCATCCGGTGAATGGTAAATTACCTATATGTCCCAATGTCGTGTTCACATCGGCGTATATCTTACCCCCGCATTGTTGCCAACGTCGACAGAATGCGTAATCCTCTGATAGATATCTCCTCGAGTCTGGATCTATCATACAATCAAATACCGCGTGATAGTCATCAAAATCTCTATTTTGGTGGTCATTTTTGCACCACAATTCTGGAAATTTTTCTTCCAATTTCTTAAAAACACCGCGCTTTATCAACATAAACCCAGTGGGACCGTCTAAGATTTCAATGAATCCGTTTTCAATGGGTCTATTACGCGCGCCGAAATTAATCACAAGGCTTGAGGATAACATTGCCATATTACGTTCATCACCTGATTTCACTGCATTCGCTGCTTGTTCCCACATGACACATTTTTTTGGATAGCACGCAACGGACACATCGTGTTCAGATTTTATAAGTCTAATGACACTTTCGGGGTCGAAATGTATATCGGCGTCTATGAACATGAAATAATCTGCATCACTTTTTTGCATGAATCTTCCGACCGCGACATTCCGGGCGCGATGGACCAGACTTTCATTCTCTGTCGTGTCTATATATAATACGATTCCTGATTGTATGAGACGCATTTGTAACTTGATTATTGAAATCATATATTTATCTAAACATAAACCACCATAACACGGAGTACTGAGAAATACTTTTAGCGTCATACTTGATTATTATATTTATCCTCTAAGTATTTTTTTATGATGTTTAAAATTTTATTTATTGTTGGTGCGGATACAGAACATTTATCACACACTTCGTTTTTGGGTATTTTGTTATCTAGAGCTAAAAGAATAACCGCTGAAGCTATACTATTTGGTGTCTTGCTCATGAGTTCGACACAACCTTCTATATCATTGCACATCTTGTTACAATTGAAACGATCCTCTCTTGATACGTTAAATGAATTTAACAATCGTTGCATGACATCAAATGGTTTCGTTACGAAATTTTTTTCAGTCTTGCCCATGATTGTTTCTTGAAACATTTGCGTCGTTCGACTTATATCCTTGCTCTTTATACCAAACATGTCGGCTATTTCCTTTGTAGTTCTGGGAATTTTTGTTAATTTACACGCGTATAATATACAATTTGCCTTGATACCCAAACGTATGGCTCCTCGTGTGAGTTTTTCTTCATTGAATTTTTTATACATAACCTTGGCTTCTTTCAATACGTTTTCTGGTAAACTATGACACGCTTCGTCCATATCGCGATATGCGTGAAAAAGTGACCTATCTTTGTGGTTCATAGACATGTGAAAGTTGATTTTAGCCATTCGTTTGTTTTCGTATGATGAATTTTTTGTAGATATCAATGTACTTTTACCCCAGTCATGGGAGAAAAGTTCAATACTTGCGTTTGGATTTCCACATCTCGATGGATCGTTTACTTTACCATCATCTGTGATTCCACTCGTCCATTCAGGATTATCGTCAATAAAATTGTCTTCAACCAAACCACATTCACTGCATACGGGTAATCCTTCATGTGACACAACTTTAACTCCCTGGCATTCGGGACATAAATTTATATTTACTGACTTTTGGGGTACGACTGTGTTGTTACGTAGTCTATCTATATCAGACCAGATTGCTGTCAGCATATTCATATTTTGAACTCAGTTAAATTTTCAAAGAATGAGACGCAGACTTAGGTTTAAAATTCGGCTTCGTCGTTCATCATTCTTGCGTACATTTCGATGGCGTCTACCGTATTTTTGAATTTTTGAGCTCCTGGTGTGCTCGGTTTCCAGTTATTCCATTCAGCGTCGATGCTTTTATGGTTTTCTGGTAAAGGCATATAATCTATTTCACCATCGGGGACGATAAAATCATCAAACTCGGAATCTGTTTCGGAATCCGCGGAGTCTTCGTATATTTCACTATCCGCGCATTCGCTATCGATTTCATCATAGATGACGTACATATTTGTGTTAATTTTTTTTATACCCAAATCCTCGAAAATAGTCCCACTTGGATAATGTTCAGTTAAACTTTCGTACGGAACGGGATTCATCTCTTGATTATCAATCTCAAAAACACAGGCGGACTTGTAAAGTTTATTGGTTTGAGATAGATAATATACACCAAGCACGTTACCGGTGTTCATACCAACAATACCATATAATTCTTCTTCAACGTCATCCTCATTTACTAATACTTTTACGATATCATTTGTGACTATATCACCTGGAACAATCATGCTTAAAATTTCAACACAAAAAATTATCAGAGATAATACTACAGATGAAATTTACGATTTACTCTAAGGAAAATTGTCAATACTGTCAGCACGCTGTCACATTGTGTGAATCGGAGGGGTTTGATTACGAAAAAATTATGATCGAGAGGGACGATTTGAAGAAGTTGTGTGACGGTAAACTAGACTCATATCCGCAAGTATTCGTTAATGGTCGTCGTATTGGGAATTATTTCGAATTTCAAGAATGGATCGAAGAAGAGTATGAACCTATACTATTCCCAAATGAAAATCGTTTTACAGTATTTCCTTTAAAATATCCACATTTATGGGAGTTATACAAGAAGGCTCAAATGAGCAATTGGACCGCTGAAGAAGTCGACATGTCCAAAGATTTGGATGATTGGAATACACTAAACGATAATGAAAAGAAATTCATAAAATACATATTAGCATTTTTTGCTGGGTCGGATGGAATCGTATTTGAAAACATCAATAATAATTTTGCTGATGAAGTTCAGATAAGCGAAGCCAGATCATTTTATGCTTACCAGTCACATAATGAGATGGTTCACGGCGAGACGTATTCGAGATTGATAGACAGATACATTAAAGATCCGGATGAAAAGAAATCTTTGTTTGAAGCCATACAAACCATACCGTGCATCGAAAAGAAGGCACAATGGGCTATGAAATGGTTTGACAATACGTCTCATTCATTCGCCGAACGATTATTTGCGTTCGCGTGTGTCGAAGGTATCTTTTTCTCTGGGTCGTTTTGTGCTATATTCTGGCTCAAAAAACGAGGACTCATGCCCGGATTGTGTTTTTCAAATGAACTCATATCGAGAGATGAAGGTCTTCATCAAGAGTTTGCGATTGAACTTTTAAAAACATTGAGAAATAAACCAAGCACAGCGGTTTTGCAAGCGATAGTGAAAGAAGCCGTAGAAATTGAAAAGGGATTCATATTAGATGCACTTCCGTGTAGTTTGATAGGTATGAACTCGGATAAAATGTCCGAATATATAGAATACGTATCGGATAGACTTTTGAAGCAGCTCGGCGAACCTCCAATTTTCAATTCGAAAAATCCGTTTGATTTTATGGAAAACATAAGTCTCGATGGAAAGACTAATTTTTTCGAAAAGAGAGTTGGTGATTATGGAAAATTAGACGACGATTCCAATGAATTTGGGTTTAATGAAGAGTTTTAACTTAAAAACCCATGTCGGTATTGAGATCGATGCATCCCACACTGAATTTGCCATCGAGTGGTTCGAATACCGGTTCCGAGCTCATTGGCATCGATGGTTTTGGTTTCATCATCGGCATCGGTGTCGGAGATCCGGTGATCATGTTCGATGTTTCCATGGACGGTTTCGGTGTCGGAGATCCGGTGATCATGTTCGATGTTTCCATGGACGGTTTCGGTGTAACGACTAACGGCAACGGTGTAGGTGCGGGTGCCTCGACGACCATTCTGGGCATCGTCTGGACTTTTTGTAACGGAATAACAGCCGGTAACGAGCTCGGTGACTTCTCGACGGGTTCATCGAGTTCATACCTTTCCTTCTGTATGTTCATCATACCCCACGCGAGTAAAAAGAATACTCCTGTATGAACGACAACACCCAATTGTGTCGGGCATCCCGTCGGAGACGCGATAAACGAACCAAGCGCTCGCCGTACGACTCGATATGTGTATGGATTAGATATCACAAAAAACAACAACGACATCACAAGAGCGATGACAAACTTTTTCTTCTGTTTAGTGCCATTGCACCCACAACCACAATCTTTAAAGAGACCCATTTATAATTAGTCTAGAAAAAAATACTTAAAGTCTGGAACTGTAATAGATATATACCAAAGATAATGTCGCTAAGCATCCAACAATCATCTGACTTTGTTCCGTCTGCTGTTAAGTTTTCTAAACTTAGAAAAAACAAAAATGGAGGAAAGGCTGTATATATCAATAATAGCGACAGCAAGAAACTGTACCTTCAGCTTCCATACATGCGGTCTCCGTATGGGCTGAGTACATTTACTGACGAAAGTACCGGCAAGACATCGTATTCTCTTGACTTGAGTTTCGATAGTGACAATCCAGAAGCAGCGAGCTTGTGTGAAAAGATGAAGGAACTTGATGAGCTTGTGGTCACGACTGTCGCTCGAAACTCTAAGGAGTGGCTTGGTAAGGAATTTAATGTCGCGGTTCTCCGAGAAGCACTCTACAAGCCTCTCGTTCGTCCAAGTAAAGATCCGTATCCATCTACTATTAAGTTGAAGGTTCTCACAAAGCCCGATGGTTCGTTTGTACCCGAGGCATACAATACAAAGAGAGAAAGCATTCCACTCGATTCAATCGAAAAGGGACAACGAGTTCTTACCATCATCGACCTAAATCAAATTTGGTTCATCGATAATAAGTTTGGTGTGACTGTTCGTTTACAGCAAGTATTGGTTCAGCAATCTGAAAAGCTGCCATCGTTTGCTTTCCAAGGTGTCGAAACTGTTACCACAAATGACGCATCCGACCGGGATGAAGATGATGACATCGAAATCGACGAAGATTAAAAATTGTAATTAAATCATAATATATACTTTGATTGGAATTTGCCCTTCCTACCAAAAATTATATTCTCTGCAAGTCGTAAAGATGCGAGACCCGTCAAACAACGACGCGGTGCGGATCAACACGAACTCGAACTCGAACAACGAAAATTTGCGCCGAAACTTTTCATACACGAATTCCAATACAGACGGGGAGAATGTCGGAACATCCCGATCCCGCGTTATAAGTCCCAGTAATCTCAGACGCATGCGAAGAGCGCGCATGTCTTTTGTAAACGCGGGTGTCGCGCGTCGTCTCAATTTTGGTAACAATAATAACGCACCTGCATCTCCGGGTAGAAAACCAAAAACGGTAAACACATCAAAATTTGAAAAGATGTTAAAAAATCTCGAGAAAAACAACGACAATAAAAATAACACACCAAATAATGCAAACAAAAATGTCTCTAAT
>Ga0208542_1000185_pt1 | contig 28412 bp, 25 predicted proteins | sample DEB08_DNA_3_FD_185495 | JGI IMG/M metagenome (GOLD analysis project Ga0208542, IMG submission 185495) | Aqueous microbial communities from the Delaware River and Bay under freshwater to marine salinity gradient to study organic matter... | ecosystem: Environmental > Aquatic > Marine > Coastal ... | reverse complement strand
TCAATGTTAGATTTTGCAAAATATTTCGATATTTTTTTCCAACAAAATGACCGTTTTGGGGATTATCTTGTCTCGTAAATTGACTCAATTTTAGGCATTAAATGTAGCAACTCTTTTGTGTAACTATTTGAAGGATTTAAAAACAAGTTTTCAGTGTCAGATATTTCGCATAGTTTACCATATCTTAATACTGCTATTCGATCACACATTTGTCTTACTACTGGCAGGTCATGACTAATAAACAAAATGGTTAAATTTAATTGCTCTTGAAGATCTTTTAATAAATTTAATATTTGAGCTTGTATACTTACATCTAATGCTGAAGTGGGTTCGTCGCAAACTAACAATCTTGGTTGTGTTGCTAAAGCACGAGCGATTGAAATTCTTTGTCTTTGTCCACCAGAAAATTCATGAGGATATCGATCAGCTGATTTTTTTGTGAGTTCAACAGACTCTAGTAAATCATTAATATAATCTTTTAATTCATTTTCTTTTATAAGGGTATTATGAAGTCTTATAGGTTCTGCAATGATATCATAAACTTTCATTCTACTATTTAAAGATGAATAAGGATCTTGAAAAATCATTTGAATTTGTCTTCTAAACTTAAGCATAATATTTTTATCTGTGATCTTGTTGATACAAACCTTATCAAAATAAATTTCACCAGACGTGGGTTTAAATAAATTTACGATCATCTTAGCAATTGTAGATTTACCACTACCACTCTCACCTACTAACCCAAAAGACTCTCCCTCTTTAATATTAAAACTTATATCGTCTACTGCAACAACGTCTTTACTAGATGATTCAGAGAAAATCCCATCATGAAATGATTTTTTAAGATTTTTAACTTCGACCAAATTTTGATCATTCAGTTCTTTTTTTTTCCACCGATTTAAAATTTTTAAATTAACCTGATTGTCATTTTCATTAATTTTATTAATTACATTAAATCTATTAATTTTTTTATTTGTTGGTGGAACTGAGCTTACTAAGCTTTTTGTATATTCCGCTTTAGGATTACCAAGCACTTCTTTTGTTGGCCCTATTTCAACTAAAATACCCTTTTTCATAACCGCAACTCTATCAGTTGTTTCAGCTATAACTCCCATGTCATGAGTAATTAATATAACTGCTAAATTTCTTTTTTTTGTTAAATTTTTTATCAAATCAAGAATTTGTGATTGAATTGAAACATCTAGAGCTGTAGTTGGTTCGTCTGCAATTAATAATTCTGGTTCACAACATAAAGCTAACGAAATAACCACACGTTGTCTCATTCCTCCTGAAAATTGATGGGGATAATTATCAAATCTATTTTCGGCATCTGTAATACCAACTTCTTTTAATAAATTGATTGCTCTACTTTTTGCATCTGCTTTATTTAAACTTAGATGAGTTTGAATAGTTTCGATTAGCTGCTCGCCAACTGTTAATAATGGATTTAAAGAAGTTTGAGGATCTTGGAAAATTATACCAATTTTTTTTCCTCTAAGAGTTTTTATGGTTTTTGGATCTTTATAAATATCAATATTATCAATAAAAATTGAGCCTTCAGAGATTTTTCCAGGCTCATCAATTAAATTAATAATGGCATTACCTACTGTGCTTTTTCCAGAGCCAGACTCTCCAACTAGGCCCAATATTTCCCCTTTGCTTACATCAAATTTAACATTCTGAGCAGCAAAGACAGTCTCTTTTCTCATGATGTAATTAACTGATAAGTTATTAATTTTTAAAAAACTCATTATTTTAATTTTGGATTGAGTGTATCCCTCATCCAATCTCCTAAAAGATTTATTGAAAAAGCTAAAAGCACTAAAAAAATTGCTGGGAAAAAAGTAATCCACCACTCACCTGAAAATAAAAAATCATTTCCAATTCTAATCAAAGTTCCTAAAGATGGTGTTGTAGGTGGTACCCCTACTCCTAAAAAACTTAATGTAGACTCTGCTATAATTGCTAAAGCTAAACCTATTGTGCCAATTACTAAAATTGGTCGTAAAATATTTGGTAATATATGTCTAAGCATAATCATTAAATTTGAAACTCCAATAATAGTAGATGCTGAAACATAATCTTTATTTTTTTCAACTAGGGTTGCCGCTCTTGAAACTCTAGCAAATTGTGGCCATTCAGAAATTCCAATGGCAAAAATTAAAACATAAATTGCCATTTGATCATGTAGTTCTCTTGAAATAATACCACGTGCAATTCCATCCACCAGCAATGCCATTAAAATACTTGGAATAGTTAATTGTACATCTGTTATTCTCATTACAAACATTTCATATCTTCCACCAAAATAACCAGCTGTTAAACCTAAAGTAACACCAAGAATCAAACTAAATAAAATAGCTGAAAAACCTACAATCAATGAAATTCGAGAACCATATAAAATTGTTGATAACATGTCTCTACCTTGCCCATCGGTACCAAGAAGAAAATTTCTAGTTCCACCCTCAGACCATGAAGGAGGAGTAAATGCGTCCATTAATGATAAACTTGAGGGATCAAAAGGATTATAGGGAGCAATTATCTCTACAAAAAAAGAGCAGAAAAATATAATTAATAATATTAAACTTGAAATAATTGCAGTTGGAGATTTTTTAAAACTAAAAAAAATATCACTATCGATAATTTTATTAAACAATGATAAATTTTGATTTTGCATTTTATTCTGTTCCTTTAATTCTTATTCTTGGATCAATAAAATAATAAAGTATGTCGACAATGAAATTTATCATGACAAATATAAAGGCAATAAATACCAAATAAGCTGACATAATAGGAATATCCACAAATTTAACAGCTTGAATAAAAAGAAATCCCATTCCAGGCCATTGAAAAACTGTTTCTGTAATAATTGAAAATGCTACTAAAGTTCCAATATTAATCCCTGCAATAGTAATCACTGGAATTAATCCATTTTTTAATGCATGACGATATTGTATTTTATTTTCACTTATGCCTCTGGCTCTTGCAAATTTAATATAATCTGTTTGCAAAATTTCCATCATTTCTGCTCTAACCAATCGGATAATATATGTCATTTGAAATAAACTTAATGTAATTGAGGGTAATATAATTGCTTTAAGTCCTGACAGAGTTAAGAAACCAGTTTTCCAAAAACCTAAATCCACGACTTCTCCACGACCAAAAGATGGCAAAATCCCTAAGATGACTGAAAAAAGATATATTAAAAGTATCCCAATAACAAAAGTTGGTAAGGATACTCCCAATAAAGATACTCCTAAAATTATATTACTTGTAAAACTATTTCGATTAATTCCTGTGTAAACTCCTAATAAAATTCCTGCCGTTAATGCAATTATCGCAGAAACAAATACCAATTCTAATGTAGCTGGAAGCCTCTCAGTTATTAATTCTGATACAGGTCTTCTAAGTTGGTAAGAAATACCAAATTCTCCTTTTGAGGCATTTTTAATAAATCTTACAAATTGAACAGGAATTGGATCATTTAAACCAAGTGTAACTCTTAATTCAGCCCTTTCCTTTTCTGATGTTTCTTCACCAACCATATTATTGATTGGATCTCCCACAAAGGTAAAAAGTGAAAAAGATACGAATGCTACAACTAGCATTACTAGTATTGATTGAATTAATCTTTTTAAAAAATATATCGCCAATGTCTGAAATTTTAAATGTACATAAGCCCTTTATTTAAAGGGCTTATGTTTTTAATTTTTTTTAATTTTTGCTCGAAAATCTGAACAAAGGTTCATTGTTAGGTCTAATAGGAACATTCACATTCTTTTTAGAAGCCCAAGCAATTACCTGGTGATGTAAAGGTAGATAAGTAATGTCATCTTTTACAATTTGCCAAGCTTCAGCAATTGCAGCATTTCTTTTATCTAAATCAACTTCACCTTCCATAACCTTGATAAGTTCATCAACTCTTGCATTGCTAAAGTTAGCTTTATTCCAGCTTGCTCCAGTATCATACAAATAATGAAATACATAATGACTATCTAAAGTAGGAACTCCCCAACCCAGCATATAAAAGTCTCCTTTTTTTTCACCCAGTTCTTTAAAGTGAATACTTTTGGTTTGAGAATTTAGACTAACATTAACACCTACTTTTCCCAACATACCAACAACTGCTGTGCAAATGGCTTCATCATTAATATATCGGTCATTAGGACATCTTAGTTCAACTTCAAAACCATCTGGATAACCAGCGTCAGCTAAAAGTTTTTTTGATGCCTCTGGATCAAATGCCAATCTTTTATCAAGCTCTGTAGTATAGCCTGTTACACCTGGAAAAGTTACTATTCCAGCTGGAGCACTATTACCTCTCATCACTTTTTGTTTAATTGCTTCAATATCAATTGCTTGATAAAGCGCTTGTCTAACTTCTTTCTTTTTGAAAGGGTTATCACCTGTATTACCAGATCTCAATTGGTCTGCAGCCTGATCCATTCCTAGAAAAATAGTTCTCATCTGAGGAGTGCTTTCAACTTTATGATCTCCAGAAGAACCAATTCTTCCAAGATCTTGAACTGGTGCATCAGTGACAATATCAATTTCACCTGATAATAAAGCTGCAACTCTAGTTGCGGCATTCGCAATTGGAATTAATTCAACAGCAGTCAAATTATGCTCTACATCACCCCACCATTTAGTATTCTTTTTAAATACTGTTTTGGTATTTGGTTCTCTTAGAGTAATCTTAAAAGGTCCAGTACCCATTGCGTTTACAGAAGCATAAGTTTCTTGTGATGCTCCCCAATTTTGAGGTGCAAGTGCAAAATGTTTTTCTGCCCACGCTTTAGACATGACAAAGATATTTGATAATTGATTTAAAAGAATTGGGTTTGGTTCTTTAGTCTTAATCTCAATTGTATAATCATCAATAGCTTTTACTGAACTAATAGAACTTATATATTCTTTAAAATCTGATGTTGGTTGTTGAGCTCTAATTATACTAAAGACAACATCTTCAGAAGTCATCGGCGTACCATCAGAAAATTTTACATCTTGTCTTAAATAAAAATACCAAGTCGTTGGATCTATTGCTTTCCAACTTGTTGCTAGTTGTGGTCCAATAGACATATCAATGCCTCTGGTTACTAGTGCCTCATAGACTTGTCTTGATACTTGAGTAGTTGGACCTTCATTTTGCGCATGAGGATCTAACGTTAAACTATCACCAGCCATCGACCATTTAATTGTATTGGCTGAAGCTGATGAAAAACCAAAAACTAAAGATAAAATAATTAGTATTTTGGATAAATTATTAATTTTCATATTTTATACTCCTCTTAAATTATTTAAGAAAAGTATAAGTGATATAAAAAAATTTTTATAGCCTAAATTGTCCTGATAAAATTAGCTTTTATCGCTATCCACTAATTTTTTTTTGCCAATCCAAGGCATCATTGCTCTTAATTTAGCACCAACTGTTTCAATTGAATGTTGTGCTAAATCTTCTCGAGTTTTAAGAAAATTCTTTTGTCCATTTTTACATTCATCCATCCACTGTTTAGTGAATTTTCCAGATTGAATGTCAGAAAGTACTTCTTTCATTCTTTTCTTTGTCTCGTCTTTATTTATTATTCTAGGTCCAGATACATATTCTCCATATTCTGCAGTATTAGAAATTGAATAATTCATATTAGCAATTCCACCTTCATAAATTAAATCCACAATTAATTTTACTTCATGTAAACATTCAAAATATGCCATCTCAGGTTCATAACCTGCTTCAACCAATGTTTCATAACCATTTTTAATTAACTCTACCAATCCTCCACAAAGGACAGTTTGCTCACCAAATAAATCAGTTTCACATTCATCTTTAAAGGTTGTTTCAATAATTCCTGATCTGCCACCACCAATTGCTGATGCATAAGATAATGCTAAGTCTCTTGCTTTTCCTGTGCCATCCTGATGAACTGCCATTAAACATGGCACCCCACCCCCTTTTTCAAACTCACTTCGAACTAAATGCCCAGGTCCTTTTGGAGCTACCATAAATACATCCAGATCTTTTCTTGCTTTTATTAAATCGTAATGAATGTTTAACCCATGAGCAAAAGCTAAACTTGTTCCTTCTTTAATTCTTTGCTCTATATGATTTTTATAAATTGTAGCCTGAAGTTCATCAGGAGTTAAAATCATACAAACATCTGCCCACTCTGCAGCATCTGATAAATTCATAACTCTTAATCCTTTAGACTCTGCTTTTGCTTTGCTTGATGATCCATCTCGTAATGCAACAACCACATCTTTAACACCACTATCTTTTAGATTTAGTGCATGCGCATGGCCTTGACTGCCATAACCAAAAATAGCAACTTTTTTTTCTTTTATTAAATTTACATCTGCATCTTTTTCATAAAACATTTTCATTTTGTTTCTCCTTTTAAAATTAGTTAAAAATATCTGCACCTCTAGTCATAGCTACCGCTCCAGTTCTTGAGGCACTGACAAGACCTAGGGGTTTTAATTTTTTCATCATTAAATCTATTTCTCTTCTTAGTGCAGTAATTTGAATTACTGCAGATTTATTTGTCTTATCTAATATTACTGGATGAAATGTTTTACAAGCATTAAGAGATTTTTTAATATTTTTTTCTGAAGATACGATTTTAAATAGAGCCATTTCTTTAAAAATAACCTTCTTATCCTCTCTTTTAAAATCAGCAACTTTATGAACTGGAACTAACTTTTTTAATTGCAATTTGATTTGATCAATAACTTGGGGTGTTCCAGTTGTTACAATAGTTACTCTTGAAATATTTCTTTTAAAATCAATTTCAGCTACCGCTAGAGATTCTATGTTATAGCCTCGCCCAGAAAATAACCCAACCACTCTAGCCAAAACTCCTGCTTCATTATCAACCCACACAACTATTATATGAGTATCTGGTTTTCCACCCTTTATAGGAACACTATATGCTGATTTTGCTTTTGCCATTAAACTAAAGATTTACCTTTTCCAGTAATTTTATTTTCGTCTTTATCTTTTGGTCCTAAAATCATCTGATTATGTGGTTTTCCCGAAGGGATCATTGGAAAACAATTTTCAGTTGGATCAACATGGCAATCAAATATTACTGGACCATCATAATCAATCATTTCTTGAATTTTTTCATCTAATTCACTTGGATCTGTTGCTTTAATGCCTTTGCATCCGTATGCCTCAGCCATTTTAATAAAATCTGGTAATGCCTCAGAATAACTCTCAGAGTAATTTTTTTCATGTAGTAATTCCTGCCACTGTCGAACCATTCCCATATATTGATTATTTAGAATAAAAATCTTGATTGGCAGATTATATTGTATAGCTGTTGACATTTCTTGCATAGTCATAAGCACTGAAGCTTCTCCAGCAATATCAATAACTAATTTTTTAGGATGAGCAATCTGAACACCGACTGCTGCAGGTAAACCATACCCCATCGTGCCTAACCCTCCTGAGGTCATCCATCGATTAGGTTTATTAAATTTATAATGTTGGGCCGCCCACATTTGATGCTGACCAACCTCTGTGGTGATATAAGTGTCTTGATTTTTTGTTAATTCATAAAGTCTTTGAACTGCAAATTGTGGTTTTATAGTTACATCACTATTAGTAAAGCCTAAAGAATCTTTAGATCGCCATTTCTGAATTTGTTGCCACCAATTTGAAATTTGTTGTTTATTTGATTTAGCAAAATTAATTTTTTTCTTATTTATTGTTTTTATTGTAGATTTAATAACTTCATAAACATCACCTACTACTGATAAATCTACTTTGATAATTTTATTTATTGATGATGGATCAATATCAATATGTACTTTTTTTGATTTAGGAGAAAACTCATCTATCTTACCTGTAATCCGGTCATCAAACCTTGCGCCAATATTTATTAAAAGATCACAATCATGCATAGCATTATTTGCTTCGTATGTTCCATGCATTCCAAGCATACCTAAAAACTGATGATCATCTCCAGGATATGCACCTAATCCTTGAAGTGTAGAGGTAATTGGAAAACCAGTTAAATGTACTAGCTCTCTTAGAGCCTCACTTGCTTTAGGTCCTGAATTTATAACTCCACCGCCAGTATAAAAAATTGGTTTTTTTGCTTTAGTAATTAAATCTATCAATTGATCAATTTCTTTTTGAGAAAATTTATTGTGAGATTTACCATTTAGTTTTTTCTCAAATTTTGGTTTTGAATATTTTGTTTTTGCAAACTGAATATCTTTTGGAATATCAACTAATACTGGTCCTGGTCTTCCTGTAGTTGCCACATGAAAAGCTTCATGTAAAATTCTAGGTAAGTCATCTATATTTTTAACCAGCCAGTTATGTTTTGTGCAAGGTCTTGTAATCCCTGTGGTATCACATTCTTGAAATGCATCAGTGCCAATTAAATGAGTGGGTACTTGTCCTGATATACAAACCAAAGGAACAGAGTCCATATAGGCATCAGTCAAAGCTGTTACAACGTTTGTTGCACCCGGACCTGAAGTAACTAAAACAACCCCTGGTTTTCCAGATGACCTGGCATAACCTTCTGCAGCATGACCAGCACCTTGTTCATGTCGAACTAAAATATGCTTGATCGATGAATGATTTTTTAATTCATCATAAATCGGTAACACTGCACCACCAGGATAACCAAAAATATATTCTACCTTTTGATCTTCAAGGCACTTAAAAACTATTTCCGCTCCTGTGTATAATTTTGGCATTTGTGCAATCTAGCTGAAGTTGTACTGATTGGTCAAGTTTAACAATTAAATATTTAAATTTTTTTTAAGAACTTTTCCAAGTCTTGTGGCTTAATTTTATGCCAATCACTCATGTGACCTCTGGCCCATGTGCTTTGACGTTTAGCATATTGTCTTGTTTTTATCTCAATAATCTCTTTGGTTTCCTCTAAATTCTTTTTTTTATTCAAATAATCTTTAATTTCATTGATGCCAATAGCTTTATTTGCAGTTTTGTCTTTTTTAACATTAAGTTTAATAAAACTCTTAACTTCTTGAATTGCTCCACCTTCTAACATTTCTTCAGTTCTTTGATTAATTCTTTCTATGAGTTCAGGTCTTGGAAAATCTATGTATAATTTGTAGAAATCTCGTTCTTTAAAAACAGCTTTAGTATCTTCAAACCATTGATGAAGTGATTTGTTGGTAAATGATTTAACTTCATAAGCCCTTATAGTTCTTTGAGTATCTGTTGGATTAATTTTATTTTTAGAAATTGGATCTAATTTTAATAATTTAAGATAAAATTTATTTTGACCAAGTTTTTTATGTAAAGTTCTAATTTTATTTCTAAATTGCATTGGAATTTCTGGGATACTAACTAAACCTTGCGTAATCGCTTTAAAGTATAATCCAGTTCCACCAACTAAAATTGGAACTTTTTTTCTTTTTTTAATTTCATAAACTTTGGCAATTGCTAGCTTTAACCAATCTCCTGTAGAAAATATTTTTTTTGCACTTTGAAATCCATAAAGGTGGTGTTTTATTTTTTGATAATTTTTTTTTAAAGGTCTTGCAGATAAAATTTTGAGTTCTTTATAAACCTGCATACTATCAGTATTTATAATTTCCCCATTTAATTTTTTTGCTAGTTGAATTGCAAAATTAGATTTTCCTGAAGCGGTTGGACCTGAGATTAAAATAATCTTGGATTTTAAATCCATGATTAATCTAGTTTGACACCAATATATCTTCTTTGGTTTTCAGTATTATAAATTGCAAGCAATATAGTTTTTTGATTAGAATTCATTACTTGTTTAATTGCTTGGTTTAAATCATTTTCGTTTCTTATTTTTCTTTTTTGAGCCTCAAGAATTATACTGTTTACCGCTAATGATTTTATTAGTGGGCTATCTTCTGCAATTTTAGTGATTACTAAACCAGTAGTTTGATTGGGTAAACTTCGTGCTTTGATGTCTTCATCATTTAATTTTCGAACAGTAATTTTTAAATTTTCAATTTCAGTTTCTTTTAAAGTTGGCTCTGGTTCTTTACTTGCTTTAAAATCTTCAGAAGTTTCTAATCTTCCAAGAAGCACTGTTTTAGATATTTCTTTTTTGTCTCTCCAAATTTTTACTTCAACATTTTTACCAACTGCAGTTTTTGCAACAATCATTGGTAATTCTTTCATTTCATTTATAGGTTCTCCATTAAATTCTAAAATAATATCCCCTGATTTAATTCCAGCTTTTTCTGAAGGACTATTTTCAGCAACACTTGCAACTAATGCGCCTCTTGGTTTATCTAATTTTTCAATATCAGCAATTTCTTGCGTCACTTCTTGAATTCTTACACCTAACCAACCTCTTTTTGTCTCACCGAATTCAATTAATTGATCAATGACAATTTTTGCACTGTTAGAGGGTATAGAAAAACCAATACCAATTGAACCACTTCTTCCTAAAATAGCTGTATTAATACCAATAACATCTCCATTCATATCAAATAAAGGTCCACCAGAATTTCCAGAATTAATTGATGCATCTGTTTGTATATAATCTTCATATCTAGATAGACCTATTGATCTATTTCTTGCTGAAATTATTCCTGATGTAACCGTTCCACCTAAACCAAAAGGATTTCCAATGGCAATTACCCAATCTCCAATTCTTGCTTTATCTGAGTCGCCAAACTCAACAGGAATAAAAGTTTCTTCAGATTCTATTTGTAAAACTGCAATATCAGATAATGGATCTGCACCGATCACCTTTGCTTTAAATTCGTCTTCGCCATTAACTCTTACAATAATATCTTCAGCTCCTTGAATAACATGATTGTTGGTTACCACTATGCCTTTAGCATCTATAATAAAACCTGACCCTAAAGCGCTTGATTTTCTTTCTTGTGGGGTGCCAAATTCTTTAAACATATCTTCAAATGGGGATCCAGGAGGAAATGTAAATGGAAAAGGGTTTGTATTCGTTACGACTGTTTGAGTTGTTGAAATATTTACAACTGAAGGCATTAATTTTTCAGCTAGATCAGCAAACGACTCTGGCACTCCTTTTGCAAAAGCATTAAATGAATAATTAAAAGTAAAAACTAAAGCTAAAAATATTATTTTTATTTTTTTCATATTAATTTTTTACAAAATAAATAATTGCAAACCCTATAATTGCGAAAATTAATCCACCAGTTCTTAATTGGCTATCTCCTACAATTTCTAATTTTTTTAACATACTTTTCATTTTTGATGGAAATAAGGCATATAATAACCCTTCTATAAAAAAAAAGAGGCCAAAAGCTATTATGAGCTCTCTCATACTTTTAAAAGTTATTGTGATTTAGGTTTTATATTTCCAAAAAATTTAAAGAATTCACTATCTGGAGATAATATTAATGATGTCTCTCCTCCAATTAAAGCGGTTTCATAAGCTTGCATCGCTCTATAAAAAGCAAAGAACTCTGGGTCTCTTCCAAAAGCTTCAGCAAAAATTTTGTTTCTTTCACCGTCACCTTCCCCTTTCATTATCTCAGATTTTTTCTCAGCATCCGCCAGAAGAACTGTTACTTCTTTATCCGCTGTAGAGGTAATAGTTACTGCCATTTCTGCACCCTTTGCTCTAAATTCTTTTGCTTCTCTCTCTCGTTCAGTTTGCATTCTTCTAAAAATTGCTTCACTGTTTGCTTGAGGAAGGTCTGCTCTTTTAATTCTTACATCAACTATGTTAATTCCGAAGTTTTGAGCTTCAGCATTCACACCCTCTTTAATCAACTCCATTTGTTTAATTCTGTCTACAGATAAAAGCGTTTGTAACTCTTCTTGTCCTAAAACATTTCTTATTCTTGAGTTAATAATAGTCGCTAGTCTTGATCTTGCTACCCGTTCATCTCCAACAGAAATATAAAATTTTAATGGATCAACGATTTTAAATCTTGCGAATGCATCAACAATTAATCTTTTTTGGTCAGAAGCAATTACTTCTTCAGGTGGTGCATCCAAATTTAAAATTCTTTTATCTAAGTAAACCACGTTTTGAATAAATGGAATTTTAAAATTTAATCCTGGATTTGAAATAATTCTTTTTGGATCTCCAAATTGTAATACTATTGCTTGGTTCACTTCTTTAACAATAAACACTGAAAAGAATATCGTTGCTCCAATAATTGCTAATAAAGGAAGAATAATTTTTTGTATTTTCATTTAATTACTTGATCCTTTCTTATTCAACTCAGGTAACGGCAAGTATGGCACAACTCCTGAACCTACATTTTTTTCAATAATTACTTTTTCAATACCCGCTAAAACTTTTTCCATAGTTTCTAAATACATTCTTTCTTGAGTAACCTCTTTAGCCTTAGCATATTCATTATATATCGATATAAATCTGCTGGCTTCACCCTCAGCTTTAGCAACTACTTGGTTTTTATAAGCTTCTGCGGCTTGTAATATTTTTGCAGCTTCCCCTCTGGCTCTTGGGATAACATCGTTAGCATAAGCTTCTGCTTCATTTTTAGATCTCTCCATGTCTGCTCTTGCAGCCTGAACATCTCTAAACGCATTAATTACTTGATCAGGTGGATCAGCTTTTTGGGTTTGAACTTGTGTAATTTGAATACCACTTTCATAATCATCTAAAATACTTTGAATAATTTCTTGTGTTTCAACTTCTATTACAGATCTACCTTCTGTCAAAATTGGTTGAATTTTACTTTTAGCAATAACTTCTCTCATTGCTGTTTCTGCTGCGGCTTTTACTGTTCCTTCAGGATCTTGGATTTTAAATAAAAATTTGCCCGCATCTTTAATTACCCAGAAAACTGAAAAGTCAATATTAACAATATTTTCATCTCCCGTTAACATTAAGCTTTCTTGTGGAACATCAGCAACTCCGCCACCTGAAGAAAAACCACTATCTCTTTCAGATCTAAAACCAATATCAATTCTGTTTACTTTTGTAACTTTTGGAGTTTCAACGGCCTCAACTGGGAAAGGGATATGATAGTTAAGTCCTGGTTGAGTAGTTTTAATAAATTTTCCAAATCGGATGACTACACCCTGTTCATCAGGCAATACTCTATATAATCCACTTGCAAGCCACACGAAAACTAAAATGAGTAAAATTAATCCAATTGGTTTACCACCAGATGCACTACCACCTGGTAAAAAATTTTTAATTTTGTTTTGAATTTCTCTAATAATTTTATCAATGTCCGGTGGAGTTGGGCCTCTACCTGATCCATTACCATTTCCTCCTCCAGGAGGTGTTCCCCATGGGCTTCCGCCTCTTTGTTGAAAATCATCAGACATACATTATGTATATAGTGTCTTTAATCTAAAAAACAAGTTAAGATGGAATTATGTCTGATAAAAAACCTGAGCCAAGTGCCGCAATCAAAAGCAAAATAGAGCCTAGAGTTTTTACAAAAAACCCCATACTGGGAACAAAATTTACAATTGCGATTTCAAGTGCAAAAGGTGGTGTAGGAAAATCTACTTTTGCCACAAATCTTGCGTTAGCGTTAAAACAACTGGGGTGTAAAGTGGGCTTACTAGATGCAGATATTTATGGCCCATCAATTCCAAAAATGTTTGACATAAATGAAAAACCAAAAAGTGATGGTCAAAAGTTAGAGCCAATAATGAAATATGATATTCAATGTATGTCTATTGGTTTTTTAGCTGATCAACAAACTCCAATGATTTGGCGAGGACCCATGGTAACCAGTGCAATCAAAACTTTTACCCAAAAAGTTAATTGGAAAGATTTAGACTTCATCATTGTAGATATGCCGCCGGGTACTGGAGATACTCAATTAACTTTTTCTCAGGAAATAAAAATGGATGGCGCTATAATTGTGTCAACGCCTCAAGAAGTTGCTCTACTTGATGTTAAAAGAGGTATTAAAATGTTTGATAAACTAGGAGTTAAGATCTTAGGTTTGGTAGATAATATGAGCTACTTCATAGGAGATGATGGTAAGAAATATAAAATTTTTGGAGAAGGTGGCGTTAAAAAAACTGCTGCAGAATTTGGTAAGGAATTTTTAGGTGAAATACCAATAAATCCTTTGGTCGGTGAAACAAGTGACAAAGGTAAACCCATCGTAGAAGCTAACCCCGATCATGAAATTTCAAAAATTTATATTGAGTTTGCTAAGAAAATTAAATCAACTTATCTTTAAGATCAAAAGCTTCCATTAGTTCATTCCACTCTCTTTTTGATAAACCAGAGTCATCAACATTAACGTTTTCACCTTTGATAAGTTTTTGAATAATCACTTTACCTTTTGCCGAAACTTCAGTACCACCCACTCGATAATCCATAAAAGCTTCATAAGTTATCGGCACCCACTTTTTAACTGTATCTAACATAATATCGGCAAACACTCTAATTTCATATTGTGCATGACTGTCTGCTCTTAGTCTTAAAAAGTTCATTAGGTTCAGCAGATCTGTTTTCCAATACCACTGTGTGTATGTATTGAGTGTTAAATTCATCCTTGCAAGCTCTCTTGCTAAACCTTTTTTATTTTCATCAATAGTTGAACCATCATAACGTTCATTCAACATTGTTTCATAATTATCGTAGGTTCTCTCAGCATCCTGCTTTAATAATTCTAAAACTTCTTTTGCCTGTTCACCTTCTAAAACATCGCCTCTACCTTGTCTGTTACTTGTAGATTGTGCCGCTAAGTTTTCAGGACTTGGTAAATAAAATTCTTTATCAAGTATTGAATATCTTGCGGAATATTCATTAACATTTGCAGTTCGATGTCTAATCCATTGTCTTGCAATAAAAATTGGAAGCTTAATGTGATATTTAATTTCACACATTTCAAATGGAGTACTATGCCAATGACGCATTAAATATTTGATTAAACCTTTATCAGTAGAAACTTGCTTAGTTCCTTTTCCATACGAAACTCTTGCAGATTGAACGATCGAGCTATCATCACCCATATAGTCCACAACTCTAACAAACCCATGATCTAAGGCTGGAATTGCTTCATATAAAATTTTTTCAAGCTCAGGAGCGGTAACTCTTTTAGTTTGATTGCTCTGAGACTGTTGATTTTTTATTTCTTCTGATTGTTCTTTAGTTAATTTCATGATTGTTATTGAATCTGTTGTAATTCCTTTTATATTAATAATGTTGGTTTTCCAACTATGACGATAAACGAATTTCGTAATAACCATCGCGGACGTGGGGGCAGTACCCACCACCTCCACCATTTACAACTTATGGGGGTGAACTAGATTCGACGGGTGACTAAAGGCTGTTCTTTCGTTCGGGATTGTTCCACCGTGACGGGCTAATTTATAATTGCTAACGAAAGTTACGCACTTGCTGCATAATTAACTTCGGTTAATTAAGTAGACGGGGTTTGGGGCACCTGGCAACAGAACGCCCCTTCTCATTGTTATATTGAAGATAGATTAATTTTTTTTGAATACTTTTTTTTTGGAGAATTTTTCACTACAGCCTGGCCACAACGCATTACACCTCTTTTTTTATCAAATGTCATTTTGGGTTCGCCATACAATTTCCATCCATTTGATAATGCTTCTGTTACGCGTTGACAAAATTGTGATGTATCGTCATCTGTAATAAATCTATATCCTTTCACAAGATCTCCTTTTATTTATTCTTCAATTCTGCTTGAGCTGCTGCAAGTCTTGCAACTGGTACTCTATAGGGTGAACAGGATACATAATCCAATCCAGCTTTAGAGCAAAAATCAATACTCTTAGGATCTCCACCATGCTCCCCACAAATTCCTAATTTTAAATTCTTATTCTGTTGCTTGCCTCTTTCTACTGCAATTTCAATTAAATCACCCACACCTTCATCAATTGATATAAATGGATCAATTGAAAATATTTTATTATCCAAATAATCATTTAAAAATTTTCCACTATCATCTCTACTAATACCAAATGTTGTTTGGGTTAAATCATTAGTGCCAAAACTAAAAAATTCAGCGTGTTTAGCTATTTCTTTGGCTTTGATTGCTGCTCTTGGTAGTTCAATCATAGTTCCTACCATATAATCTATTTTAACTTTATTTTGTTTTTGCACTTCTTGAGCAATTCTTACTACAAGATCTTTCATTATTTTAATTTCTGCTTCAGTTGAAACTAATGGAATCATTATTTCAGGAAATGCAGCTTTAATTTTCTTATTTTTCAATTCGCACAATGCTTCAAAGATAGCTCTACATTGCATCTCATAAATTTCAGGAAATGAAATTCCAAGTCGGCAACCTCTATGACCTAACATGGGGTTTTGTTCATGCAATTCATCAATTCTAGATTTAACTTCAGAAATTGATAAACCCACCACATCTGCAACTTCTTTTATTTCTTTATCTGTTCTAGGTAAAAACTCATGTAAAGGAGGATCCAACAATCTTACTGTTACTGGTAAACCATTCATAATTTTAAAAATCTCAATAAAATCTTTTTTCTGATGTGGTAATAATTTACCTAAAGCTTTTGCTCTATCCTCAACTGTTTTTGATAATATCATTTCCCTTACAGATAAAATTCTTTCTTCATCAAAAAACATGTGCTCTGTTCTACAAAGACCAATACCTTCAGCACCAAAATCTCTAGCGGTTTTTGTGTCTTTTGGAGTTTCTGAATTAGTTCTCACTTTTAACTTTCTAAAACTATCTGCCCAAGACATTAATTTTGAAAAATCTCCTGAAATTTCTGGTTTAACTGTTGGCACACTTCCTAGAATAATTCTTCCTGTAGATCCATCGATTGTAATTATCTCTCCCTCTTTAACTTCTATTGATGATGTTTTAAAAGTTTTATTATCATAATTAATATCAATTTCACTTGAGCCTGAAACGCAAGGTCTACCCATTCCTCTTGCAACTACTGCAGCATGACTAGTCATACCACCCCTTGCGGTTAAAATACCTTTTGCGGCATGCATACCTTGGATATCTTCTGGAGAAGTTTCTACTCTAACCAATATAGTGTCTTGCATCATATCATTCAATCTTTCAGCCTCTTCAGATGTAAAAACTACTTTTCCACTAGCTGCTCCTGGTGATGCGGGCAATCCATTAGCGATAACATTAATTGAACTTTTTTCATCAAGAGTTGGGTGCAAGAGAGTATCTAATGAATTTGGATCAATTCTTAAAATAGCTTCTTTTTTAGAAATAAGTTTTTCATTAACCATATCAACAGCAATTTTAACTGCTGATTTTGCAGTTCTTTTTCCAGATCGAGTTTGTAACATCCACAGTTTTTTATTTTCAACTGTAAATTCAACATCTTGCATATCTTGATAATGTTTTTCTAATTTCTTTAAAATTTTATAAAGTTCCTTATAAACACTTGGCATGGACTCTTCCATTGAAGGAGCTTTTACTTTTGCATTTTGTCTTGCTTTTTTAGTTATGTATTGAGGCGTTCTAGTTCCAGCAACCACATCCTCACCTTGCGCATTAATTAAATATTCTCCATAAATTTCATTAGAACCATCTGATGGATTTCTTGTAAACACCACTCCTGTTGCACAATCTTCACCCATATTTCCAAAAACCATGGACTGGACATTAACAGCTGTTCCCCATTCAGAAGGTATTTGATTTAATTTTCTGTAAACTTTAGCTCTATTACTTTCCCAAGATAAAAATACCGCACTAATTGCACCTAATAATTGTTCAAAAACATCTTGAGGAAATTCTTTTTTAGCATTGTTTTTAATAGTTCGTTTAAAATCACTAATTAAGCCATCCCAATCACTTTCATCAAGATCTGTGTCTAAAAGAACACCTTTAGTAAGTTTATAGTTTTCTATTAATTCTTCAAAATGGTAACCTTCAACACCCATAACTACATTGCCATACATTTGAATAAATCTTCGATAACTATCTTTAGCAAATCTTCCATTTGAAGTTTTTTTGGCTAGAGCATCTACAGTTTTATCATTTAAACCAAGGTTTAAAATTGTATCCATCATACCTGGCATTGAAACTCTAGCACCAGATCTAACTGATAAAAGTAGTGGGTTTTTTAAATCTCCAAATTTTTTACTAACGTCTTTCTCAATAACTTTCAGTTCTTTTTTTATTTGATTGATTAAGTTTGCATTAAGTTTTTTTTTATCTTTATAAAAAATTTCACAAACTTTTGTAGAAATAGTGAATCCTGGAGGTACTGGCAGGCCCATTCGTCCCATCTCAGAAAGATTGGCACCCTTTCCACCTAAAAAATTTTTTACATTTTTTATTTTTTTAATTTCTTTAGACTTAAAATTTAAGATTAACTTATTCACTAGTTTGCCTCTATCACTGAAAAATTTACATAATTTTCGAAGGTTTTACATAACATTTGTATTAGTTCCAATCGATTTTTTTTAATACTTTGATCTTCTTCATTCACAATGACATTATCAAAAAATTCAAATACTAATTTTTTTGCGCTAGCTAAATTAGCTAATGATTGATCAAAATCCTCATCTTTGTTAATGCTAGAGAAATATTTTCTTAATTCATTAATTTTTTTAAATAAATTCTTCTCAAAATCTGATTTAAAAATACCAGGGTCAGTTGTATTTGATAATTCAAATTTACTATTTTTTTGTTCACTTTCGAGAATGTTAGAAGCTCTTTTGTAGCTAGCAATTATATCTTTACCTAGTGGTTTGTTGATTACTTTATTTAAACTATAAGCTTTTCTAAAAATTATTACTGAATTATCAATATTAAAAACACTGGTACAAGACTCCGCAATATCTTGTCTAATTTTTTTTTCTTTTAAATAAAATTTAAGACGTTCCATTAAAAACTCTTGTAAATCTTTTTGTAAATTCTTGTTTGAAAATTCAAAACCTTGCTCTAGGTATAAATTGATTGAGTAATCTATTAATCCTCTAACTTTAAAGTCTTTTTTATTTTCAACTATAGTTCTTATTACTCCTAGAGCTAATCTTCTAAGTGCATATGGATCTTTTGAACTTGTCGGTTTTTGATTGATTCCAAAAAATCCCACCAAGGTATCTATTTTATCTGAAACTGATAAAGCTATACTGAATGGTTTTTTAGGTAACTGAGATTCTAAACCAATAGGTAAATATTGTTCACTAATTGCTAAAGCAACATCTTTATCAAAACCTTGGGCTTCAGCAAAATAACCTCCCATGACACCTTGAAGTTCAGGAAATTCACCAACTAAATCAGAAAGTAAATCTACTTTAGATATTGATGCAGAAAGTTCTACTTTTTCTTTACTGATTAATAGCTCATCAGAAATCATACCACCAAGTTTTCTCATTCTTTGAACTTTGTCAAAATAAGAACCCAAACCTTTAAAATAATTCATATTTTTAAGTTTACTTACACTTTTTACCAAATTTTGAGATTTATCTTTTTGCCAAAAAAATTCTGCATCACTTAATCTTGCTTCCACTACTCTTTCATTTCCAATTTTAATTAATCCTTTTAAATCTTTTTTATTGGCCACAACCACAAACTCATTCGTTATTTTGCCTTTAGCGTCATAAGTTGGAAAATATTTTTGATGATATTGCATAGTTATAGTCAAAATTTCTTTAGGAATATTTAAAAATTTTTTATCAAATTCACAAATTAAAAGATTTGGATTATCTGTTAAATTTACAACTTCATCTAATAATTTTTGATTATTTTCAAATACAATTTTTTTTGTAATTGAAATTTTTTGAAGACCCTCTTCAATAAATTTTTTTCTTTGATTGTGATCAATAATTATTTTCTGACTCTTAAAGAAATTATTATAAGTTTTAAAATCTAAAAATATTTTTGTTTTATCCTCAAATTCTTTATCTATAAAAGTAATATTTGATGAACTTAAATGATCTAATTTAAAAATAATCTTTTTTTTATCAAAAACTGCTAAAATTGATTTTAAAGGTCTGGCCCATGTTAATTCATGACTTCCCCACTTCATTGATTTTTTCCATTGGATTTTTTTTAAAATTTCAGGAATGGACTCCTCTAAAACTGAATGAGTATTTATCTTTTTTGCAGAAGTTTTATAAAAATAAAATTCACCTTTATCAGTTGTTTTTTTGTAAACTTTATTTTTGTCAATTTTATTTGACCTTAAAAAGCCCTCTAATGCCTCATTGGGCGCTTTAATACTTGGTCCTTTTATTTCCTCAGATTTCAAGGTTATTTCTCTTTGCAGTCCTTCAAACAAAATAATTAATCTATTTGGTGTCGAATATGCTGTGCTATTTTTAAATGTTATTGATCTTTTTTGAAATAAATCCCTAAAATTATTTAATAAATCTAACCTTAAATTTTTTTGTAAAGATGAAGGTATTTCTTCACTAAATAGTTCTAAAAAAAATTCTGACATTTAATTTTGACTATTTAGCCAAATTCCAGCGGCTGCTTTAGTGATGTCTCTAATTTTTGCTATATAGCCTGCTCTTTGAGCTACACTGATTACACCCCTAGCATCCAATATGTTAAACACGTGACTAGCTTTTAAACATTGATCGTAAGCAGGAAGAGATAATTTTTTTTCAACTAGCGCATTAGCTTCATGCTCATACATATCAAAAATCTTAAAAAGATTTTCAGTGTTAGCATGCTCAAAATTATACGCTGAAAACTCTTTTTCTGATTGATGAAAAATCTCTCTATAAGTAACACCCTCATTATTCCAAATTAAATCATAGACATTCTTTTTTTGTTGAGTGAACATACATATTCTCTCAAGTCCATAAGTTAACTCTACGGATATAGGTTTACATTCATATCCAGCCATTTGTTGAAAATAGGTAAACTGGGTAATCTCCATTCCATCACACCAAACTTCCCACCCCAAACCTGCCGCACCCAAAGTAGGACTTTCCCAATCATCCTCAACAAATCTAATATCATGCTCATTATGATTTATTCCTATTACTGATAGACTATTCAAATATAATTTTTTTATATTTTCTGGTGATGGTTTAATAATAACTTGAAATTGATAGTAATGTTGTAGTCTATTTGGATTTTCACCATATCGTCCATCAGTTGGTCTTCTGGATGGCTGCACATAAGCAGCTTTCCATGGTTTTGGTCCCAGTGAACGTAGGGTTGTCGCTGGATGAAAAGTACCTGCACCAACCTCCATATCATAAGGTTGTAAAATTACACAACCATGTTTTCCCCAATACTTTTGTAAATTTAATATTGTTTCTTGGAAAGATAAAGTTTTATTAGAAGTTTTTTTTTCTTTAGAAGCCATATCTCTGCCAAATAGATCTTTCTTCTAAAATGTTGACGATTTGATCTAGATTATTATTTGAAGATGAAAGTTTTTTACTTAACCAACCTTTAGATTTCTCAAATTTTTTGATCACCACATCTTCACCAAATTTATTTTTTAATATTTCGTTAGCATCTCCAATGCCATCAATTAATCCAAGTTCTTTAGCTTTGCTACCTGACCAAAATTCCCCTGAAAATAATTCTACTTCATTTTTATTTAATTTTTCACGTCGGCTTTCTTCAACAACATTAATAAAATCTTTGTGAAGATCTAACTGAATAGTTTTTAATCTGTCTATGTCCTCATTTTTTTCCTCTAAAAAGGGGTCAAGGGTACTCTTGTTCTTTCCAGCAGTATGAACTCTTCTTTCAATACCAATTTTTTTTATAAGCTCAGTAAAACCAAAAGATGAATAGATAACTCCTATAGATCCAATAATTGAACTGGAATTTGCATAAATTTCATCTCCAGCACACGCTATTAAATACCCACCTGAAGCTGCAACATCCTCAGCAAAAACAATGACCTTCTTGTTATTTTTTTTTGCCTGAGCCCTAATAAATTTATAAATTAAATGAGACTGAACCGGTGAGCCTCCTGGAGAATTAATGGTAATTGCTACACATAAGGCTTTTTTAATAGAAAATGCCTTCTCAATTATCTCTTCTTGTCCGGCAAAATCAATGCCTTGCTTAAATTTTCCTGCATTTCCAATGATCCCATTTAATTTAATATGAGGTATGATTTTTTTCTTTTTAAAAAAAGAGAACATGGTTATTCCTTATAGAATTTTTGATTGTAAATAAAGACTACTTATAATTGAAGAATTAGGTGCGTCAATTGATAAGTAAAATATAAAATGCTTATATACTAATTTAAGACACATGGGATCAGTAATACAGCTAAAAAAACAAATAAATAATTCATACTTTCAACTAAAAAACTCTGTTGAAGATAAACTGGTGCTCGTCGAAGAAAAAATTCAATCTAAACTAAATAGTGATGTTCAATTAGTTCAGGAAATGACTGACTATCATATTAAAACAGGTGGCAAAAGATTAAGAGCTTTATTAACGCTAGGCTCTGCAAAATTATGTGGATATATAAAAGGACCAAGAGATATCAATTTAGCAGCTTGTGTAGAATTAATACACAGTGCAACACTAATGCATGATGATGTTATTGATAATGGTGTCTTAAGAAGGGGCAAAGATACCACAAATCAAATTTGGGGAAATCACTCTTCAGTTTTAATTGGGGATTATTTATTGAGCAGATGTTTTGAAATGATGGTTGAAGATGGTAATCTTGAAATTTTAAAACTTTTATCCTCAACATCTTCCAAAATTGCTCAAGGTGAAGTCTTACAACTTCAACATCAAGCAGAAGTAGATATGCTTGAAGATACGTATCTAAAAATTATCACCGCAAAAACAGCAGAGCTTTTTTCAGCATCAACTAAGGTAGGTGCAATATTAGCGGAAGTCGATGATAGAAAAAAGGATGCACTTGAATTTTATGGAAGAAATCTTGGACTAACATTTCAAATTGCTGACGATACTCTAGATTATAATTCAGACTTAAAAATGTTTGGTAAAACACTAGGTAAAGATTTTTTTGAAGGAAAAATTACACTACCTGTAATTTTATTATTTCAAAAAATTGAACAATCAGAAAAAATTAAATTAACTAAAATTTTTAAATCTGAGGAAAGATCTAATAATGATCTAGATTATATTTTAAACTTAATGAAAACTAATAAAATAATTAATGAATGTTACAAAAAGGCAGATCATTATATTAATTTAGCATCAAATTCTCTAAGTGCTTTTAATGATACAAAAGAAAAAAAAATATTCCAAGAATTAACCTCATTCAGTTTAGAGAGAAATTTTTAAGGACTCAATAAAGACTTTATCCATTTTCCTTGATTATCTTTTTGATACTTTAATCTTTCATGAATTCTGCCTTCACCATCTAACCAAAACTCAATATTATTAGGAATTAAATTCCATCCTGACCAATGAGATGGTCTTGGAACATTTTCTTTATCTTGAAATTTTTCTTTAAACTTTGAAATAGCTTCAAATAATTCATTTCTATTATTTAAAACAGCGCTTTGTTTAGAGGCCCAGGCTCCTATTCTGCTTTCATAGCCTCTTGAATTATAATACTGATCTGCTTGCTTATCTTCTACAGGCTCAATAACACCATTAATTCTTACTTGTCTTAAAAGTGATTTCCAATGAAAGCACATTGAAGCATTTGGATTTTCTTTAATCTCAATACTTTTTTGACTGTTTAAATTTGTATAAAATACAAATCCTTTTTCGTTAAATTCTTTCATTAAAACCATTCTAACCGATGGAATGTTATTTTTGTCAGATGTTGCTAAAGCAATTGCATTTGGATCATTAATTTCTGATTTTTTTGCTTCCTCATACCATTTGTCAAATAGTGCTATAGGATCATCAAGATCCATAAAACATTTATTAAGCCCAAGTGAGTTTTTTTGATTCATAATTTAAACAAAATAATCTATACAATATAAATAATGTCATTTAATACTTTTGGAAAGTTATTTCGTTTCACCACATGGGGAGAATCTCACGGACCAGCGATAGGGTGTATTGTGGATGGTTGCCCACCGTTAATAAACTTAGATGAGAAAGATATTCAAAAATTTCTAGATAAAAGAAAGCCTGGACAATCAAAATTTACCACTCAAAGAAAAGAAAGTGATAAAGTGCAAATTTTATCAGGTGTATTTGAAGGAAAAACAACTGGAACTCCGATATCTCTTATAATTTACAATGAAGATATGCGTTCTAAAGATTATGGAAATATTAAGAATAAATTTAGACCTGGACATGCTGATTTTACTTATTTTAAAAAGTATGGGATCAGAGACTACCGAGGCGGTGGTCGATCTTCAGCAAGAGAAACAGCTGCAAGAGTTGCTGCAGGTGCAATAGCTAATAAAGTTCTACAAAGTAAATTAGGTAGAAATTTTAAAATTTCAGGTGCTGTAACACAATTGGGTATTTTAGGATGTGATACTAATAAATGGGATGATAAAGTAATTAACAATAATCCATTTTTTTGCCCTGATAAATCAATGTTAAAATTATGGGAAAAATACTTATTAGATATAAGAAAATCAGGATCATCATGTGGAGCCATAATTGAAGTAAGAGCAAAAGGTGTTCCTCCAGGATTAGGTGCACCAATATACTCTAAGTTAGATATGGATATTGCTTCTGCAATGATGAGCATCAATGCTGTAAAAGGAGTAAATATTGGAAGTGGAATGAATTCAGCAAAATTATCTGGTGAGGAAAATTCAGATGAAATATTTCAAAAAAATAAAAAACTAAAATTTAACTCAAATAATGCTGGGGGAATTCTTGGTGGAATTTCTTCAGGACAAGATATAATTGTATCTTTTGCTGTGAAGCCAACATCATCAATTTTAAAATCTAGAAAGACAATTGATAAATTTGGAAAAAATACAACTATATCAGTTAAAGGCAGACATGACCCTTGTGTAGGTATTAGAGCAGTTCCAGTAGGAGAGGCTATGTTAAGCTGTGTACTGCTTGACCACTACTTAATGCATAAAGCACAGTGTCAATAATTTAGTGTTTTTGTTTTTGTAAAATAATATTTGAGTTCAGCAAGTCTAATACTTTTTCTTCAATTGAGTTTGCATCTAGCCCAGCACTTTTATACATTTGTTCTGGATTATCTTGATCTATAAAATAATCAGGTAAAAACATGGATCTAAATTTCAGTCCATTATCTAATAAACTTTTTCTTGATAAAAAATCTACAACGTGAGATCCAAAGCCACCAATAGATCCCTCTTCTATTGTAAGTATTGCTTCATGGGTTGTAGCTAATTGCCATATCAAGTTTTCATCTAAAGGTTTAGCAAACCTAGCATCTACAATCGTAACGATAACCCCCTTTTTTTTTAAATTTTCAGACGCAATCATTGTTTCCTTCAATCTTGCCCCAAAATTTAAAATAGCAAGTTTTTTTCCTTCTTGAATTATATTTCCTTTTCCAATTATAAGCTTTTCAGTTATCGGGGGTAATTCGACACCTATACCTGTTCCCCTTGGGTATCTAAAAGCACAAGGCTTATCATTAATATCAACTGAGGTATTAATCATCTTTACTAATTCAGCTTCATTGCTTGCAGCCATTACAATAAAATTAGGAAGACTAGCAAGATAAGTAATATCAAAGCTACCGGCATGTGTGGGGCCATCAGCGCCTACTAATCCAGCTCGATCAATCGCAAATCTTACTGGTAAACTTTGAATAGCTACATCATGAACAACCTGGTCATAAGCTCTTTGTAAAAATGTTGAATAAATTGCTGCGTAAGGTTTATAATTTTCTGTTGCCAAGCCTGCAGCAAATGTCACTGCGTGCTGTTCTGCTATACCAACATCAAAAGTTCTCTCAGGAAATTCTTTAGCAAAAACATCAATACCAGTGCCATCTGGCATTGCGGCAGTAATTGCTACAATTTTGCTATCTTTTTTTGCATGTTCAACAAGTGTATTTGCAAATACTTTTGTATAAGAAGGTAAACTGCTAGTACTTTTAACTTGTTCACCTGTTTTAACATTAAATTTAGATACACCATGATAATGATCTTTTGCTTCTTCAGCATACGAATAACCTTTTCCTTTTTTAGTTTTTATATGAATTAAGATAGGACCTTGGTGCTTAGAATCTTTTGCATTTTTAAGTATTGGAACTAATGATGATAAATCATGACCATCAATTGGACCTAGATAATAAAACCCTAGTGAACTGAATAGTGTCCCGCCAGTAAAAGCAGATCTTAATAAGTCTTCTGCTTTTCCCGCCTTAGAACTAAATCTTTTTGAAAAAGCTGAAGTAATTAATTTTATTGTCTCTCTTAGACTAAAATAAACTTTACCAGAAAATATTTTTGCCAAATAAGTGCTCATCGCTCCAACTGGTCTTGCAATAGACATGTCATTATCATTGAGAACTACGATCATTTTAGTTTTTGATGCACCTGCATTATTCATAGCCTCATAAGCCATACCTGCACTTATTGCTCCATCACCAATTACAGCAACAACATTATCTTGTTTGTTTGAAAGTTTATTAGCCTCTGCCATACCTAAAGCTGATGAAATTGATGTTGAACTATGAGCAGCTCCAAATGGATCATATTCACTCTCTTGTCTTTTTGTAAATCCTGAAATACCTCCACCTTGTCTTAAAGTTCTAATTTTATCTCTTCTACCGGTTAATATTTTGTGAGGATACGACTGGTGACCCACATCCCAGATCAGTTTATCTTTTGGGGTATTAAATACATAATGTAAGGCTACGGTTAATTCAACAACTCCTAGACTTGCACCTAAATGACCACCTGTTTCTGATACTGCATTGATTGTTTCTTGTCTTAATTCTTCTGCAACGGTAACCAAATCTTCTTCTGATAATTTTTTAAGATCTGCAGGAAAATTAATTTGATCTAGAAATTTATAAATTTTATTCATTTATTTCGATGCAATATATAATCAATAGTTTGATTTAAATTTTTTGATTTAGATCCATATTGTTTTAAACCTTTTTTTAAATTAAGGCTTAGTTGTTCTGCATATTTAACAGCATTATTATAACCCATCAAACTTATTAGCGTAGCTTTTCCTTGTTTTTCGTCTTTCCTTGTTTTTTTTCCTGCTATTTTAGATGAACCTCTATAATCAATCAAATCATCAGCAACTTGGAATAATAATCCTATATTAGATCCAATTTTTTCAAAAGATTTTATTTCTTTTTTATTTTTATTCTTAATAATCAATGGCGCCGTACAACAAAAACTAAAAAGCTTTCCTGTTTTTTTTATTTCCATATCAATTATTTTTTTTTTAGAAACTTTTTTATGTTCAAAACTTAAATCTAAAAATTGGCCCCCAGCAATACCTAGATGACCTGAGCATTCTGATATTTTATTTATCAAATTGTTCTTAATTTTTTCATTGAGATTAATATTTTTGTTGCTTAATATTTCAAACGCTAAAGTAAGCAAAGAGTTGCCCGCTAATACTGCGGTAGACTCTCCAAATTTTATGTGTGTTGCTGGCTTTCCTCGTCTTACAGAGTCATTATCCATACAAGGTAAATCATCATGTATTAAAGAATAGGCATGGATACATTCAACTGCTGCTCCGATTTTTATTAATGTGTTATAATTAACATTAAATATTGATCCTACATCAAATAATATTTTTGATCGAATTTTTTTTCCTCCAGAAAAAAGACCGTAGCTCATTGGCAAAATTAATTCAGTTCTTTTTTGTTTTTTAATAAAGCTTTTTAAGAAGGTATTTGTATCATTGGCAATTTTGATTAATCTATTTTGCATTTTTTTTTGAGGTAATTTCAAAAATTTTTTCTTTAGTTTTTTGATTTATAGTTTTGGAATTTTTTTGAAATTTTTTTTCTATTAAAATATTCAAATTCAATAATTTTTGATAATTATCAGTGACACTTTCTAAATCTTTTTCATTTTCAAGTTCTTTAATTAGTTTATCAGCTTCTATTGTTAAATCCTCTAATGAAAGGACATTATAATTATTTGTTAAATTTTTATCTTTCATATATTAATCACTATTAATACATGAAAATTAATCATTCAAATATTAAAAAAGCTAAAAAATTTCTAGATAATGAAGAGTGCGTAGCCGTACCAACTGAAACAGTTTATGGTTTAGCTGCCAATGCTTATTCTGATATAGCTACTAAAAAAATTTTTCAATTAAAAAAAAGACCCAGAAATAACCCATTAATAGTTCACTATAGTAATTTAAATGATCTTAAAAAAGATTGTTTAATTAATAAAGAATTTTTAAAATTATATAAAAAATTTTGTCCAGGCCCATTAACTTTTATATTGCCCCTAAAGAAAAAATCTAAAATATCTAAAAATGTAACTAATAACAAAAAAAATTTAGCAGTAAGGTTTCCAAAACATAAAATTATGAAAGCATTGTTAAAGAAAGTTAATTACCCTCTTGCAGCACCTAGTGCAAATTTATCAACCAGAGTGAGTGCAGTAAACCCTAATGATGTTAAAGATGATTTTGGTAAAAAAATAAAATACATTTTAAATGGTGGCCCATCATCA